>Ga0210377_10000681_pt1 | contig 32398 bp, 24 predicted proteins | sample PLM4_65_b1redo_FD_155480 | JGI IMG/M metagenome (GOLD analysis project Ga0210377, IMG submission 155480) | Groundwater sediment microbial communities from an aquifer in East River, Colorado, USA - PLM4_65_b1 redo | ecosystem: Environmental > Terrestrial > Soil > Riparian zone | place: USA: East... | reverse complement strand
AGCACCTTCGGATCCACGCCGAAGCCCTCGGCGATCCGGAACGCTTCGCTGACGGCCACCGCCGCCACGCCCGCGATGAGGTTGTTGCAGATCTTGGCCACCTCGCCGCTGCCGACCGTGCCGACGTGGATCACGTTGGCGCCCATCGCCGCCAGCGCCGGCCGGGCCTCCTCGAGGTCGCGCGCGTCGCCGCCGACCATGATGGCCAGCGTGCCGTCGGTGGCGCCGGGAACGCCGCCCGACACCGGCGCGTCGAGGAAGCGCACCTGCCGCTGGGCGAGCGCGGCGGCCACGCGGCGAGAGACGCCGGGGTCGATCGTCGACATGTCCACGCACAGCCGACCCGCCGCGATCGATTCCAGGATGCCGCCGGCGCCGAGGTAGACGGCCTCGACGTGCGAGGAGGAGGGCAGCATGGTGACGATCAGATCGCCGCGCCTGGCGACCTCCGCCGAGGAGCCGGCGCCGCTGGCCCCGAGCTTCACGGCCGCCGCCAGCGAGGCGGGCACGACGTCGTAGGCGATCACCGCGAAGCCCTTCTTGACGAGGTTCGCCAGCATCGGCTGCCCCATGGTCCCGGTCCCGATGAATCCGACGTTCATACGCGTCTCCTTTCGCAACGGCGCGCTATCATCTCGGGCTGTGTCGGGTCCGTCAAGTCGGCTGCGGGGGCTGGTGTTGATCGGGCTGGCGGCGGTGTCGTGGGGGACGACGGGGTCGGTGACGGCGGTGCTGGTGAGTCGGGCCGGGGCGGGGGCGCTGGTCATCGGGGCGGTGCGCATGGTGATCGCGGCGGCGCTGCTGGTGCTCATCGCCCGGGGCGTGGCGGGCTCGTTGCGCATCGATCGGCGGGATCGATGGCGGTGCGTGGCGCTCGGCGTGTGCATGGCGGCGTTCCAGGCCACGTACTTCAGCGCGGTGACGCTCATCGGCATCGCCATCGCCGCGCTGATCGCGATCTGCTGCGCTCCCCTGCTGATCGCCGGGCTGGCGGCGGCCGTGCTCGGCGAGCGCGTCACCGCGCGCGTGGGCGGCGCGCTCGCGCTGGGCGTCGCGGGCACCGCGCTGCTGATCGTCGGGCCCCGGACCGCGGCCGACGTCTCGGCCCGGTTCGTGGCCGGCGTGCTCCTCGCCCTCGGCGCCAGTCTGGCCTACGCGCTCTACGTCGTCCTCGCCAAGGCCACGCTGGCGCGGACGCCGCCGCTGCCGCTGGCGGCGGCCAACTTCACGGTGGCCGCGCTCGTGCTGACGCCGGCACTGGCCGGCGCCGACGTCGGGCGGCAGCTCGCCCTCGGTTGGCCGTGGATGCTCTACCTCGGCGCGGTCACCACGGCGGGCGCCTACGCGATCTACACGATCGGGTTGCGCGCGGTGCCGGCCTCCGTGGCCGGCATCGCGGCGCTGATGGAGCCGCTCACGGCCACGCTGCTCGGCGTCTGGCTGTTCGGCGAGCGGCTCGGCACCGCCGGGGTGGCCGGCGCCGTCCTGCTCTTCGCCGCGCTCGGCCTGCTCGTCACCCGGGACGCCGCGTGACCCCGCGCGTCGTGCTCCCCACCTACGACGAGCGCGACAGCATCGCGCCCTTGCTCACCGAGCTGCGCGCGCAGCTGGGCCCGGCCGCGCGGATCCTCGTCGTCGACGACGACTCCCCGGACGGCACCGCGGCGATCGTGCGCGAGGTCGCCGCCCGCGACCCCGCCGTCGAGCTGCTGTCGCGGCCGGCCAAGCTGGGGCTGGCGTCGGCCTATCAGACCGCCCTGCGGCGCGTGCTGGACGAGGGCCGCGACGACTGCGTGGTGACGATGGACGCCGACTTCTCCCACCATCCGCGCTACGTGCCGGCGCTCGTCGCCGCCAGCGCCGATCACGACCTGGTGATCGGCTCGCGCTACGTCGCCGGCGGCGGCATCGACAACTGGGGGGCGCGGCGGCGGCTGCTCTCGCTCACCGGCAACTGGTACGCCCGCGCCGTCACCGGCACGCCGGTGCGCGACCTCACCGCCGGCTTCACGTGCATGCGGACGGACTTCCTGCGCACGGTGCCGTTCGAGCGGATCGAGGCGCGGGGCTACGCGTGGCTGATCGCGCTCAAGACGCTGTTCCACCGGCACGGCGCCCGCATCCGCGAGCTGCCCATCCGCTTCGTCGAGCGGCGCTTCGGCCAGTCGAAGCTCTCGAGCAACATCGTCTACGAGGGATTGATCGAGCCCTGGCGGATCCGCGGCGGCGGACGCGGCTGAGCCGGCCCCCCGGCTCAGGGCCGGGCCGGGCGCTGCGCAAGCTTCTGCTCGGCTTCCTCGACCAGGAGTCGGATCTTCGGCAGGTCGGCGTCGTCGCTCGGGGCGAGCGCCAGGTAGCGGCGCCAGTGCCGCACCATCGGCGCCAGCGCCTCGGGGCGCGTCTGCGACAGGAGCTGGTAGGCGACACCGAGGTTGCGCAGGACCACCGGCGCCACCGTGGGGCGGGCGGCCAGCGTCTCCAGCACCCGCACCGCGGTCTCTTGCGTGGCCGGATCATCGCGGCGGCGGGCGGCCATCCGCACGACGGCGAGGCCGTAACGCTCGTACTGCTTCCAGTACGTGGTGCCCAGCGCGTACTCCCAGCTCGACGGCGGGAACGGCGCGGTCCGGGCGGGATCGAACCGGGCGAACGAGGCGTCGTTGTCCCGCGCCCACGCGGCGAACTCGGGCTCCTGGCTGCGCGGCCGGACCTGCTCGATGAGTCCGAGCGGCCACAGCGCGTACGCCTCCTCCAGCGTGCGCAGCCACGGCGTGCGGTTGCAGACGACGACGGGATGCCGCGACAGGTTGGCGTCGAGAAACTGCCGGAAGGTGAACGGGCCGGGCGGCAGCGCCAGGTCGGGCATGTGGCGCGCGGCCACCGCCCGGAACCACGGCAACAACACGACGCCGATGGGCAAGACGCGCACGTCGCGGCGCCGGCCCTCGACCTGCTGCAGGTAGCGCACGCTGCCGATCGTGTCGTCGCTGGAGAGCAGCAGCACGCCGCCCGGCGGCACCGACGCCAGCACGGCCTCGCCGTAGTCGCGCACGAGCGTGTTGGCGTGGGCGCGCATCTCGGCGCCGTGCACGACGACCAGCGCCAGCGGCAGCGCGACCGCCACCGGCCAGCGTAGCCACGGCCCCGCTCGCGGTCCCAGCGCGCGGCCGCCCTCGGCCAGCCCCAGCCCGAGCAGCGCGGCGACGACGACGAGCCCCTGCTGCCAGAAGCGCTCCTGCATGAACACGTGCAGCGGGTCGTCCAGGCGCACGTTGGCCAGGTAGCAGAAGACGAGCAGGTAGAAGAGCAGCGCGCCGAGCCAGAGGCCGGTGAAGCGGCGCACGAGACCGGGGCGGCGGAGCGCGGCCAGCGCCGCGAGACCGAGCGGAATGACCATGAAGAAGGTCGAGCGCGCCGCGTCTCGCCAGAACAGCGCGAAGCGTGGCAGCAGCGAGCCGCCGCTGCCGACGCTCTCGTCGGCCAGCCGGAACGTGCCGTACTCGCGCCGCAGGAAGTGGTTGACGAAGCCCGACCACGTGGCCGTGTCGCCCCACGTCACCGCCGCCGGGCGCGCGCCCGCCAGCGGCAGGTAGAGATAGGGCAGGAATCCGAGCGTGGTGGCCGCGGCCAGGGCGCCGACCACGCGGGGGACGAGCAGGCGACGTCCCGCGAGGACGAGCACGAGCAGCCCGAACGGCACGGCGAAGAACACCAGCGTGTGATGGTTGGACAGTCCCAGACTGACCCAGAACGCGGCCAGGCAGAGCGTGCGCAGCGGCGTGGCGTCCTGGGCGTCTTCGCGGAGGGCGCGCGCGGACCAGTAGAGGAGGCCGGCGGCGAAGAGGTTGTTCAGCGCGAATACCTCGGCGGTGATCGCGTAGGGCCACACCAGCGGCGCGAATGCAAAGGCGCCGGCCGCCAGGAGCCCCGCCGCCAGATCGCCGGTGAGCAGCGTGAGCGCGCGGAAGAGCAGCAGGGCGGCGCCCGCGTCGCAGAGCGCCGAGAGCAGATTCACCCGCCACGCCACGCCGCCGAGCGGCAGCAGGGTCATGAGCTTGCCCAGCAGCGCGTGGAGCGGATAGCCGGGCGGGTGCGCGACGCCGAACAGATAGGCGACCGCGACGAACTCGCCGCTGTCGCCCCCGTTCACGGTCGGGCTCAGCGTGGCGAGATAGACACCGAGCGGCACGAGACCCGCCGCCAGCGCCGCGAGCAGCATGGCCCGCGTCCAGCTGGCCGCGGGCACCGACTCTCGGGGCGTCGGGGGCGGCGCCGCCACGCGCGCGTTCGCCCTCCGCGCCCGCCGGCCCCGACTCACCGCGGGCGGTCCCGGTCCGGCGCCCGCACTAGCCGGTGGGTATGGGTCGGGACACCGCGCGGCTGAAGGTGCAATTGGGCACCACCGCCGAGTGTTTGCCGGAGCCGCCGGCCACCACGACGAACACGTCGTCGGGCGACGGCACCCGCGGCAGCCGCGCGTCGGGATCGGTCGTGTCGTTCATCCAGCGCGGCCAGTCCTGCATGCCCCACATGCCGCCCAGCCGCATGAGGCTCAGCGGCTGGCGCGCGTTCTCGTAGACGAATCGCTGGACGTCGGCGCGCTCGAACCCGTCGCCGGCGATCGTCTTCGCGTGCTCGGGTCCGAGCACGACCATGAGCTGCGCCTGCGAGAAGTACCAGCCGACGTTCGAGCCCAGCGACACCGCGGTGTCGGCGACGTTGCCGAGGATGCCGGCGGCCGTAGTGGAGACGTGATCGTTGACGTTGTGGGGCGCCTCGCCACCGTAGACGGTCACCACGTCGCCCTCGTGCAGCGGGCCCCACGGCGCCGCCGCCTCGTTCTCGGCGATGCAGTACGCGAACTTCGCCGGGCTGCCCTGCGTGGCCATATCGTAGCGCCCGGGCCAGGCGCCCCCCACGTTGAGCAGGATCAAGCGGATCGCGCGGCCGATCGTGGCGTTGGCCCGGAAACCGGGACCGAAGCACCCGCTGCCGGAGTGCAGGCCGATCCGGCGGCCATACGGTCCGTTGACGACGAGCAGCGGTGCCACCGGATGGGTCGTCGCCTGTACGCCGTAGAGATTGAACGCCGGATCCAGCATCGCCTCGACCGCCGCGAGAATGATCGGAAACGCCGCCGGCTCGCAGCCGGCCATGACCGCATTGACCGCGAGCTTCTCCAGCGTGGCCTGCCGCCACAGCGGCGGCATCGCGCCGAGCAGGAGCCCGCCGTCGCGCCCGCCCAGCATGGCGGCGACGCGCTCCGGCGTGGGAGCGATGATCGGCAGGCCGTCACACCACTCGCGTTGCGTGAACTCGGCGAGGAGAGCGATGGGATCGTCGTCCAGGGTGAGGGCTACGTGGGTATTTGTTGTAGCGGGTGCCGCGAGGCCGGGTAATGTCGCAGGTGGCCTGTTCGAGGAGGGGGTGGCTCCGACACGCGCGACTGCGGTCCCGGAACCCGCGATCAATCCGGGGCCGGAGCTACCTTCTATCAGGCTCACCAGTTGCTCGAAGGCCTGGTGGGCACGGCGGGCGACGGCGTCGGGGCGTTCGCCGCCGAGCGGGTGCTCGATGATGAGCAGGGGGAGGCCGGAGACGCCGAGCGAGGCGAGCTCACTGACGGCCAGGCCCTGGAACGCGGTGGTGGCGATGAGGCCGGCGGCGGTACCACCCTTCGCCAGCTCGATGGCGTCGTGGAGACTCCACGACGTGCACGACCCTCAATCGGCAGAGCCGGCGAAGACGACGTCGCAGGTCTTGCTGAGCTCGGCGATCACCTCGGGCGCGGCCGCCGTGGAGGCGTTGGCCTTGCGCCGGTGCATCACCGCCTTGACCCCGTAGCGCTCGCGCAGCAGCTCGCCGAGGCCGGCGGTGAGACGATCGAAGTTCGACTTGGTGTTGTCGAGGAAGCCGACCGTGCGGCCGGCCCACTCGCGCGGCAGCGGCGGCACCGCCGTCGCCTGGCTGGCGACGACGCCCACGGGGCTCAGGACTCGGATGCGGGCCATGCGCGTTCTCCTTGTCAGGCGTGAAGCATCGGGACTTCCCACGCTTGGGCATCTTACAATAGCCGCCCGATGGTGATCGCGCTCGATCTGGGCAGCTCGTCGGTGCGGGCCACGCTCTACGACGCCCGGGGCCGGGCCGTGGACGGCCGCTTTCACCAGGTGCCCTACGCCCCGCTCACGACCCGCGACGGCGGCGTCGAGCACGACCCCGCTCGGCTCCTGGACGCCGCCGTCACCTGCCTGGACGCCGTCGTGCGGGCCGCCCGCCACGACGACGTGCGGGCGGTCGGCGTCACCTCGTTCTGGCACGGACTGATCGGCTTCGACACCGCCCATCGCCCGGTGACGCCGGTGTTCATGTGGGCCGACTCGCGCAGCACGCGCGAGGCCAGCCTGCTGCGCGACGCGCTCGACGAGGACGCGCTGCACGCCCGTACCGGCTGCCACCTGCACGCCTCGTACTGGCCGGCCAAGCTGCGCTGGCTGGCGCGCGAGCGGCCCGCCGACGTGCGCCGCGTGGCCCGCTGGGGCTCGATCGGCGAGCACCTGGAGCTGACGTTCTTCGGGGAGGCGGCCACCGGGTTGTCGATGGCCTCGGGCACGGGGCTCCTCGACCAGGACACGCTGGGCTGGGACCCCGAGGCGCTGGCGGCCGGGAGCATCGAGGCCGCGCACTTGTTTCCGCTCGCGAACCTCGGCGACGGCCGCCGCGGCCTGCGCGCGCCGTGGGCCGGGCGCTGGCCGGCGCTGCGCAGCCTCCCGTGGTTCCCTGCGATCGGTGACGGGGCGGCCAGCAACATCGGCTCCGACTGCATCGATCGCGGGCGCGTTGCCCTCAACGTCGGCACCTCGGCGGCGCTCCGCGTCGTGACCGACGCCGGGGAGGCTCCGCCCCGCGGTCTCTGGCGCTATCGCGTGGATCGGCGGCGGGCGCTGCTGGGCGGCGCGACGTCGGAGGGGGGCAACGTGTACGCGTGGTGCCGCGAGGTGCTGCGCCTGCCCGACGACGCCGCGGTCGAGCGGGCGCTGGCCGGGCGTGCGCCCGCCGTCCACGGCCTCACCATGCTGCCGTTCCTGGCCGGCGAGCGGGCGCCGGGCTGGCGGGGCGACCGGCGCGCGGCCATCGCCGGCTTGTCGCTGGACACGACGGCGCTGGACGTGGCACACGCCGCGCTGGAGGCGGTGGCGCTGCGGCTGGCACTCGTCTACGAGCTGCTGGCGCCGCACGCCGCGCCCGATCACGTCATCGTCGCCTCGGGCGGCGCGATCAGCCACTCGCGCGCCTGGACGCAGATGCTGGCGGACGCGCTGGGCCGGGCCATCCACTGCTCGTCGGAGCGCGAGGCCACGAGCCGGGGCGCCGCGCTGCTCGCGTTCGAGGCATTGGGCGCGCGGCCCGACGCGACGGCCGTGCAGGCGCCGCTGGGTGAGGTTTTCCGGCCGGACGCCGCGCGCCACGCGCGCTATCGCGTCGCGTTGGAGCAACACAAACGGCTGGACGACAGAGTATGATCACCGGCATGGATCGGCCGCCCGAGATCCTCGTCTTCGACGACCCGGCGGCCCTGGCCGAAGCCGCGGCCCAGGCGATCGCCGAGTGCGCGGAGGAGGCGGTCGCGGCGCGCGGTCGCTTCATGGTGGCGCTGGCCGGCGGCAGCACCCCGCGCGCCACCTACGAGCGGCTGGCCCGGCCGCCGTTGCGCGACCGCATGCCGTGGGATCGCACGTGGATCTTCTTCGGCGACGAACGCGGTGTGACCCCCGACCATTCCGACTCGAACTACCGGATGGCCAACGAGGCGCTGCTCTCGAAGGTTCCGATTCCGCCCAAGCAGATCGCGCGCATTCGGGGCGAGGCCGAGGACCCCGAGACGGCCGCCACCGAGTACGGGCAACGGCTGAGCGAGGTGTTCGAGTGCAAGCGCGGCGGGCTGCCACGCTTCGACCTGATCCTGCTGGGCATGGGCGTGGACGGCCACACGGGCTCGCTGTTCCCGGGCTCGCCGGTGCTCAAGGAGGTCTTCCGACCGGTCGCCGCCGTGCACGCCAGCGCCGCCTCCATCCCCCAGCGGTTCACGTTCACGCTGCCCGTGATCAACACGGCGGCGCGGGTGATGTTCCTGGTGGCCGGCGGCGAGAAGGCCAAGGTGTTGAAGGCGGTCCTCAACGAGCCCACCAGCGCGCTGCCGGCCGCCCTGGTGCGTCCCACGAACGGCCGGCTGACGTGGCTCCTCGACCGCGCGGCCGCCGCGCTCGTCGGCCTCCCCAAGTGACGATCCGGACACTGGCGGGTGGGCATGCCCGCGAACGATGAGCCATTCTCGCTGCTCATCTTCGGCGCGTCGGGAGACCTGACGCACCGCAAGCTGATCCCCGCGCTCTGGAGTCTCTACGCGGCCCGGACGCTGCCCGAGCCCTTCATGATCATCGGCACCGGCCGCACCGAGATGACCGACGACGCCTTTCGCGACAAGATGAAGGACGGGGTCAAGCAGTTCGCCCGCCTCAAGATGCCCAACGACAACGTCTGGATGCGCTTCGCCTCGAGCCTGTTCTACGTGCCCGGCGATCCCACGGGGCCGGAGCTGTACGCCCGGCTGCGCGAGACGCTGGAAGCGGCCGAGCGCCGGCACGGCGGGCCGGGCAACCGGCTCTACTACCTGTCGACGCCGCCCAGCCTGTACGCCGACATCACCATGCAGATCGGCAAGGCCGGCCTGGCGGCCGAAGAGCGCGGCTGGACCCGCATCATCATCGAGAAGCCGTTCGGCCACGACGTGCGCTCCGCCCAGGAGCTGAACGAGCTGGTCACCAGCGTGTTCGGGGAAGAGCAGGTCTACCGGATCGATCACTATCTCGGCAAGGAGACGGTCCAGAACGTCCTCGCCCTGCGCTTCGCCAACGGCATCTTCGAGCCGCTGTGGAACCGCAACCACGTGGCCGAGGTGCAGTTCACGGTGGCGGAGACGGTCGGGGTCGAGGGGCGCGGCGGCTACTACGAGGAGTCGGGCGCGCTGCGCGACATGATCCAGAATCACCTGCTCCAGGTGATGTGCCTGGTCGCGATGGAGCCGCCGGTCACCTTCGAGGCGCAGGCCGTGCGGGACGAGAAGAGCAAGGTCATGCAGGCGGTGCGGCCGATCGACCCCGCCGGCGTCGACGCGGCCGCGCTCCGCGCGCAGTACGGGCCCGGGTTCATCAATAACCGGCAGGTGCCGGGCTACGGGCAGGAGAAGGGCGTGAAGCCGGATTCGACGACGGAGACGTACGCCGCGCTGCGCCTGCAGATCGACAACTGGCGCTGGGCCGGCGTGCCGTTCTACTTACAAACCGGCAAGCGGCTGGCCAAGCGCGTGAGCGAGATCGTCATCCGCTTTCACCGAACGCCGCACATGATCTTCCGCCGCGGTGACGTCAGCGTGGAGCCGAACCGGCTCGTCGTCCGCATCCAGCCCGACGAGGGCATCTCGCTCATCGTCGAGGCCAAGGAGCCCGGGCCCGATCTCAAGATCAGTCCGGTGACGCTGGACTTCAAGTACCACGAGGTCTTCGGCGGCGAGCCGCCCGAGGCCTACGAGCGGTTGCTGCTCGACGCCATCCACGGCGACCCCACGCTCTACTCGCGCGGCGACTGGATCGAGCAGGCGTGGCGCCTCACCCAGCCCGTCCTCGACCACTGGGCCCGCACCCCCGGCCCGCTCCCCCAATACGAGGCCGGCAGCTGGGGTCCCGTGGAAGCCGACACCTTCATCTCCCGCGACGGCGGTCACTGGCGGAGACCTTAGCTCGGCCGGGCTTATCGCTTCTTGGAGTCCGGCGAGTAGTACGAGTTGTAGTAGCGGTAGTAGTCGTAGTAGTAGCCGTCGCGCTTGAGGTTGACGCCGTTCATCACCACGCCCAGGATCCGGCCCTTCACGGCCAGGATCTGGGAGGTGGCGCGGCGGATCACCTCGTGCGGGACCTTGCCGGTCTGCACGACCATCACGACGCCGTCCGCGAACGTCGCCAGCGCGATCGCATCGGAGACCGAGACCACCGGCGGTGAGTCGAGCAGGATCATGTCGAAGGCGGCGGCGGCGGCCTCCAGCGCTTCCCGCATCCGGTTGGAGCCCACCAGCTCGGCCGGGTTGGGCGGCAGCGGCCCGCTCGTCAGCACCGAGAGGTTCGCGACGGTGGTCGGCTGGGCGATCTCCGCGAACGGCAGCCCGTCCAGCAGCGCGGTCGTCAGCCCGCGGCTGTTGCCGAGGCCGAAGATCCGGTGCAGCGTCGGGCGGCGCAGGTCGGAGTCGATGAGGCACACGCGCGAGCCGGTCTGCGCCAGGACCACGCCGAAGTTGGCGACGGTGGTCGACTTGCCCTCGCCGGGGCTGGACGAGGTCACGACGATCGAACGGCACTTGTGGTCGAGGCCGGCGAACTGGATGCTCGTCCGCAGCGTCCGGTACGCCTCGGCCGCCGGCGACTTCGGGTCGATGTAGGCGACCAGCGTCGCCGACGGACCGGTGGAGGTCTTGGCGCGATCGGCCACGGCTACCGCTTCACCGTGAACTGGGGCACGATGCCGATGACCGGCAGCCCCAGGTAGCGCTCGACGTCGTCGGGCGTCTTCACCGTCGTGTCGAAGTACTCGATCGTCAGCGCGGTCCCCGCCCCCACCAGCAGCCCCACCACGACGCTGAGGAGCAGGTTGAAGGTCCGGCGCGGCCGGATCGGGATCCGCGGGATCATCGCCTCCTCGATCACGCTGACGTTGTTGGTCTCGAGCCCGCCGGTGACGCCCGTTTCCTTCAACCGCTTGAGCACGGCCTCGTAGAGCTGCTGGTTCGAGTCGGCGTCGCGCTGCAGGTTGAGGTACTGGATCTCCTTCTCGTTCAGCTCCTGCGCCTCCGCCCGCAGCCGATTCACGTTGCCCAGCAGCGTCTCCTCGCGGGCCCGGGCCACGCGGAACTCCGTCTGGACCGCGCGCAGCATCGTCCTGGTCTCGGCCTCGATCCGCTGATTCACCTGCTCGATCTGGGCGTCCACCTTCAGGATCTCGGGGTGCTTGTCCTTGTAGGTCTTCGAGAGCTTGGCCCTGGTCGTCTCCAGGTCGGAGGCTTCCTGCTTGAGCTTCTGGATCAGCGCACTGTCGGCCACGGTGAAGATGGTCTGGGCCCCGCCGCGGTCGCTCGTGCGCTGCAGCTCGTGCATCTTCGACTCGACCGAGAGCCGCTGGGCCTGGGACTCCAGGTACTGCTTGTTGAAGTCCATGATCTTCTGGGCGGTGATCTGCCGCTGCTCCTGCAGCCCCATGATGCCGACCCTGACGCGGTAGTTCTGCAGCGCCACCGACGACTCCTGGACCTTGCCGCGCAGGCTCGTCATCTGCTCGTTGAGCCAGGTCATCGCCTCCTGGGCGCCGCGCAGCTTGATGTCCAGGTTGTGCTTGACGTACTGCTTGGCCAGCGCGTTGGTGACCTCGGCGGCCAGCGGAGGGTTGGCGTGCTCGAACTTCACCGCCACCAGCCGGGTGTTGCGGCGCGGCTCCACCGTGATTGCCGCCTGCAGCGCCCGGACGGGATCGGCCGCCCGCTCCAGCTCGGGCATGCGCTTCTTGAGGCTCAGGTTCTCGATGACCTTGTCGACGATCGGCCGGCTCGTCATGAGCTCGTACTGCGTGCGGTAGTACTCCTGGGTGGGGCCGCCGATCGGCGTGACCTCCTGGATGTTCAGGACCCTGGGCGGCTCCGGCTCGATGAGCACGGTCGCGCTGGCCTGGTAGACCGGCGTCTGCACGAACGACCACACGGCCACGCTGAAGACGGATACCAAGAACAGGCCCGCCACCAGCCACCGGTGCTTGCGCAGCGTCCGGTAGTAGTCCTTCAGGTGGGTCTCGCGCAGCGGCTGCAGGGTCTCGCTGGTGTTCAAAAGAAGCTCTCCGGGACGACGATGACGTCGTTCTCGAGCAGCCGGATGGCCTTCTCGCGCTGGCCGCGCCGGATGATGTCGTTCATGTCCACGCCGATCGTCTGCTGACCCCGGTCGGTGGTGCGGATCACCCGGGTGCGGCCGGGGGCGGCCTTGTCGGTGAAGCCGCCGGCGATGGTGATCCCCTCCAGCACGTTGGTCTCCTTGTCGAGCTGGTAGGCGCCCGGCTTCTTCACCTCGCCGAACACGAAGAACGTGTTGCCCTTGGGCACCATGACCGTGTCGCCGTCCTCGATCCGGAAGTTCTTGTCCCGGGGCACCGCGCCCGAGAGGTCGATCGAGATGGTCTCCTGCTTGCCCTCGGCGGTCCGCCTGAGGACCTTGACGCCGGCGGGGGCGGCGGTCCCGCTGAAGCCGCCGGCGAGCGTGACGGCCTCCAGCACCGAGATCTCCTTGTCGAGCGCGAAGGTGCCGGCCTTGTTGACCTCGCCGAGGACGAAGAAGGCGGAGGCCTTGGGCACGAACATCATGTCACCGTTCTGCAGCAGGATGTTCTCCTTGACGTCGCCCGCCTGGATCTTGCGAACGTCCAGCCGCAGGAGCACCGTGCTGCCGGCGCCCGCCGGGCCGCCGCCCTTGCCCTTCTCCGTGCGCACCAGCACGAGGTCCTTGCCGGCCGCCTTCGACAGACCGCCCGCCTTGGAGAGGAGCTCGAGCAGCGTGGTGGGGCCGGTCAGGTAGAATAGCCCCGGCTTCTCCGCCTCGCCGAGCACGTGGACCTTGCTGGAGAGGTAGTCCTTGACGGCGACCATCACCTGCGGGTTGACGAGGTAGTCCTTCTCGAGCAGGTCCCGCAGCGTGCGCGCCAGCTCGCTGGTCGTGAGCCCGGCCGCCTGCACGCCGCCGATGAGCGGGAACGGCACCCGGCCGTCCAGCGTCACCGGGTACTCCTTGGAGAGGTCGTCGTGCCCCCAGACCGTGATCTTGAGCAGGTCGCCGGGGCCGATCGTGTACTCCTGGGCCGTGGACACGGCGCCGGCCAGCAGCACGGCGAGGAGCAAGATGCAGGCGACCGGGTGCGACGGACGACGGCGGAGCACGCTACGAGTCACAACTAGAACGACAGTGTCACCTTGGCGCCGAGGACGTCGTCCTTGAAGTCGAAGTTGTCGAAGTTGGAGTCGCGGCGCGAGTGCGTGTAGTCCGCGCTCACCCCGAGCCACTTCTGGATCTGGTACTCGACGCCGAACGAGAAGCCGTACACCCAGTCGGTGCGCCAGTCGAACGAGCCGTTCACCTTCTGGGCCTTCTCGAAGTAGTCGCCGTTGCCTCCGGCCAGGCGCCCGGTGAGGAGCAGCTTCGGCGTCAGGTAGTGCTCGGCCGCCAGGGTGACCAGGTTGGAGATGAACGCGACGTTGGTCGCGAACACCGACTCCTGGACCGAGCGCTCGGTGATCAGCGAGATGCGCGTGCGCTCGGTGGGCAGGTAGACGAAGTCGCCGCTCGCCACGACGCCGCTGTAGGAGCCGACGCGGCCCCGGTCGGGATCGCGCACCTCGTAGCCGACGCGGAACGTCGAGGTCAGCCGGCTGGTGATCTCGCCGCGGACGCCCACCATCGTGACGTAGCGCTTCACGTCGCGGTCGTCGGCCCGGTCGAAGTCCTTGGTGCCGTAGGAGAAGTTGAGCAACAGGTCGGTCTTGGGCTGGATCCGGTAGAAGCCCGTGAGGCCGATCACGTGCTCGTCACGGTCGAGCTGCTGCACGGTGTCGTCGAACTTGACCGTCGTCCACGCGTAGTCCAGGCCGACCGCGTAGCGCTGGGCGAACCCGTACTCGACCGACGGCGACAGCACGTTGGTGGTGCTCTTGATCCGGCCCACCAGCTCGGTGCCGGGGGGGTCGCTGGTCCGGGCGAAGTCCTCCTTCAGCTTGAACTTGAGGCCGCCGGGAAAGTCGAGGAGGAGGTTGCCGAGGACGAAGTAGTGCTCGGTGTCCTGGCTCTCGAGGTCCACGTAGCGGAGGATCTCGGCGCGGAAGCCGAGGTCGATCTTGTGCCGGCCGAGCGGCAGCTCCAGCACGAAGCCCGGGATGGTCTTGAAGATGACGTCGTCCTGGGCGCCGCTGGGGGCCTGGAAGATGTTCGACTCGTACTCGACGCGCTCGGAGATGAACGGGGAGATCTTGAAGCCGGGCAGGCCCAGGTCGGGCCAGAGGGCGTTGAGGTCGACGGCGGCCGCTGCGGTGGGGGCTCCCAGGGCCGCCGACAGCAGCCCGACCATCAATAGAAAGGATTTCCCCGCGAGAAAGGATTTCCCCGCGGCCTGCCACACACCCCTGTCGGTCACCAACGGCCCCCCGATTAGGACGTTGGCGATGATAGGGGAGCGGCGCCGCACATGTCAAATTACCGAGCTACTTCGGCCGCTTCAGCACCCGGCCCGTGGTGTACTCAGCATATGTGAACCACAGCCCTTCCCAGAGCTGGACCTGCAGCGAGTCGCCGTCCTTCTCGTAGACCTGGGTCGTCCCGTGCTGGGAGCTCTTCGTGCTGCTCACGTGGCGCCACCCGTTCGCCTCCAGGGTGCTGCGGATGGCGGTGGTGAGGCTGTCGAGCTCGAGACGGCCCCGATAGATGTGGCGGCCTGCCTTGACGTTCGGCGTCTCGATGACGGTGGACTCGTCCTGCTGATAGGCGAGGCCCTTCGGCACCGGGATGTCCTCGAACTCGCTGCGGACGGGACGCGGCGGATTGCTCGCACAGGCGGTCAGCAACAGGGACACGGCGAGCACGGTGGAGAGCTTTCGCAATGTCATGCGCGCATCCTAACAAGCGCCGCTGCGCGCGGCCAAGAAATATGGCGCGCGAACGCGGCGACAGGCGGCTCAGCCCTGGACGCTGAACCCGCCGTCGACGGGGATCGCGGTGCCGGTGACGAAGTCCGACGCCGCGCTGGCCAGGAAGACCGCGACGCCGGCCATGTCGTCGATGCCGCCCCAGCGGCCGGCGGGCGTCCGTCGCAGCACCGAGTCGTGCAGCCCCGCGACCTCGCGTCGCGCGTTCTGGGTGAGGTCGGTGTCGATCCAGCCCGGCAGCACCGCGTTCACCTGGATGTTGTCGCGGGCCCAGGCCACCGCCATCGACCGGGTGAGCTGGACGATCCCGCCCTTGCTCGAGCCGTAGGCCGGGGCGAAGGAGGCGCCGAAGAGCGACATCATCGAGCCGATGTTGATGATCTTGCCCCCGCCGGCCGCCTTGAACGCCGGATACGCGGCCTTGGAGCACAGGAACGCCGAGGTGAGGTTCGTGTCGAGCACGCGCCGCCACTCGTCGAGGGCGAGCTCCTGCACCGGCTTGCGGATGTTGATGCCGGCGTTGTTGACGAGGATGTCGAGGCGTCCGGAGCGCTCACGCGTGGTGTCGACGAGCCGTGCCACCGAGCGCTCGTCGGCAACGTCCGTCTCGACCGCGTACGCCTCGCCGCCCCGGCCGGCCAGATCATCCACGGCCGCCCGCGACTTGTCGGCGTTGCGCGCGGCGATGACGACCCGGGCCCCTGCTTCCGCCAGCCCGCGCGCCATCCCCAGGCCGATACCCCCGTTGCCGCCCGTGACGATGGCCACCCTGCCCTTGAGATCGAACACGGCTGCCTCCCTGTCGATTGTAAACCTTACAGCGGCCACCGCAGCGCACGGAGGGTACATCAAATGCTCGAGCCCGTCCCGTTCATTCGGCGGCTCGACCTCGAGCGTGATGCCCGGCACGATTCTCGCGCGTCCGCGAAGTCGAGCGGTACCCGCCTGTCGCACCTCACGCGCGGCCGGAAGGGCAATCGACAGGTCTGGCGAGATCCCGTTGGGGGGGCGGGGGGGAGCGGCGCCGCTCCCTGCTGACAAAGACAATCAAAACGCCAGGACACTCACGACGCGCTGAGACTCGCGACGGTCGGGAGCGCCAGCGTGACGACGGTGCCGGCGCCGGGAGATTCGAAGGCGAGCGTGCCGCCGTGGAGGCGGGCGATGCGTTCGACGGTGACGAGGCCGAGGCCGCGGTGGCCGGGCTTCGTCGAGTGCAGGAGGCGGATCAGGAGATTCGCGTTCGTGGTTCGCAGGCCGGGGCCCCAGTCGCGCACCGTCACGCGCGTCTCGTCCCCTTCCACCGAAGCGCCGACCCGCGGAGGCTGCGCACCGCCGGCGGCCGCGGTCGCCTCCACCGCGTTGCGGAACAAGTGGGCGAGGGCCAGCGTCAGCAACGCCGCGTCTCCCCTCACGGTCGGCCAGCGCCCATCCGCCAGCGTCACCGGGCCGCCCGCGTCGTCTCGCGCGGCCGCGGCGACCGCCCTCAGATCGACCACTCCCCAGTCGCCCCGCTCGAGCGACGCGACCGCGAACGCGGCCGGCAGCATCTCGGCCAGGCGGCCGAGCTGCTCGAGCACGGTGCGCAGGCTGTCCTCGGCGAGCGGATCGTCGCGCACGGCGCGCTTGAGGACCTCGACGTGCATCGTGAGCGAGTTCAGCGGACCGCGCAGGTCGTGGAGCAGCCGCCCCAGGTCCGGCGGCAGCGGCCGCCGGCCCCGATCGTCAGCGGCCATCAGGTCAGGCGGGCCGACTTCACCGCCTGGATACCGTACTTCGCCAGCTTGTTGTAGAGAGTCTTGAGGCTGATGCCGAGAAGCTGGGCCGCGCGCCGCTTGTCCTGGCCCGTCCCCTCGAGCGCGCGCAGGATCATGTCGCGCTCCATCTCGCGGATCGGCGTGACGGGGGCGCTGGTGGCGGCTGGCGCGGGCGCCGCGGCGCGGAGCACGGTGTCCGGCAGGTGCTCCGCCTCGATGAGGCCGGTGCCGCTGATCACCACCGCCCGCTGGATGACGTTGCGCAGCTCGCGCACGTTGCCGGGCCAGTGATAGCGCTCCAGCTCCTTCTCCGCCCCGCTCGACAGGCCGCGGACCTGGCGGTTGTCCTGCCGGTTGAACTCCTCGATGAAGGTCCGGGCCAGCAGCGGCACGTCCTCGCGGCGCTCCCGCAGCGGGGGCAGATGGATCGAGAAGACGTTGAGCCGGTAGAACAGGTCCTCGCGCAGCTTGCCGTTGGTGATGGCCTCGCTGGGGATCTGGTTGGTCGCCGCCACCACGCGCACGTCGACCTGGATCTCGTGCTTGCCGCCGACGCGCCGGAAGCTCCCCTCCTGCAGCACGCGCAGCAGCTTGGCCTGCGTGTTGGAGTCCATCTCGCCGATCTCGTCGAGGAACAGCGTGCCGCCGTCGGTGAGCTCGAAGCAGCCCAGCCGCCGCTCGGTGGCCCCGGTGAAGGCGCCGCGCTCGTGGCCGAACAGCTCGCTCTCGATGAGCGTCTCCGGAATGGCGGCGCAGTTGATGGCGACGAACGGCTTGGTGCGCCGCTTCGACAGCGCGTGGATGGTGTGGGCCACCAGCTCCTTGCCGGTGCCGCTCTCGCCGTAGACCAGCACCGGGGCCGTGCTCGTCCCCGCCAGCTCGACCCAGCGGTAGACCTCCTGCATGCTGCGCGACTGGCCGACCATCTGGCCGAAGCTGCCCTTCTGGCGCAGCTGGTGGCGCAGGAGGTTGACCTCGCGCGAGAGCGACTCCTGCTCGATCGACTTCTCCAGGAGTACCTGCAGCCGCGTGGTGTCCACGGGCTTGGTCAGGTAGTCGAAGGCGCCGTGGCGCATGGCCTCGACCGCCGTCTCCACGGTCCCGTGGCCCGTCACGAGCAGGACGATGGGTGGCCGGCCCGTCTCCCTGAGCTTCTGGAGCAGGGCCAGACCGTCCATCTCGGGCATCGTGAGATCGGTGACGACCACGGCCGGGTGCTGGGTCTCCACCAGGTTGAGGGCCTCCTCCCCGGAGGAGGCGGTCTCCACCTCGTAGCCCCACTGCCCGACGACACGGGCCAGGCCTTCGCGCTCGGCCGGCTCGTCGTCGACGACGAGGATCTTGCCGGACTTCATCTGGTCTCGTCTGTTCGGACTCACGGTTGTCCCTGGCTACTTCTTCTGAACCTGCAGGATGTCGACGACGCTCTCGGCCGGATTCGACCGTGCCGTTAAGGTAAACAGTGCCGCTGCTCGTGTCAACGTCGACCCGAGTGAGATTGGACCTTCTCGGCGATGGGGACGCGCGGGACAGACAATAACTAGCCGAAATCGTGGGAGGGAATCGCGTGACCGCGGACCGGTATCGGCGTGACCCGATGGGCCCGAACGGAGAGCACGCCGTCCTGCGATTGTAAGATTCCCTCCACGAGCAAGACCGGCGCGGTGACGAGCACGAGCCGATGCCGCGCGAACAGCCCGGGCGTGACGATGACGTTGGCGATCCCGGTCTCGTCCTCGAGACTGAGGAACACGAAGCCCTTGGCCGTGCCCGGCCGCTGGCGCACGATCACGCTGCCGGCCACGCGCACCGTGGCGCCGTCGGGGCGATGCCGCAGATCGGCCGCGCGCACGACGCCGGCCTGCGCGAGCATCCCCCGGCGCAGCGCCATCGGATGCGGGCCGAGGGTCACGCCGGTGCCGGCGAAGTCGGCGGCCAGGCGTTCGTCGGCGTTCATCTCGCCGAGCGGTGACGCCGTCGGTGCCGGCGTCGCTGCCGTCGCGAACAACGGCCCCGGCGCCGGCATCGCGGCCGCCCACAGATCCGCCCGGCGTTCGCCGCCGAGCGCGGCGAACGCGCCGATCGCCGCCAGCGTCTGCGCCTCGTCGCTCGCCAGCCCCGCCCGCGCGGCGACGTCCGCCACCGAGACGAACGGCCGCGCCTGCCGCGCCGTCACCAGCGCGCGGGCGGCGCTCTCGCGCAGTCCCTTGACGTAGCGCAGTCCGAGCCGCACCGCCCACCCGGCGTCCACCGCCTCGACCCTGCACGCCCACGCCGAGCGGGTGACGTCGACGGGCAGGATGACGAGCCCGTGGCGCTGCGCATCCTTCACGATCGTGGCCGGGTGATAGAACCCCATCGGCTGATTGTTGAGCAGCGCGGTGTAGAACGCCTCCGGATGCCGCACCTTCAGCCACGCGCTCGCGTAGGCGAGCAGCGCGAAGCTGGAGGCGTGCGACTCGGGAAAGCCGTACAGGGCGAAGGCGGTGATGGCGTGCACGATCTCGTCGGCGGCGCGGCCCTCGATCCCCTGCCGCGCCATCCCCGCCCGCAGCTTGGCCTCGATCTCCACCATGCGCCGCTCGCTGCGCTTGAAGCCGAACGCGCGGCGCAGCTCCTCGGCCTCGCTGCCGCTGAAGCCGGCCGCCACCATGGCCATGCGCAGCAGCTGCTCCTGGAACAGCGGCACCCCGAGGGTGCGCTTCAGAATCGGCTCCAGGCTCGGGTGCGCATACGTCACCGCCTCGCGCCCGCGCCGCCGGCGGATGTAGGGGTGCACCATGTCGCCCACGATGGGCCCCGGCCGGATGATGGCGACCTGCACGACGAGGTCGTAGAACTTCTCGGGATGGATCCGCGGGAGCGTGGCCATCTGCGCGCGGCTCTCGACCTGGAAGACACCGATCGTGTCGGCCTGCTGCAGCGCCGCGTACACCTCGGGATCGTCCTGGGGCAGATGGGCGAGATCGACCTCGCCGCCGGTCTCGCCCACGAGCCCGATGGAGTCTTGCAGGACCGACATCATCCGCAGCCCGAGCAGGTCGACCTTCACGATGCCGAGCCCCGCGCAGTCGTCCTTGTCCCACTGGATCACCACCCGCCCCGGCATCGTGGCCGGCTCCAGCGGCACCACGTCGTCGAGACGGCCGCCGGCGATCACCATGCCGCCGGAGTGCTGGCCGAGGTGGCGCGGCAGGTCTTGCAGCCGCGTCCACAGCGCGGCGAACTTGCGGATGCGCGGGTGCCGCGGATCGCAGCCGGCCTCGGCCAGGTGGCGCGTGAGGACCTCGGCCGGATCCTGGTAGCCCCAGGTCGAGACCAGGTGCGCGAGCCGATCTTGCAGCTCGCCCGGCAGGCCGAGCGCCTTGCCGACCTCGCGGGCGGCGCCGCGTCCCCGGTAGGTGATGACGTTGGCGGTCATGCCGGCGCCGTGGCGCCCGTAGCGCCGGTAGACGTACTGGATCGCCGCCTCGCGGCGCTCTCCACTCGGAAGATCGAGATCGATATCCGGCCACTCCCCCCTCGCCTCGCTGAGAAAGCGCTCGAAGAGCAGATCCATGCCCACCGGATCGACGGCGGTGATGCCGAGCGCGTAGCAGACCGCGCTGTTGGCGGCCGAGCCGCGCCCCTGCACCAGGATGTCGTTGGCGCGACAGAACTCCACGATGTCCCACACGATCAGGAAGTAGCCGGCCAGGTCGAGGCGCCCGATGAGCTCCAGCTCGTGCGCGATCTGGCGGCGCGCGCGCGGAGCCAGCGGGCCGTCGCCATAGCGGTGGCGGGCGCCGGCCTGGGCGAGCTCGCGCAGGTGCTCGAGGGCGGCGGTGGCGGGTGGCAGCGGGAAGTCGGGGAAGCGATAGTCGAGGTTCTTGAGCGTGAAGCCCAGGCGCAGCGCCAGCTCGCCGGTGTTGGCGAGCGCCTCGGGCAGGTCGCGGAAGCGCTGGGCCATCTCGAGCCCGCCCTTGAGGTCGCGCTCGCCGTTCTTCGTGAGCCGGCGACCGGCGTGATCGAGATCGGTCTTCTCGCGGATGCACGTGAAGACGTCGGCCACCGCGCGGCCGCCCGGCCGGCCGTAGAGCGGCTGGTTGGCCGCCACCAGCGGCAGTCGCGCGGCGCCGGCCAGCGCCACCAGGCGGGCGAGATCACGCTCCTGCGGGCGATCGAGATGGCGTTGCACCTCGACGAAGCAGTTGTCGCGGCCGAAGATCCCGGCCAGCCGGTCGAGGATGCCCCGCGCCGTCTCGCAGTCGCCGCGCGCGACCGCGGGGGCCAGCGGACCGTGGCGGCCGCCGGTGAGGCACACGAGTCCGCTCGCGTACGGCTCGAGGTCGTCGAGCGTGATCCGCCCGGCGCCCTTCGGCGCGCCGAGCTTCAGACGCGTGATGAGGCGGCAGAGGTTGCGATAGCCGTCGCGGTCCTCGACGAGCACCGGCAGGCGTGAGCCGTCGGCGAGCGTCAGCTCGCTGCCGATGAGCGCGCGGACGCCGGCGTTCTCCGCCGCTCGATGAAACCGGGCGGCGCCGTACACGCCGTCGCGATCGACGAGCGCGATCGCGGGCATACCGAGCCGCGCGGCCTCGCTCACCAGCGTCTCCGGCTGCTCGGCGCCCTCGAGAAACGTGAACGCGGACTGCGCGTGGAGCTCGACGAACATGCGCTCAGCTTGCGCGGTGCCGGGCGTGGGGGGGGCGAGGGGCTACCGTGTCTCGCGGCCGCGCATCATGGCGAGCCGTTGTCGCCGTTCGAGCGCAGGGCTCGGCGAGCGAGCCGCCAACAAATCGAAGCGGCCACGACCCAGCCCCCTTGGGGGGATGGGGGGCCCGAGCGAGCCGAGCCCGGAGCGAGTTACGGCGACAGGCGAGCCATGCGCGCGGCCGCGAGACACGGCGGCCCCTCGCCCCCCCCACGCCCGGCACCGGGGAGCCGTGGCCATGAAACGTCGAACATCGCCGCATCAGCTGATCAGCCTCAGTCATAGAGGGCGTCGAGGAACCAGGTGGTGGTGAGGCGGTCGTGGACGAGGCGCCAGACGGTGCCGTCGGAGAGGGCGACGTCCCATTCGTCGCGGGCCCAGGCGTTCGTGTCCCACCAGTGGCCGGAGAGGCGCCAGGGGCCGGCGCACGTTCCGACGGTGGCGTCGAGGCCGAGCGTGTCTCGCACGCGCGTGGGACGGCCGTCATGCGTGTCGACGTGGACGCGACGCGGCGGCCGCACGCGTCGCAGCGCGAGTGGACCCGCGGACGTTCGCGGGACGCCGTCGGCAGCGGTGTCAGCGTTCGGCCCGGCGGTGTCGTCACCGACGGCGGCGTGGTCGCTGGCGACGGCGCCGCCGTCGAAGGGCGCAAGGGTGTAGTCATCGGGGCGGTGGGAGTCGACGACGACGGGGGTGCCGACGTTCGTGCCGCCGACCAGCAGCGTCAATCGTGTGAGCACCGTCGCGAGATCGCGGGGCGCCGGCGGGGGCGGCTGCCAGAGGCCGCTGGGGGCGACGCGGCGAGGTATCACGCGCGCGGTGAGCGCCACGGCAACGATCGCGGCGGGCGGCGGGTGGGCTTCGATCTCCAGCGCGAGCAGCGCGACGATGGATGCGGGCTCGGCGAGCGGGGCGGCCAGCGCGATCGAGCGCGTGTGGTGGCCGCCGGAGACGAGGGCCAGGCGCACCTCGAGCGCGTCGATGACCAGGTGGGCGGCGGTCAGCCGCGCGCACAGCCGCTCGAGCACGCGCGTGAGCACGGCGACGAGCGCCGGCAGCGTGGCGATCTCCCACTCGAGGCCCTGCGCTTCCTCCCAGAACGGCGACGGAGTCCACGGCCGGAACGGCGCGCGATCGACGCCGGCGGCGAGATCGTGCGCGGCCAGGCCGGCGCGGCCCAGCCGCGCGCCGACACCGTGGCGCGGCAGCGCCGCGAGATCGCCCAGCGTGGCCAGCCCCCAGCGCGTGAACGTCGCGGCCAGCTCGGCCGGCCACTCGAGCATCGCCAGCCGCACCACCCCCAGCGCCGCCCGCTCGGTGGCCGGCGCCAGCGCGTGCACGTGCGGGCCGACGCGCGCGGCCACGCCGGCGGCCGCACGGCTCGTGGCGATGCCCACGCGCGCCTCGAGCCCGACCGCGCGCGCCTGGCGACACAGTCGGCGACCGATCTCGGTGTCGGCGCCGAGCAGGCGCCGGAGCCCCCCGAGGTCGACGTGCACGATCCCGGGAGCCGCGTCCTCGAGCCGCGGCGACACGCTCAGGCAGGCGTCGAGGAGCGCGTGCCGCGCGGCCGCCTCGGCCTCCGCGGAGGCCGGCCGTCGCACGAGCGCCGGGCATCGCACGACGGCCTCGGCGTCGCTGAGTCCCGGCCGCACGCCCTCGGCGCGCGCCCGTGCATTGGCCTCGACGACCCGCCTCCCGGGTGGCGCCCCGATGACGACCGCCAGCGGCTGCTCGCGCAGCGCCGGCTCACAGCGCTCGAGCGCGGCGGCCGCGAAGGTCTCGACGCGGACGCAGGCGATCCGGCTCACGCCGTCCACCACAGCCGCTCGAGCTCGGGTGAGCAGGGCGCACCTTGCTTGCGGACGACCTGCAGCCCGGTACACATTCCGGCCAGCCGTCGGGGCATCAGGCTTGGTCCGATCCACGCCAGACGGTCCCGCTTGGTGTGCACCGACAGGGTGGCGGCGCCGCCGACGACACGGCGGGCGCCAACCACCAGCACCGTGACACCCGACCGGCGCGCCGCCAGTCGCAGCCGGAACGCCGCGCTCAGCGGCAGACGCGGCGGCGACTCCCCGACGTCGAGCGCCACCAGCACGAAGCCGGGACACCGCGCCAGGAGATCGACGGCCTTCAGCGCATCGCGCCGCCGGCCCTCGCCGCGCACCCATAGCACACGACGTAGATCGACGCCGGCCTCGGCGGCCGAGCCCGGATCGAAGGCGTGATCGACGTCGACGAGCGCAACGAGACCGCCACGTCGCGTGACGGCGCGCAGGCATAGCGTGAGCACGCTCGTGCGTCCCGAAGACAACGGTCCCACGAGCTCGGTCATCGCCCCTTGGCGGAGGAGCTGATCGACTAGCATGGGCTCACACTATTCACATGTTGAGCCCAGAGCAAGACCCAGATATTGAGCCGGCCGCCGGCGCAGCCACTACATGCGGGGATCACGTTCAGGTGGGCATGAGCCTTTGCGCTTCCATCGGAGGAAGGTCCCACCCGGCGGAAGCCGCCTGAGCCTGACGCGCGAGGACCATGTCGCCGCCCCAGCCCGAGCGGGTTATCGAGGAGCGCTCTGGCTGTGCCGGGGCGTGACGAGCGTATGGGGGGTGGGGGGGATGTGGGGGGTGGGGGGGGCCATATCGGGGCCCCCCACCTCAATTGATGGGACCGTCGTGGTCGGCGCGTAGAACGAGGACTCGCCCACTCCCTCCAGGCAGTCGCGCGTGAACGCGATGAGGTGATAGCTCACGATCGCCGTGTGGATGAGCGGCTCGATGTCCCCCTTCTTGAGGGCCGGCCACGCCAGCCGCCAGAAGGTGCGGCGATAGTCGCTGAGCACGCCGACCCGCCAGATCAGCCGGCCGAGGATGCCGAAGCCCATGCGGACGTTCTCCCACGAGGCGCGCTGGGAATTCATCGGGTACTTCTTGCGCCGGGAGAACGTGTGGGTGATGTTGTAGGCGAACCGCTCGTACACCGCCTCCGGCGCGTAGGCGGCCGTGATGCACCGCCGCCACATTGCCTGCACGGTCTCGTAGGGCAGCTTGAACTCGACGTTCGACTCCCGCCCCTCGTCGTTGACCAGCCGCCCCTCCGCCTCCAGCCGTGTCCACAGCGGCGTCTTGGGCAGCGCGTAGAGGATGTTGATCGTCAGCACCGGGATGCTGGAGGCCCGGATGAACTCGATGATGTGGTCGGCGGTGTCCGGCCCGTCGGTGTCGAGGCCGAGGATGATGCCGGAGACGACCTCGAGGCCGTAGCTGTTGATCCGCTTCACGGAGTCGAGGATCGGCATCCTGAGGTTCTGGTCCTTGGACATGGCGTGCAGCGCGTCCGGCTCCGGCGTCTCGATCCCGCAGAAGATCGTGATGAAGCCGGCCTCGCGCATGAGCTCCAGCACCCGCTCGTTCTTGGCGATGTTGAGCGTGGCCTCGCAGGCGAAGCGCAGCGGATACCGGTGACGCGTCTGCCACTCGACCAGGTGCGGCAGCAGCTCCAGCGCCGCCTTCTGGTTGCCGATGAAGTTATCGTCGACGAAGTAGACGCTGGTCGCGCCCGCCGCCGCGATGAGGTCGAGCTCGGCCAGCACCTGCGCCGGCGTCTTGAGCCGGGGGTTGCGCCCGTACAACGCGGGGATGTCGCAGAACTCGCACGAGTACGGACAGCCGCTGGAGAACTGCATGTTGGCGATGAAGTACTCGCGCAGCTGGATCATCTCGTAGGCGGGCGTCGGGAAGCTGGCCAGCGGCAGCCGCTCGACCGTCTCGAAGCGGAGCTGGTGAGTCGGGCGGCCGGGATCGCGGTCGAGCTGCTCGATCAGGCGGTCGGTGGCGTCACCCAGCTCGCCCACGTGGATGAAGTCGGCGTCGGGATAGTACTCGGGGCAGCCGGACACCGAGGGGCCGCCGACGACGATCGCCCGGCCGTGCCGGTGGGCCCGCGCGACGACGTCGTGGATCTGCGGCCGTTGGATGTGCATGCCGGAAACGAAGACCGCGTCGGCCCACTGGAAGTCCTCGGGCGTCGCCGCCTGCGAGTTCTCGTCGACGAAGCGCACCGTCCACGACTCCGGCAGGTAGGCGGCCACCACCAGCAGCCCCTGCGGCGGCATGAACGCGCGCACGCGGCCGCCGAAGAAGCCATAGGCGTGCTGGAAGGTGCCGAACGAGCGCGCGTAGCGCGGATAGACGCAGAGAATGCGGCGGGCGTGCGCGGGAGCGTAGCGCGTTCGCATGGCGATCGGGCCCAAGCATAACGTATCTGCGCGCATCGCGCCCCACAGCAAACGCCCGCGGCGTGGGCAAACGGCGGGGCATCGGCTAGAATGCGCCGGTCAGGGGGAACAATCATGGAGCTCGGCGCGGTCAAGGCAGTCATCACCGGTGGCGCCTCCGGGCTGGGCCGGGCCACCGCGATGCGGCTGGTCAAGGCGGGCGCCCGCGTGGCGCTGCTCGATCGGGCCGCCTCGGCCGGCGCCGACGTCGCCACGGGCCTCGGCCCGGCCGCCGTCTTCACGCCGGCCGACGTGACGAGCGCGGACGAGGTCGCCGCCGCGCTGGAGCGCGCGGTCGCCGCCTGCGGGGGGCTCAACGTCCTGGTCAACTGCGCGGGCATCGGCACCGCCATGAAGACCTTCGGCAAGGCGGGCCCGGCCAAGCTCGAGGAGTTCACGCGCGTCATCCAGGTGAACCTCATCGGGACCTTCAACTGCATCCGCCTGGCCGCCGTCCACATGGCGCGCAACACGCCGACGGCGGACGGCGAGCGCGGCGTCGTCATCAACACCGCGTCGGTGGCGGCGTTCGACGGCCAGATCGGCCAGGCCGCTTACTCGGCGTCGAAGGGCGGCATCGTGGGCCTGACCCTGCCGGTGGCGCGCGACCTCGCCGAGCAGGGCATCCGCGTGATGACCATCGCGCCGGGGATCTTCGAGACGCCGCTGCTCGGCACGCTGCCCGACCCGGTGCGCGTCTCGCTCGCCAACCAGGTGCCCTTCCCCAAGCGCCTCGGCCAGCCGGACGAGTACGCGGCCCTCGCCGAGCAGATCATCACCAACGTGATGCTGAACGGCGAGACGATCCGGCTCGACGGCGCCATTCGGATGCAGCCTCGATAGCTCGGAGGGGGACTTCGCCCCCCTTGCCCCTCGGAGGGGGCCTCGACGGCCCCCTCCGATGCCTCCCCCAGACCAGAAGAACGGATTGCGCCGGCGAAGCCGGCGCTCGAACACGCGTGAGGTCGCGAACGTGCGTGAGGTGAAGACGGGCGTGGGCGGTGAGGACGTGAAGATCGATCGGACGATGCTGGAGGAGTATGGGCGGGCGGAGGGGCCGCAGCGGAAGTCGCGGACGGTGTTCGAGGCGACGACGCAGACGACGGGGCGGGTGCGGGTCGTCGACTATCGGAACGAGCGGCGGTTGATCGTGGCGGGGGACATCCTGTCGATCTATCCGCTGGACGAGGACTGGGAGCGGCTCAAGAAGGAGTACTGGTGGCACGCGCTGGCGGCGGTGGGGTTGCCGCCACGGCCGCGCGCGCTCCTGGTCGGGCTCGGCGGCGGCACCCAGGTGCACATGCTCCAGCAGTTCGCGCAGCCACGGGAGATCACGGTGATCGAGCGGGACCCGGTGATCGTGCGCGTGGCCTGTGATTGGTTCGGACTGCGTCGCCTCGACGGGCTGGAGTTCCTGTGCGGCGACGCGACCCGCATCGTGCCGTGGCTCACGCAGGTTGGGCGCCGCTTCGACTTCGTGATGGAGGACGCGGCGTACGCGGCGCCGCCCGAGGTCGGCCTGCCGCTGGCGCAGGCGCTGGTGCCGCTGGTCGCGCCGGGCGGCCGGCTGGTGATCAACCGGCATCTGCGCGGCGACGGGCGTCAGGTCGCCGCCGCGCTGCGGCCGCGCTTTCGCGAGATCCGAGTGCGCCGCGTGCGCCGCGACGGCGAGAACGTCCTGGTGTGTTGCCTGGATCCCCGCGACTACCGGGCGGGCAGGCGCTTGTAGCGCAGGCGGTGGGGGCGGTCGGCCTCGGCGCCGAGGCGGCGGCGGCGGTCGGCCTCGTAGTCGGCGTAGTTGCCCTCGAACCACACCACGCGGCCCTCGTCCTCGAAGGCCAGCATGTGGGTGGCGACGCGGTCGAGGAACCAGCGATCGTGGCTGATGATCACGGCGCAGCCGGCGAACTCCAGCAGCGCGTCCTCGAGCGCACGCAGCGTGTCGACGTCGAGGTCGTTGGTGGGCTCGTCCAGCAGCAGCACGTTGCCGCCGCTCGTGAGCGTCTTGGCCAGGTGCAGCCGGTTGCGCTCGCCGCCCGAGAGCGTGCCGACCTTCTTCTGCTGGTCGGTGCCCTTGAAGTTGAACGAGGCGACGTAGGCGCGCGACGGGAGCTTGCGGCCGCCCACGTCGAGGATCTCGGCGCCGCCGGAGATCTCCTGCCACACGGTCTTGTCGGCGTCGAGCGCGTCGCGGCTCTGATCGACGTAGGCGAGCTTCACCGTGTCGCCCACCCGCAGCACGCCGCCGTCGGGCTTCTCCTGGGCCGCGATCATGCGGAACAGCGTCGTCTTGCCGGCGCCGTTGGGCCCGATGACCCCCACGATGCCGCCGCGCGGCAGCTTGAACGACAGCCCGTCGATCAGCGCCCGATCGCCGTAGCCCTTGATCAGCATGTCGGCCTCGACCACGAGGTCGCCCAGGCGGGGGCCGGGCGGGATGGCGAGCTCCAGCTTCTCGACGCGCTCGGCGTCCGGGGCGGCGAGCATCGCCTCGTACGCCTGCAGGCGCGCCTTGCTCTTGGCCTGACGCGCGCGCGGCGAGAGCCGCACCCATTCCAGCTCGCGCGCGAGCGTGCGCTGGCGGGCGAGGTCGGCCTTTTCTTCGTGGGCCAGCCGCTGCTGCTTCTGATCGAGCCAGGAGGAGTAGTTGCCCTCCCACGGGATGCCGTGGCCGCGGTCCAGCTCGAGGATCCAGCCGGCGGCGTTGTCGAGGAAGTAGCGGTCGTGGGTGATCGCCACCACGGTGCCCGGGTACTCCTTCAGGAAGCGCTCGAGCCAGGCCACCGACTCGGCGTCGAGATGGTTCGTCGGCTCGTCCAGCAACAGCATGTCGGGCCTGGCCAGCAGCAGCCGGCACAGCGCGACCCGGCGCCGCTCACCGCCGGAGATCTTCGCCACGTCGGCGTCGCCCGGCGGCACCCGCAGCGCGTCCATCGCCAGCTCGACGGTGCGGTCGAGATCCCAGGCGTTGACCGCGTCGATCCTATCTTGTAGTCGCGCCTGCTCGTCGAGGAGCTTCTCCATCTCGTCGTCGGCGAGGGGCTCGCCGAGCTTCGCGCTCACCTCCTCGAACCGGGTGAGCAAGGCGCGCGGCTCGGCCACGCCCTCCTCGACGTTGCCGCGCACGTCGCGGGCGGCGTCGAGCTGAGGCTCCTGCGGCAGGTACCCGATGCGCAGGCCGTCGGCGGGGAACGCCTCGCCGAGGAAATCCTCGTCGACGCCGGCCATGATGCGAAGCAGCGACGACTTGCCGGCACCGTTGGCGCCGAGCACGCCGATCTTTGCCCCGTGAAAGAACGACAGATAGATGCCGTGCAGGATCTCCCGCTTGGGCGGGACGACCTTGCGCAGATCCTTCATGACGAACGCGTACTCGCCGGCCATGGCTGATCGCGTCATTGTACAGTAGCGCGGTGAACGTCATCGGCATCTCGGCGTACGACCACGAGTCGGCCTGCGGCCTGCTGCAGGACGGCCGGCTGGTGGCGGCGGCCGAGGAGGAGCGCTTCTCGCGCGTCAAGCACGACGCGCGGCTGCCGGTGGCGGCGTTCCGCTTCTGCCTCGAGGCCGGCGGTCTCGACGTGACCGACGTCGATTGCGTGGCGTTCTACGAGTCGCCGGTGAAGAAGCTCGCGCGCCAGCTCTGGGCCGGCCGGCGCGCCGAGGCGGGGCCCGGGCTCGATCCGCGCCGCGCCGAGCGCGAGATCCGCGAGGTGCTCGGCTTCGAGGGGCGCCTGGAGACATTCGAGCACCACGCCTCCCACGCCGCCAGCACGTTCTTCTACTCCGGCTTCCCCGAGGCCGCCGTCCTGACGGTCGACGGCGTCGGCGAGTGGGCCACGACCACCTACGGCCGCGGCGCCGGCGCTGACCTCACGCTGTTCGAGGAGGTCGAGTTCCCGGACTCCCTCGGGCTGTTCTACAGCGCGATCACCGCCTATCTCGGCTTCGGCGTGAACAGCGGCGAGTACAAGGTGATGGGGCTGGCGCCGTACGGCGAGCCCCGCCTGCTGGACGTGATGCGCACGATCGTCCGCGATGCTCCGGGCGGGAGCTACTCGCTCGATCCCGCCTGCTTCGACTTCGTCGCCGGCCCCCGGATGTTCGCCGACGCGCTCGCCGAGCGGCTGGGCGGGCCGCCGCGCGCGCCGGAGGCCGAGCTGACCGCGTTTCACCACGACGTGGCGCGCAGCGCGCAGGCCCGCCTGGAGGAGGTGCTGCTCGACAAGGTCCGCTACCTGCACGAGCGCGTGCCCTCGCGTCACCTCTGCATGGCGGGCGGCGTGGCCCTGAACTGCGTCGCCAACGGGCGCCTCCTGCGCGAGGGCCCCTTCGAGCGGCTGTTCGTGCAGCCGGCGGCCGGCGATTCCGGCGGCTGCGTCGGCGCCGCCGCGCTGGCGCATCGCGCGCTCACCGGTCGGCGGCCGAGCACCGAGCCGCTCGCGCACGTCTACCTCGGCCCGCGCTTTGCGCCCGACGCCATCGCCGCCCAGCTCGCCGCCGCCGAGATCGACGCGCTCGACTTCCGGGGGCGCGAGGCCGCGCTGCTGGAGGCGACGGTGGATCGGCTGGCCGCCGGCCAGGTCGTCGCCTGGTTCCACGGCGCGATGGAGTTCGGACCGCGCGCGCTCGGCGCCCGGAGCCTCCTCGCCGATCCCCGCCTCGCCGACATACGCGAGCGTCTGAACGGGCTCGTGAAGCGTCGCGAGGCGTTCCGGCCGTTCGCGCCGAGCGTGCTGCTCGCCGACGCCGCCGAGTACCTCGAGCTCGACCACGCCTCGCCCTTCATGCTGGAGACCTGCCGGGTGCGCTCGCCGCTGGCGCTGCCGGCCGTCACTCACGTGGATGGCTCGGCGCGGCCGCAGACGGTGGATCCAGCCGCGGCCCCGCGCTTCGCCGCGCTCCTGCGGGCATTCGCGCGGCGCACCGGATGTCCCGTCCTGCTCAACACCTCGTTCAACGTCCGCGACGAGCCGATCGTGTGCACGCCCGCCGACGCGCTCGCGTGCGTAGCCGGAACCGAGATCGACGCGCTCGTGCTGGAGGACTTCGTGATCGACCGTGCGATGATCCCGGCCGGCCTGCGTGCCCTCGCCGCGCGGCGCGCCAGCGATCACGCGCGCGCGAGCGCGATCAGCGCGGTCCTCTACACCTTCGTCTGAGGACGTGGACGCCGCCGACCCGGGCCGCGATCCGGCTGCGACGAGCAGGCGCGCCGGCTGCTCTCGCCCGAGGGCCAGGCGACCGCCACGCTGCTCGACCTCGTCCACGCCGCCGCGCCCTCCGAGCGCACCGCCGAGGAGATCGCCGACGAGATCGTCGCGCGGTACCTCGGCGACACGCCGGCACCCATCGGCATCTGGACACCCGACACGCGGAACGGCGAGCTCGTCTTCGTGCGTGACGAGGCCGCCGCCACGCGTGACTGGTGGCCGCCCCACGCGCGGCTGGCGCCCAAGCGCTCGCTGCTGCCGCTCCGGATCGTGCTGCTCGGCGAGTCCACCGCGGCCGGCTGGTTCTACGCGCCCGAGCTGACGCCGGCCATCGTGCTGGGCGAGCAACTGACCGCCGCTCGCGGGCGCGGGATCTACGAGGTCCTCGACCTCACGATGGTGAATCTGCAGGCGCCGGCGCTCGTGGAGCTCGCCGGCGCTGCGCTGCAGCTCGATCCCGACGTCATGGTCGTGTTCGCCGGCAACAACTGGCCGCAGCGCCTGCCCTCGTTCCCCGGGGCGACTGCCCTCGACTGCGCCGAGGCGGCGGGCGCGCTGCGCGCGGCGGGGATGGCCGGCCTGCGGCGACTCGCCGACGATCGGACGCGGACGAATACCGAGGCCACGCTGGAGATCATCGCGCGGGTGACGGACGCCGGGGGCGTGTCGCTCGTGGTCGTGGTGCCCGAGGTGAGCCTCGCCGACTGGCCCCGCGATCGGCCGGTGCCGTGGCTGCCCGGCGACGGCGCCGGCCGCTGGCACGCCGCGCTCGCCAAGGCGCTCGGCGCGCTCGAGACCGGCGCGTGGTCCGATGCCGCGGAGGCCGCGCGCGCGATGGTGGCCCTCGACGGCGGCGTGTCGCCGACTGCCCATCGCCTTCTCGGCGATGCGCTCGCCGGCCTCGGCCGCGTGGACGCCGCCCGCGCGGCCTACGCCGCCGCCGTGGACGCGCGCGCGTGGGACAACTTCCCGGCGATGCCGTCGGCGACGTCCGTGGTGCACGAGGCGATTCGACGGGCCGCCGCCGAGCACGACTTTGTCTGCGTCGATCTCCCGAGCGTGCTCGCCACCGAGGCCGGGGAAATTCCCGGCCGCCGGCTGTTCCTCGACTACTGCCACCTCACCGCCGAGGGCATGAGCGTGGCCATGGCGGCGGTCGCCACCGCCGTGCGGCGCCTGGTCGAGTCCACGTCGAGCCGGTCGCCGCGACGCCGGCCGCCGCGGACCACGGCGGCGGCGCCCCACACCGAGGCGACCGTGAAGTTCCTGACCGCGCTCTACACCGCCCACTGGGCAGAGCCTCCCGACCTCGGCGCCGGGCCGCGCATTCGTCTCGCGCGCGGCGGGCTCGCGGCGGCGCTGCAGGCCTCGCCTGCCGTCGAGACGGCGCTCCGTGCCTATGCGGCGACGCGCGCGGTGCCGGCGAGCGCGTCGGGGCTCTCGGCGGCGCACCAGCGCCTGCACGACGCGATTAGCGAGCTGGGGCGCGAGGGCGTGGACGACCTCGGGCTCGACCCCGATGTCGTCGACGCGATCCGTGACCTGCTCGCGGAGTGCGGCCGGCCTCTCGCGGACGAGGTGGAGGCACAACTGCTCCGGCACCACGGCGTGGGTGCCGGCACCGTCGACCTGGTGAGCGCGCCGTACCACTGGCGCCGGATGGACCGCCACGAGCGC
>Ga0210377_10000680_pt1 | contig 32404 bp, 32 predicted proteins | sample PLM4_65_b1redo_FD_155480 | JGI IMG/M metagenome (GOLD analysis project Ga0210377, IMG submission 155480) | Groundwater sediment microbial communities from an aquifer in East River, Colorado, USA - PLM4_65_b1 redo | ecosystem: Environmental > Terrestrial > Soil > Riparian zone | place: USA: East... | reverse complement strand
CATCATCGTGACCGACGAATGCCACCGCTCCATCTACAACCTCTGGCGCCAGGTGCTCGAATACTTCGACGCCTCGATCATCGGCCTGACCGCCACGCCGAACAAGCAGACCTTCGGGTTCTTTAATCAAAACCTCGTGATGGAGTACGGCCACGAGCAGGCAGTAGCCGACGGCGTGAACGTGAACTACGACGTCTATCGCATCAAGACCGCGATCACCGAGGGCGGGGGAAAGGTCGAGGCCGGCTTTTTCGTGGACAAGCGCGACCGCGAGACCCGGGCCGTGCGGTGGGAGCGGCTCGACGAGGACCTGGCCTACGATCCTGATCAGCTCGACCGGCAGGTTGTTACGCCTGACCAGATACGCACCGTGGTCCGGACCTACAAGGACAAGGTGCTGACCGAGATTTTCCCGGGCAGGACCTGGGTGCCCAAGACGCTCATCTTTGCCAAGGATGACTCCCATGCCGAAGATATAGTAAAGATCGTGCGCGAAGAGTTCGCCAAGGGCAATGATTTCTGCCAGAAGATCACTTACAAGACCACCGGCAGAAAGCCCGAGGACCTGATCGCCGAGTTCCGCACCAGCCCCATGCCGCGCATCGCCGTCACCGTCGACATGATCGCCACCGGCACGGACATCAAGCCCCTCGAAGTGGTGCTCTTCATGCGTTCGGTCAAGTCACGGAGCTTCTTCGAGCAGATGAAAGGCCGCGGTGTGCGCGTGATCAATGACGACGACCTCAAGGCAGTCACTCCCGATGCGAAGGCCAAGGACCATTTCATCATCGTCGATGCCGTGGGCGTGTGCGAGCAGGACAAGACCGACTCCCGGCCCATGGAAAAGAAGCGTAACGTGTCCTTGGAGAAGCTGCTCCAGGCCGTCTCACTTGGAAATATCGAACCCGAGGTGATCTCCTCCATAGCCGTACGCATGGCGCGCATGGAGCACGCGATCAGCGCCGAAGATCACAAGGAGATCAGGAAGCTTGCGGACAAGAGTCTAAAGATTCTGTGTGCAGGCCTCATCACTGCCATTGATCCAGACCGACATGTGGAGAGGGCGAAGCTGGATAACCCTGGAGTAACGGAACCGAATGAGGCACAGATTCAAAAGGCTGCTGCCGTGCTGATTCAAGAGGCGGTAAAGCCCCTGCACAATCCGGAGCTTCGCAGGCTTCTCGTGGAACTCAAGAAGAAGAGCGAACAGACCATTGATGTTGTCAGTCAGGACCGGGTCATTGAGGCAGGATTCAGCGCGCAGGCGTTGGAAAAGGCAAAAGGCCTTGTGCAATCCTTCGAGCAGTTCATCAAAGACCATAAGGACGAGATTACCGCGCTCCAGGTGCTTTACAGCATGCCGTATAAGCAGCGGCTGCGGTACGAAGATATCAAAGACCTCGCAAGCCGCATCGAAAAACCGCCGCATCAATGGAGAGTGGATAATCTTTGGAATGCTTATGCAGCGTTGGAGAAGTCGAAGGTCAAAGGTGCCAGCGCACCGCATATCCTCACGGACCTTGTTTCCCTCGTACGCTTTGCCATGCACCGGGACGATGAACTTGTTCCGTTTCCTGAACGGGTGAATGCTAACTTCGAGAAGTGGATAGCAGGACATAAAGACAAGTTCACACCCGAGCAACTCCGCTGGCTCGAAATGATTCGTGATCATATCGCCGCAAATCTGGCGATGGAAGTTGATGATTTTGATCTGGCACCCTTTGCACAACAGGGCGGACTAGGTAGAGTCCACCAGTTGTTCGGAACAGAATTGAACAACATAATCGAAGAACTGAATGGAGTGCTTGCGGCATAGGACATGAAAACAGCAGACGTCCAGATAAATCAAGTATCGCAGGGCTGGAAACACGTTAAACTCGGCGATGCTCTGGAAGTGATTCGTGGAGCGTCTCCGCGACCGAAGGGCGATCCGCGATATTTCGGCGGTAAGATACCTTGGATTATGATTGCCGATGTTACACGAGAGAAGGGTAAGTATTTATCGGGTACAAGACAGCACGTAACCGAGGAGGGTGCGAAGAAAAGTAGGTACCTGAAGGCGGGAACACTGATACTGTCCAATAGTGCGACGGTTTGTGTTCCTAAAATATTGCAGGTTGATGGCTGCATACACGACGGTTTTGTAGCGTTCCCCAATTTGCCACAGGATATCGATATCTATTATCTATACTATTTCTTTGAGTACATCCGACCGCAGATTATCAATGAAAATCGTCAAGGAATAACACAAGTCAACCTGAATACAACGATTGTAAAAAATATTGACCTCATTCTTGCTCCACCATACGAACAGAAGCGCATCGTCGCGGAGATCGAAAAGCAATTCTCCCGCATGGACGAAGCCGTCGCCAATCTCAATCGCGTCAAAGCGAACCTCAAACGATACAAAGCCGCTGTCCTCAAAGCTGCTGTCGAAGGCAAGCTCACTGCCGTTAATGGACACGCGAGTTGGAAACACCAGCCGATTGATGTAGCTATTGAATCGCTAGATCAAGGTTGGAGCCCACGATGCGAGAATGAGCCATCAAATAGTCCCGAGGTGTGGGGCGTAATTAAAACAACCGCAGTCCAGGCTCTTCGCTTTCTTGAAATTGAAAATAAACGGCTACCCGCAAAGCTGAAACCGCGTCGACATCTTGAACTGTCCGCTGGTGATTTATTGATAACACGAGCAGGGCCGCGAACACGTGTCGGTGTCGCATGTCTTGTAAAGGCTACGCGGCCACGGTTAATAAATTGCGACAAGGTTTATAGACTTCGTGCAAAAAGCGATATGGCTATCCCCGCTTACTTGGAACTTGTTCTCAATGCGCCGCACATTGTCAACGAACTCGATGAATTGAAGACAGGTATCAGTGATAGCGGCTTGAACCTCACGCAAAAACGTTTTCGTGACTTAATTATTCCTTTTCCTCCGCTTGCTGAGCAAAAGCGTATTGTTTCCGAAGTTGAGCGCCACCTTTCAATAATCAGTGAGGTGGAGCTTGAAGTCGACACAAATCTCAATCGCGCCGAACGTATGCGACAATCCGTTCTTAGAAACGCATTTCTAGGAAAAAGTTAAACACCTCTATTATGAAGAAAATCGCAAAAGAGTTAGAAGGGTGGTTTAAAGGTAAGCCTGCATGGCTGCAGGACGCAGCACGTCGTCTTATTCAGCAAGGGGAACTTACTGATAAAGATTATTCCGAGCTTGTTAAGATCTGTAAGAAAGAAAGCGGAATCACCGATGGCACAGAAGATGCTCCCGCCCCTGCTGTGATTCCAGATGGTGCATTACAGAAAGAAGATCATTCCCATCATCTGCAATTGTTATCAATTTCGGATGTCATTGGAATAAATGCGCTTCACCCGAAGAAACCCCTCTTATTTGGTGATGGAAATCTGACGATTGTCTATGGCCAAAACGGTTCGGGCAAATCCGGATATGTTCGCGCACTCAAACATGCGTGTGGAGCAAAATACGCTGGTCCACTCTACCCAGATATATACGCGAGCCCCAAGCCGGCCTCCCAAGGCTGCAGATTCACGTATAAGATAGACGGAGCTTCGAAAGAACTTAATTGGACTATTAAAGATGGCGTCAATCCGGAATTGGCATCGATCGAATTGTATGATTCTGCCTGTGCAGATATATATATTAATGAGGAAAACGAACTTACTTATGAACCCGGCGTTCTGTCGCTATTTGCGTTGTTAACGGGCATTTGTGATAAGGTCGGCTCGGCAATTGATCAGGAGCTTACCTCTCTAGTCTCTTGTAAGCAGATAATTCCGACAGAACTATTAGGTACTCCTTCGGGAGCTTGGTATAGCAAACTGAACTATGGAACGTCCAAGAAGGATATTGACGATCATTGCAAGTGGAGTCCTGAAGATCAAGAAAAGCTAGACGAAATCATTACTCGTATAGCGACCAGTGATCCCAAGACGAAGGCAGCCGGATTACGTAAGTTAAAGGATCATACAGAAAAGCTTATTTCCATATTAAAGAAGCATTCTGACGCGCTAGCACCGGAGCAATGTAACAAATACCTAGATTTAAGAAATAATGCAATGTTAAAGCGCAAAATTGCAGTGGAGGATGCTGCAAAAGTATTTAGTGGTGCGCCGCTCACTGGTGTTGGGGTTGAAAGCTGGAAGGCTCTGTGGGAAAAGGCGCGTGATTATTCTGAAAAAGACGCGTATAAGGGTATTGTATTCCCTAACACGGATAAAAATGCTCGTTGTGTGTTATGTCAGAATGTGTTGGATGAGGATGCAAGAAAAAGATTTGTTACTTTTGAGGATTTTGTAAAAGGCGCGCTGGAAAAAGACGCCCGGTCCGCAGAAGACCAATTTGTGGCATTAAAGAATTCTATCGAGAAAATACCAAGTGAAGACGATCTTGTACTGCGTCTCGACTCATCTGGGCTTACAGGAGAAAAGGAAAGAAAAAGTGTCCTAACTCTGAGAGATGCCCTTGAAAATAGATTGAAGACCTTGGAAGAGGCAGAATACGGAACAAAGTTCGATGAAATTCCTGGCCTGGAAATCATTAAGATGCTAGAAGGTCAGATTGAACAATATGAGAAGCAAGCGCAAGTATATGATGAAGATTCAAAGACTGATAAGCGACTCGAATTGCAAAAGACTTCTCAAGAATATCAAGCTAGAAAATGGCTTTCAGAGCAGAAAGCCACAATAGAGGCTGAGGTAACCCTACTTGGGAAAAGAAGAAGTCTTTCTATGGCAAAGAACCTGACTGATACACATGCTTTGTCACACAAGAAGTCTTCTTTGGCAGAAGAATTGATAACGGCAGCCTTCATTAAGAGATTTGACGAAGAAGTAAAAGCTCTTGGGGCTGGTCGAACAAATGTTGAATTATTAAAGACAAAAACACAAAAAGGGCGTGCATATCATGCCATAAGGCTGAAAAACAATAAAACAGATATTCACACTTCGGAAATTCTAAGTGAAGGTGAGTTCCGAATTATTTCTTTGGCAGCATTTCTTGCTGACGTAAAGGGTCATGCTAACAGAGCTACTTTCGTGTTTGACGATCCTATATCGTCTTTGGACCAGAATTATGAAGAAGCTACGGCCCGGCGGCTGGTTGATCTTTCACTATCGCGCCAGGTTATCGTCTTTACTCATAGACTGTCAATGCTTGCACTCTTAGAGGAAGAAGCTTCAAACCGCAAGATAGAACCTAATGTAATCGGCATCGAGCGTGAGCCATGGGGGGCAGGAGAGCCCATAAGTCCGCCACTACAGGCACAGAAGCCCAAGAAGGCTATTAATTCCTTGGTAGGTCAAGTAAAAGAAGCTAGAAATATCCTGACTGATAAAGGAAAACAAGAATACGATTGGACAGCAAAGGGTATTTGTAGCGAAATACGAATTACTCTTGAAAAATTGATTGAAAATGATTTGCTTGCGGATGTTATTCAGCGGTTCAGAAGATCAATTAAAACATTAGGCAAACTTGATAAGTTAGCTAAGATAAATACTGATGACTGCAAATACATAGATCATTTGATGACCAAATATTCACGTTATGAACATTCGCAGCCCGGGGAAGCACCTATTCCACTACCAGAACCTGATGAAATAGAAACAGACTTAGTTGCATTAGCGAAATGGCGAGACGAGTTTGAAAAGCGCATTTAGTCATAGCTGCAGGGAGTAATAATAAAGAGGGAATCGGTGTCTAAAGACAAAGGTAAAAAAAGAAGTGCTTCTCAGCGGATAGGTCAAATCGGCGAGCATTCATTTGAAGTTTGGGCCGTTGAACGGCATTTGGCACCTCAGAAAGCTACTGAGGATATTGGGATAGACTACTTCTGCCAGGTGTTATCACCTCAAAATGCCGTCATTGAAAACGTCACGGGTGCTATTCTTGCGGTCTCAGTTAGAAGCGTAAAGGGTCGCCGAAGAAGAGTGAAGCTTTCAAGAGCGGATGTGGTAAATATTCTGAGGACAGAAGCTCCATGCTGTCTTGTTGGGGTAAACGTAGAAGATAAATCAATTCATTATAAATTTCTCGACGAAGACTTTATAAAGCAGCTATATGAATTTCTTGATTCCGGTAAAGATTCGATGTCTCTTCCGATAGAAGAAATGGACAGTGATCCTGCTCAATTCGATGCAACTCTAACGCACATTCGAAGACCCGTAGTCCAGAGAACATTGTTGACGCGCAAAGCAGAGCTAGGAGTGAATGCCGCGGTACCCGGAGGGAAACTATATCTTCACCATGATTCAATGGGCAGTCTTGCCTTAGTTCACGCGCCATGGGTGACTTCTATGTTTGAAATCTCGCGTGAGAAGCAAGGTGAGGTATCTACACAATTCTTTGAAAAAGGTATGTTGCCTGACAGATATGAAGAAGGCATTACTCTTGTCAGGGAAATCGAACAACTGTCTGATCTTGCAGAAAAGGTTTTAGTGGCTGGTGCAATCCAGGATGAGGTTGAAATAACCATTCATTCTGAGGATAAGAGCGCTAGCTCGAGATTCGTCGTCAGGCGAATCGGTGATGAAACGGCTTATATAAGCGAGGCTGGTGTTGTTCTTGTGTTCTCTGCAGCTAGAGAGCTAGAAGGACAACACGTTCACCAAATGAGAGTAAGTTTTATCAAAGATAATGTAAGCGACATGTCGACTGAGGCAGTAAGGTCATTTGTAAAACTATGCAACGCCAATGCGAAATTTACTCTAGATGGAAAGCCTTGGCTCGACATTGGCCTGTGGCCGGTACTCAAGAATCTGGGGAAGGCGATATCAGAAGCAGAAGAAGTCTTTACGTTCTTAGGTCTAAATTTTACCGGGGTGCATCTAAAGGACTTGGCAGAAGAAGAAGCCATGAATACAATCGCTTTTCTTGAAGCCCTAATTTCTGGCAGGCATTCTGGTCATATAATACCCGGTTTTGTTCTTGGACCTTCCGCAGAGCGGAAAGTTGAAGCGGATGATGCTGGCTGGCGAAAAGGCAAGTATCGCATACCTGTTGTAGCCAATTTACTGGACAAAGGAATCGTGGTGTGGATAGAAGGCGATTGCAATGTTTATACAGAGGATGGATTAATTACGGGTTTTCGATCGCAGAATATAACAAGCTGGGATTACGAGTGGCATGATAAACGTTTTGAGAAGTCTAAAGAGCCCGAAGCATGGGTTCATGATGAGTGGCCGGCGATCAAAATAATTAGTGCATATGATGAGAAATCATTCACATTTGGCAGTGGAATTAAACACGAACTCGGTGGTGATATCTGGTTTGATGAGTAAGGAAATTATCGTTAGGATGTAGATTGTCAATGGAATAGGAGAAAAGCATTGACCCCTGCCGCTATTGTCTCAAAACTCTGGAACTACTGTAACGTCCTCCGTGATGACGGGATGAGCTACGGCGATTACGTGGAGCAGCTCACGTACCTGCTGTTCCTCAAGATGGCCGACGAGCGCACGAAGCCGCCGTACAACCAGCCGAGCGCCGTGCCGGCGAAGTACAACTGGCCCACGCTCTTAAAGAAGGACGGGGACGATTTATTTGATCACTATCGCCACATGCTCGAAAGCCTGGGCAATGAAAAAGGCCTTCTCGGCCTGATCTTCAACAAATCCCAGAACAAGTTCCAGGACCCTTCGAAGCTGCGGCGGCTTGTCATCGACCTGATCGATAAAGAAAACTGGTCAGTGATGAGCGCTGATGTGAAAGGGGACGCATACGAAGGTCTCTTGGAGAAGAACGCGCAGGATACCAAATCCGGCGCTGGCCAGTACTTCACTCCCCGTCCTTTGATCCAGGCCATGGTTGACGTGATCCAGCCGAGGCCGAAAGAGACCCTCTGCGATCCTGCGTGCGGGACCGGCGGGTTTCTCCTTGCCGCGCACGATTACGTGGTAAAGCACAATCCGAACATGAGCGCCGACGAGAAGCGCAAGCTCAAAGGCTCCACCTTCAAGGGCTGGGAGCTTGTCCAGAGCACGGCCCGGCTCTGCGCCATGAACCTGATGCTCCACAGCATCGGGACCGACAAGGACCTTCCTATCATCGTTTCGGACTCGCTTGCTGCTGACCCGGGAGACAGGTTCGATATCGTGCTGACCAATCCTCCCTTCGGCAAAAAGAGCAGCACCACCATCGTTGCCGAGAATGGCAAAGTATCACGGGAGACCGATATCATCGAGCGCCAGGACTTCTGGGCCACCACATCCAACAAACAGCTCAACTTCATCCAGCATGTAAAGACCCTTTTAAAACAGAATGGCCGCGCGGCAGTTGTCGTGCCGGATAACGTCCTGTTCGAAGGCGGGGCAGGGGAGACGGTCAGGCGAAAGCTCCTGCACGAGTGCGACGTGCATACGCTCCTGCGCCTGCCCACGGGCCTGTTCTACGCCCAGGGGGTCAAGGCAAACGTGCTGTTCTTCGACAAAAAGCCGGCAAGCGAAACGCCCTGGACAAAGAAGCTCTGGATCTACGACCTCCGCACGAACATGCACTTCACGCTCAAGACCAGCTCCCTCCAGCGCTCTGACCTCGACGAGTTCGTGAAAAACTACAATCCCGAGAATCGCCACCAGCGAAAGGCAACATGGACTGAGAAGAAGCCCGACGGTCGCTGGCGGTCCTGTAACTATGATGAACTCGTAAGCCGCGACAAGGCCAGCCTCGACATCTTCTGGCTTAAAGATGAATCCCTCGAAGCCTCTGATAACCTCCCAGATCCCGATCTCATCGCCCAGGAAATCGTCGAAGACCTGGAAGCAGCATTGGAACAGTTCCGTGAGATCGTGGGGGATTTAGGTGAGAAAAAACAGTGAATCAGATCGCATAGCAAGACTTGGGTGCATTTTATCATGTGTACGGATATCGCGATGACCGATAAGGCTGGTTATCAAATTTGCCCCAATTGCGCTCATCGCCTGTTATGCGACTGGAGTAAATTAACTATGAAAGATAATTTTCAAGATCATCTAAGCAATCAAGAGAGCATCCTGCAATCGACGCGCGAATTGCACTACGTGTTGCAAGCGCTTTTCTTAGGTATCCGAATCTATAGGGTCAGGTCTTTTATTTTGACATTTCCCCTTTTCTCTGATATTGTTGCTGCATGACCCGCCCCCTCCGCATAGAATATGCCGGTGCCGTCTATCACATCACTTCACGCGGCAACGAAAAGAAGGTCGTCTTCAAAGACGACCAGGACCGCATCAACTTCCTGAACACACTCCAGCATGTCAATAAACGGTATAACTGGCTTTGTCATGCCTACTGCCTGATGGATAACCACTATCACCTCCTGATCGAAACGCCTGACGGCAACCTCTCCCTGGGGATGCGGCAGTTGAACGGGGTCTATACCCAGCTGTTTAACAAGCAACATCAAAGAACAGGCCATTTGTTCCAAGGCCGGTACAAATCGATCCTCATTCAGAAAGACAGCCATCTTCTCGAAGTATGCCGGTACGTGGTACTAAATCCTGTCCGGGCACGGATGGTTGAACGACCGGAAGCCTGGAAATGGTCCAGCTATCGCGCTACAGCGGGACTTGAATCGCCGCCGCTGTGCCTGACCACGGATTGGGTCCTTGGACAATTCAATCGAACGAGGGGCAAAGCCGAGAAGAAATACCGGCAATTCGTTGATTGGGGGATCGGCAAGGATACTATCTGGAGAGAAGTTAAGGGACAGTCTATTCTGGGTGAAGACGATTTTGTGGAGGGGCTCATCTCCCATATCAAGAAACATCAAGACATTCCTGAGATACCCAAGAGTCATCGGTATGTGAGCAGACCGCCTCTCGATAAGGTATTTCCGAACAATGTGATCCTAGATAAGAGAAAACGAGATAAAAAGATCATTGATGCCGTGCAGAAATACGGCTATACTCAGCAGCAGATTGCTGCTCATCTGAACATGCATTATTCAACGATCAGCAATCTGGTGAGAGGGAAGGCGTAACACCAAAATGAAAGACCTGATACTTAGGCCTGGCACTTAGGCCTGGGGATCAGGACTAACCGCGCCCATATCATCAGCCGGATTATGGAAATCGCCGAGAAGAACAACGATACTATTCTTTACGCGGAGTAGTAAGTCACTATATCTTTTACTATAACCTGAGATTGCACAAAGGATCGGAAGATGGAAAAATCGCTTGCCGTATTTGAAGATTACAATATCCGCAGAATATATGACGAGGAGTCCGAAACCTGGTATTTCTCTGTTGTGGATATAATACAAGCTCTCATTCAACAGCCTGATAATCAGACTGCGCGGAAATACTGGAACAAGCTGAAGGAACGGCGGAAGAAGGAAGGAAGTCAAACGGTGACAAATTGTCACCAGTTGAAAATGACGGCCGATGACGGCAAAATGCGTCTTACTGATGTTGCTGATCCTGAAACGCTTCTCCGTCTGATTCAGTCCGTAGCAGTTCAGGGATATCGTGGGTGATTTAGAGGAAAAGAAAGCTTCATCTTATAAAGGATAAGCGAGAGGAGAGGGGTTATGAACACAGTTATCGCAACCATTAAAACAAGACGCTCTGTTCGCTCCTATGATTCAAAAGAGATTCCCCGGGAGGTGCTGAACACCATCATTGAGGCGGGGAATGAGGCGCCATCAGCAATGAACAGCCAGCCCTGGAGGTTTGTCGTTGTCCAGGATGTCACGGCAAAAAGAAAGCTCCTTGGCGCGGCAATGCCGAATGCTAAAAAGCTTACCGAAGGTGTCAAGGATGTTGACCCGGAACGCTATGAATCAATAAAAAAACGCTATGCCGAGCTGCCTGATCCTATTTACTATTCAGCGCCGGCTGTGGTGTTTGTCATTGGCAACGGACGTTATGCCGCTCATTCCTGCCCCCTGGCATGCGAGAATATGATGCTTGCCGCTCATTCACTGGGACTGGGCAGCTGCTGGGTCGGTTTTGGCGCGATGGTGACGGATGATCAGGAAGTAAGAGACCTCCTTGAATTACAGGAAGAGGACGCGATTTTCGGCCCCATCCTGTTGGGATATCCAAAGGGCGAAACGAATAGGCCCTCCAAGAAGGAACCGAAGATAAAGTGGGTATAGGTCCATCATGATACAAGTCCAGGACAGGGAGCCTTCATATGGGTGACCCCATAGGATTCTGGTGCGAGCAGGAAGCATCCGATCCTTCACTATCTTCGACGTGGGCCCACGGGAGTTGAAACCCATGCAAACAACAGCCATTACTGCGCTGCTTATCGAAGACAATCCCGATGATGCAGTGCTCATCGAAAGAGATCTCAACATTTCCCGGAAGATCAAATACAATGTGATCCACGTCGAGAGGTTCGCTGACGGTCTGGAAAGCCTGAAACGCATTCTCGTTGACGTCATTCTGCTGGATCTCACACTTCCGGATGGACCGATGGGCATCAAGACCTTTGAAACGGTCTATGCTCAAGCATCCCATATCCCGATCATTGTCCTGACCGGGCACGACGATGATGATCTTGCGGTCGAGGCGGTCCACAAAGGCGCACAGGACTATCTAGTGAAAGGTTTGGTCACCGGCCCAGCGTTGGGACGCGCAATCCGTTACGCCATCGAGCGCAAGAAATTGCTCACCCAGCTCGAAGATTCTATGAAGGAGATCAAAATACTGAGAGGGTTTCTTCCCATCTGTATGAATTGCAAGAAGATCCGCGATGATAAAGGCTACTGGACGCAGGTGGAGGTATATATCAGAAAGTACTCGGGAGTGGAATTTTCCCATGGGATCTGTCCGGAATGCGCACAGAAAATGTATCCGGCGTTATATACCAAGGATGACACACCGAAATAACCATCTCTGCCGCCCACGATTACGTGGTAAAGCACAATCCGAAAATGACCGCCGACGAAAAGCGCAAGCTCAAAGGCTCGAACTGCAGCGACCTGTATCGCAAACGAGTATGCTCCCGCAGTCTCAGCATCAGACACCTCTTGGCCGTTACCATACAGACGGCAAAATTAATGGTATAGTATGGTAACCGGTAAGGGACTGTTTCGCGAATAGATCAGTCTGGAGTGGTCCATGCCTCTTCCCGCCGCAACGAAAAAACAGGTCGAAAAGAAACTGGACGCCTTTCTTGGAAAGAGGGTGCCGCCGCACGTGTCGGACAAGATCAGGCTCTCTTACACATTTCGCGGTAACTCGGTGACGATATGGGAACATCGCGCGCCATGGACGAAAAGCCTTCCGGAATGGTCGGACATGACGGTTGCACAACTCCGCTATAATCCGAAAGCCCAAACGTGGATGCTCTATTGGAGTGACCGCAACAACAGATGGCACGAGGACGAAGGGCTGGCGCCGGTGAAGAACCTCGATCTTATCCTCACAGAACTTGACCGTGATCCGACCGGCATTTATTGGGGATAAACTTTTCAGCATGAGCTGCCTGACCTTGCCTTCAAGACTGCCCGCAACTCGGATATCCAACAAGACCTTGACGGTTACCATACGTCATCGCATAATCTGACAGTTGTATGGTAACGGGGTAGGTTGTTATGAAGATCATTAAAGGCGTCCTGGAAGAAGAGCTGAAAAACTCCTTGCGTATGCAGGCTGAGTACGAGAAGGCCCTGGCAGACCTTCCGCGCGGGGTGCTTGTTCAGAAGTTTGTAAAAGGGCACCAGTACTACTACCTGATGATGCGAGAGGGAAACAAGGTCCGCTTCGAGTATAAAGGCAAGCTTTTCGCCGGGGAGATCAAGCATTTCGATGAGGTTAAGAAGGACCGGGCAAAGTACCGGAAGCTGCTGGGAGAAGTTAAGAAGCAGATCGCGTTTCTTCGGAGAACTTTGAAGGGCAAAGAATTACGCGCTGTTTTTTGATATCTGGGAATATTGAGGACCATAATCCTATGACATCAGCCGCAATTGTCCAAAAACTCTGGAACTACTGTAACGTCATCAGGGACGACGGGATGAGCTACGGTGATTACGTGGAGCAGCTCACGTATCTGCTGTTCCTCAAGATGGCCGATGAGCGCACGAAACCGCCGTACAACCAGACGAGTGCCGTGCCTGCGAAGTACAACTGGCCCACGCTGCTCAAGAAGGACGCCGACGATCTGTTCGACCACTACCCCACATGCTCGAAAGCCTGGGCCTAATCAGATTCAGCACTTTCAAGCATTCCTTGGCTGTTACCATGCAGTTATCTTAATTTGAGGCGTTGTATGTTAACCGAGCCAGAAGCCTGGGGTTGGCAAGTAAATATCGTCTGTGGGAGAAACAAATATGAGCGACAAGGATAAATTCCTTAAAAAGCTGACTGTAGACAGGGCTTCCAATAAGTGCTATAATAAGACCTATTAAGAGCACCATTAAGGAGGTCTTCAATGAGTACAAAATTTTCCGAAGATATTGTTCCGCTTAGTGACCTGAAGGTGAACCCCGGCAAGGTGGTTTCACGCGTACAGGAGACGCACCGGCCTATTTTGCTCACGAGCAGGGGCCGCGGAGTTGCCGTGGTCCGATCGCTCAAGGATTATGAGGAAGAGACTGAAGAGCGCGCCTTTATGCAAGGAGTGGTGAAGGGGCTGATGGACCTGGAAGAGGGCCGCGAGATCTCGCTCTCCGGGGCGAAAAAACGCCTTGGCCTGAAGTAATCCCATGGCTGAACAGGCACGGATAACGTTTGCCGCGTCAGCGATCAAGGACCTTGAGGACGTGCAAGCCCATTACGCTGGTGAAGGTGTTCCTGATGTGGGGAAAAGACTTATCGCTGAGATTGTCTCCAAGATCGAGCGGCTGGGCGCACACCCGCTGAGCGGCCGTGTCGTACCTGAGTTTAATGTCGAACATCTGCGAGAGATCATTTACCCGCCTTTTCGCATCGTTTATCGGCAGGACAAAAACAAGGTGCGTATTGTTCGAATCTGGCGAAGTGAAAGGCTTCTGAAACTGCCATGACTTCTGTCGCTATTGTTCAAAAGCTTTGGAACTACGAGGCGATGGGACAGGTCTTTAATGTTAGACTTTGCACCTTGCCAGCCGATCTCACTTTAATCACCTAAAAACCCCTTGCAATCCGGCATCAATTAGTATATATAATAGGTATAGACTATATGGAGGTGTGTAATGAAGACCGCAAAGCTGTTCCAAAATGGACAAAGCCAGGCTGTTCGTCTGCCCAAGGAATTCCGTTTCGAGGACGACCATGTGTTCGTTAAAAAATCGGGGAACGTAGTGGTGCTGATCCCGACAAAGAACTCATGGGATACCCTGATTCACAGCCTCGATAAATTCTCCGATGACTTCATGGTTGAAAGAAAGCAACCGAAGATGCAGAAAAGGGAGGACTTTTGATGAAGTACATGCTGGATACGAACATCTGCATTTACCTCATCAAACAAAATCCCGCTAAAGTGCTCAAACATTTTAAATCTCATGCTATCGGTGATATCGGTATTTCTTCCATCACCCTTGCGGAACTTCGCTACGGCGTATCCAAGAGCCTGCACATCGAGAAAAACCAGCAAGCCCTTGATGAGTTCATTCTTCCCCTCGAAACCGCGGACTTCGATGAAAAGGCGGCACAGGAATACGGAACAATCCGGGCAGAGCTCGAAAGAGCAGGAAAGCCCATCGGCTCGATGGACATGCTGATTGGAGCGCACGCTCACGCGCTTGGCGCGACACTTGTTACCAATAATACCAAAGAGTTTAAGCAAATAAAGAATCTGAAAATTGTGGACTGGAGCGTTTAACCGGCTTGCAGGAAGTTGAGTATGACAATGCACAGAGAAGGGCTTGATCTTACTACAGACTCCCATTCACATCAATTCATTATTCGCTGCCGGCATCGGTTCTCCTTTATTGGCATTTGGTTTGCACTTATCGATTGATCAATGCAAACTGGTGTATTTGAGCATCACAGTGAATAGATAAATCAATATGTTATCCCTCTATATCCATGTCCCTTTCTGTGTCAGAAAGTGCCGGTACTGTGGCTTTTATTCAACACCGTACTCATCCGTCAACGCTGATGCATTCATATCCGGTCTCAAACACGAAGCGGCACTCTACAGGAATGATTTTAGGAATCGGGCTATTTCCAGCATTTATATCGGCGGAGGCACTCCGACCGTTCTTTCTTCTGAACAGTTTGGTCTGCTCGTGGGGATCATCAGGGAACATTTCGCGTGTGATGAGGGTGTTGAATTTACAATCGAGGCAAACCCGAACACGATCACGCACGAGAAACTATCGCTTATGCGGTTGCTGGGAGCGAACAGACTCAGCCTTGGTGTACAGTCTTTCTCCAAAGAGGTACTGCAAATCCTTGGCAGGCTTCACACTGCGGAACAGGCCGCTGATGCGTTCAGGGTTGCAAGAAGCGCTGGATTCGAAAATATAGGCGTGGACCTGATCTATGGCATACCGGGACAAACTGCCGACCATTGGGAAGAGGCACTGGACGCGGTCATCGCGCTCAAACCGGAGCATGTTTCGGCCTACAGCCTCTCCCTTGACGCTGGTTCGCATTTCATGCGGGAGGCGGAGGCCGGCGAATTCGCGCTGCCTGATGAAGAGATCTGCGCTGCAATGTATGAGCGCGCGGTCTTAAAGTTGACCAACGCGGGCTATGGACGTTACGAGATATCGAATTTTTCCCTGCCCGGATATGAGTGCCGGCATAATATGAATTACTGGGAACGAGGAGAATATCTTGGTCTTGGTCCAGGTGCGTGGTCGTTCATTTCCGGGAGGCGATATGCCAATATTGCCGATACAACGGAATACGTGCAAAGACTGTCAAGCGGCCGGACAATAATTGATGACCAGGAGAATGTTGGTTCACGGTCGTCAGAGAGGGAAACGGTCCTCCTCAGTCTCCGGACCACAAAGGGACTGGACCTTTCCCGGTTTGAACAGGAGTTCGGCCCCGACCGTCTGGGCCGGCTTGAGAGAAATGCGGTCTTGCTCAGGGATGCGGGACTTCTCCGCGTGAAGGATGGGCGCATGACACTCACCGACCGCGGGATTCTCCTGTTGGATGAAGCCCTTGCAAGGCTATGCGTATAAATTTATGTTTACACACTCACCACTCCATGCTATATTATTTCGTTCTTATGGCGGCGAATGGAGGAAGTTCTAATCGTGTATAAATACCTTGCGGCAATCGGGGTGTTGACGTTGTTGTTCCTGTCTGCTTTTGCGATTTCCAGTGCGGCGGATGATACGAAAGTGACCCTGGTCCAGGTGCAGGGAAACAAGAGAATAGAGACGGCAACGATCCTCGCCAAGATAAAAACAAAAGAAGGCGATGTCTTTTCACCGTCTGTGGTGCGGGAAGATATCAAGGTGCTGTACCAGCTCGGTCATTTTGAGGACGTTCAGGTAAGGACCGAGGGTTTTGAAAACGGTCTCAAGGTCATTTTCTCCGTCAAGGAAAAGCCACTTATCCGGGAAATCACCTTCGAGGGCAATGATGAATACTCGACGGAAAAGCTGAAAGAAGGCTTGACCCTGCTTCCACGGACCGCGTTCAACATGCAGCTCATCAACGACAATGCCGAGAAAATACGGCTCAAGTACCAGGATGACGGGTTCTACGACGCCGTCGTGGTGCCCGTCGTCACCGAACTTCGCAGCGGCGACCGGAACGTCGTGTTCTCTATTGAGGAGGGGAAGAAGGTCAGATTAGAGGACGTCATCATTACCGGCAATAAGGCCCTCTCATCGGATGAGATCAAGGACGCCCTCAAGAACCAGGAACGTAAATTCTATTATTTCTTCGGCCACAGCGGAACGCTGAGGTCGGAGGAGCTCAAGGATGACCTGGAGACCGTCAGAAACCTCTACTACAACAAAGGCTATATCCAGGTCATTGTCGATGAACCGGTCATCGAGCCGAAGATCGTTACGTTTCGTGAATGCTATTTCTGGGGCCCGACCAAAACGTTTACCAGAAAGAGCGAACTCGTCATACGCATCAACGTCAAAGAAGGCGATCAGTTTCGGGTTGGTTCCCTGACAGTGAAAGGGAACGCGCTTCTCTCCGATGAAGAACTGTCGAAAGAGATCAAGCTGACAAAAGGCGACGTTTTCAGCCGTGAGATGCTTCGTCAGGACGTGAACAGGGTCATGGACCGCTACGACAGCATCGCGCGGCCTTTCGCAAGCGTCATCCCGCAATTCAACATCGACCAGGACAAGAAAACCGTTTCTATCCAGATCGAGATCCAGGAAGGCGGAGAAGTCCGGATCGGACGGATCGATGTCACGGGGAACAACAAGACGCGCGACAAGGTGGTACGTCGGGAGATGCGGCTTGAGGAGGGGGACCTCTACAGCAAAAAAGCACTCAAAAGAAGCTATGAGCGGATCAACAATCTCAATTATTTTGAAACCGTAGAAGTCATCCCGGACCGCAGGCAGCAGGAGCCGATCATGGATTTGAATGTGAAGGTGAAGGAAAAACTCACCGGAACGTTCAGCATCGGCGGCGGTTACAGCTCCGTGGACAAGCTCATGGGCATTGCCGAAGTTTCCCAGGGCAACCTCGGCGGTCGCGGCCAACTTCTCAAATTCAAGACCCAATTGGGCTCAACGCGCCAGCTTTTCATGCTCAGTTTTATGGAACCCTATCTTTTCGACAAAGAGATATACGGCAAAGCAGACCTGTATAAACAGGAGCAGGAATACGACGGCTATAACCTCAAGACGAACGGCCTTTCGCTCGGCGTTGGAAAAAGTTTCGGCGAATACGTCTCGACCTCGCTCAAATTCACCTACGACAACTCGTTGGTGACGGATATAACAACGACGGCGCCATTTGCCCTTCAGAAGCAGCTCAACAGCTATGGCGATCTGATCATCACGAATGCGCTCTCGTGGACCATAACCCGGGATTCGCGGGACTTCTTCCTCGATCCGAAGACCGGGTCCAGGAACAGCGTCTTTGTGGAATATGCCGGCGGACCGCTCGGCGGCGACCCGAATTTTATAAAGACCATCGGCGATTCGGCATGGTATTTCCCGATGTTCTGGGATACCGTCGTTATGTTCCGCGGCAGGTTCGGGTATGTCGGATCTCTTATCGACAAGCCCATACCCCTGGGAGAGCGCTTCTATGTCGGCGGCCCTTCCACCCTGCGCGGCTTTCGATATGGGTCCGCAGGCCCCATGGATGCGGATTTGAACCGTTTGGGCGGGAACAAGGAACTGATCTACAACATCGAATACATCTTCCCGATCGTTCCCGCCGCGCGGCTCAAGGGTGTGCTTTTCTATGATATAGGGAAGGCGTTCGACAACTACGAAACCGTGAAGTTCTCCGAACTGCGGCAGACCTGGGGATTCGGCTTCTGGTGGTTTTCTCCCATCGGGCCGCTCAGATTTGAATGGGGTAACATTGTGAACAAAAAACCCGATGACCAGGCAAGTAAGTTTGAATTTTCCATCGGCACGCTGTTTTAAGGATGCGCGAAGGCTGAAACGCCATTATCCAACACAACTATCACGAACAAAAAATACTTTTGGAGGAGGCCCCGGATGAAAAGAATTATCTTGTTATGCGTTTCAATAATGTTGCTTGCCACGACCGCCATGGCGGCAGGAGGGAAAATAGCCTATGTCGATTCCCAGGCGGTATTTGACAAGGCTAAGCTGGGCAAAAAATATCAAGTCGTAGTGCGGGAATACTATGAAAGCCGCAAAAAGATCCTCGACCAGGATGCCGATGAGATCCAGAAAATGCAGGAAGATTTCAAGAAACAGGCCAAAGTTCTGAGCGAAAAGGCGCAGAAGGAAAAAGAAGAGACCGTCAACCGCAAGATCAGTGAGTTTCAGAAGAGGCGTGATGACTTCAGCGGTGAGATCGGGAAGAAGAACGAGGAATTATCAAACGACTTCAATCAGCAGCTTGTCATCGTGCTCAAGGACATCGCCAAACGGGAAAAGTTCTCCCTCGTATTGAACAAGACCATTAATATCCTTTCGAAAGCCGAGGTCCCGGCGGTCCTGTACGCTGATGAGGACCTGGACCTGACCGAAAAGGTCATTGCTGAAATGGACAAGAAGGAAGAAGCCAAAAAGGAAGAAGTCAAAAAGTAATTACCGGCCATGAAACTGAAAGAACTGGCAAACATACTCGGTGCGGAACTGACCGAATGCCTTGATCTCGAGATCCATGGCGTCGCCGGCGTTCATGAAGCGGGAGAAGGACAAATTACCTTCATCACCGGGAAGAATTACCTCAAGGACCTGGAGCTCTCACGGGCTTCAGCCGCTCTTGTGCCGCTTGAGACACCCGCCATGCACCTGCCGCTTCTCCGGCTGAAAAATCCCCGGCTTGCATTCGCCAAGGCAATTGAGCTGTTCCATGTCAAACCCTATCGGGCGATCGGCATCAGCGAGAAGGCGTCAATAGGAGCGAATGTCGTCATTGGCGCCGATCCATCCATTCATCCCTTTGCAGTTCTGGCAGATGGCTCGATGCTTGGAGACCGGGTAACTGTGCATCCGGGGGCATCGATCGGCAGCGGCTCTCGTGTCGATGACGATTGCATCATTCACGCGAAGGTGACCATCGGGGAACATGTCCGGATCGGCAAACGGGTGATCATCCATGCCGGGACCGTGCTGGGAAGCGATGGCTTCGGGTTCGTGACCGACGACGGACGGCACCACAAGATCCCCCAGGTCGGCGGTGTGGTCATCGAAGATGACGTCGAGATCGGCAGCAACTGCACGATCGACCGTGCCACGCTCGGGAACACAGTCATTAAGAAGGGCACGAAAATCGACAATCAGAGCCAGGTGGCGCATAACGTCACGATCGGGGAACACTGTCTGATTGCCGCTCAGGCCGGCATTGCGGGAAGCAGCACGCTTGGGAACTATGTGGTGTTCGGCGGGAGGGTGGGGGTGGCGGACCACATCTCGATCGGTGACCGCGTGATGGTCGGCGGTGGATCAGGAATAACCAGGGACGTGGAGGCTGGACAGATCATTGTCGGATATTATGCCATGCCGATCAGGGACTGGCTCAAGGTGCAGGCAATCCTGCCGAAATTGCCGGAGCTCAAAAAACGCATCAGTGATCTTGAACAGCAGATCAAAGAACTGCACAACAGAAAATCAGAATAAATGAAAAGGGGAATATCATGCTGACCATCAACGAAGTTATGGATTTCCTTCCTCACCGGTATCCGTTTCTGATGATCGATCGTATCCTCGAATTTGAGGCGGATAAGCGTATTGTGGGACTGAAAAATGTGACGATCAACGAGCCGTTTTTTCAGGGGCACTTTCCCGGTCATCCCATTATGCCGGGCGTTCTGCTCCTGGAAGCAATGGCGCAGACGGGCGGCGTGATGGCACTCATGTCATTGCCGGCGGAAGAGGTTAAAAAAAAGGTCCTCTATTTTATGAGCGTCGATAAGGCAAAATTCCGCAAGCCCGTGACGCCTGGAGACCAGGTGCGTTTTGAACTCTCCATGCTCAGGTCGCGCGGCACCATCAAGAGCTTCAAGGCAGTGGCGACGGTGGACGGTGCAGTGGTTGCCGAGGCCGAGATGATGGCCATGATCGTGGATAAGTAGAAGATCGACAGGAGAGGCAGTGAACATTCATTCAACTGCAATCGTGCATCCGAAGGCACAGATCGCTGAGGGCGTTTCGATCGGCCCCTATTCGGTCATTGGGGAGCAGGTAACGATAGGAAAAGATACGAAGATCGCATCCCATGTATTGATCGAGGGGTGGACCACGATCGGCGAACGGAACCAGATCCATTCCTTTTCGTGCATCGGGTCGCCTCCTCAGGATATTGGATATAAAAATGAAGAGACCTATCTGATCATTGGCAACGACAACGTTATCCGGGAGTTTGCAACCGTCCACCGTGCGACGACAAAGGCGGACCGGAAGACGGAGATCGGCAATAAGAACTTTCTTATGGCCTATATCCATGTGGCCCATGATTGCAAGCTGGGGAACAATATTATCATGGCCAACAACGCCGCCTTCGGCGGTCATGTTATCGTGGAGGATTTCGCCGTACTTGGTGCTTTTGTCGGCATACACCAGTTCATCAGAATCGGCGCGTACTCCATGATCGGCGGCCAGTCCGCAATAGTGCTGGATGTACCGCCTTATGTCAACGCCACCGGCAACCGCGCGCAGCTCTATGGACTGAATCTCGTGGGTCTCAAGCGCAAAGGTTTCAGCGACCAGGTCATCAACGACCTGAAAAAGGCCTATAAGATCATTTTCCGGTCCGGACTCATACAGGACGAGGCATTCAAAAAAGCGACCGAGGAGTTTCCCCATACCAGCGAAGTGCAATACCTGGTCGACTTCATGCGCAAATCAAAACGGGGAGTGACGCGGTAGTATGACGACAGACGTCAGAAGCCGGAAATCAGAATGAATGCAGGGTATGAATAAGATCGGTTTAATAGCGGGGAACGGCAATTTTCCCATCGCCTTCGCGCGGGCGGCTAAAGAAAAGGGGCTGCAGGTCATCGCCGTTGCGCACGAAGGCGAAACCCTGCCTGAACTGGCGCAGTTGGTTGACGAGATATTCTGGGTCAAGGTCGGACAGCTCGGCAAGATCATAACTATTTTCAAAGAGCAGGGCGTTGTTGACGTGCTTATGGCCGGTGGCATCAAGAAAACACGATTATTCAGCGGTACCATGCCTGATATGCGGGGTATGGCGTTGCTTGCCAAAATGGTCCACAAAAAAGATGACTTCTTGCTTCGTGCTGTTGCTGATGAACTTGAGTCCGAAGGAATTACCGTCCGCGAATCGACGCTCTACCTTGACAGCATTGTTGCGCAGCAGGGCATTTTGACGAAAAGAAAACCCTCGAAAGCGGAACGTCGGGACATTGAGTTCGGCTGGCAGATGGCAAAAGACATCGGCCGATTGGACATCGGACAGACCGTCGTGGTCAAGGACCAGGTCATTCTTGCCGTGGAGGCCATTGAAGGCACTGATGAGGCCATTCGCCGCGGCGGCAAGCTGTGCGGTCAGGGAGCGGTCGTTGTCAAGGTCTGCAAACCCCATCAGGACCTCCGCTTCGACCTGCCGGCGATCGGGATCCAGACGATCAATTCCATGCTCGAGGTAAAAGCATCCTGCTTAGCCGTTGAAGCGGGAAAAACAATTGTCATCGAACGTGAAACAGTGATCAGCGACGCCAATAGGGCCGACATCACGATCATAGCAATGCAGGACCTGAAGGTCATCGCATGAACAAAGTGCGGGTGGGCGTTATCGGCGTCGGGTACCTGGGGCAGTTTCATGCGGAAAAATACGCAAGCATTCCCGAGGTTGAGCTCGTCGGACTGGTGGACGCTGATTCACCCCGCGCATCTCAGCTCGCCGGGAGGCTGAAAACGCAGGCCTTTGCCGACCCGGCTCAACTGATGGGGAAGGTGGATGCTGTAAGTATTGTGGTGCCGACGGTCCTGCACCATCGCGTTGCAAAGCAGTTCCTGGCGCAGGGGGCCCATGTGCTGCTCGAGAAGCCAATGACCGTGACCCTTGAGCAGGCTGATGAACTGATCGATCTTGCGGCCCGCCGGGGCGTGATCCTGCAGGTGGGACATATTGAACGGTTCAATCCCGCGCTCACGGCGATCAGGTCGTTGATCAGAACGCCGAGATATATTACGGCGGAACGGGCCGCACCGTTCACGGTAAGGTGCACTGATGTGAATGTGGTGCTCGACCTTATGATCCACGACCTCGATATCGTCATGGACCTTGCCGGATCAGCGCCGAAAGAGGTCAGCGCTGCCGGCGTTTCTGTCATCACGCAGGAGATCGATATTGCGTCAGCGCGGATCATCTTTCAGGACGGATGTATCGCCGACGTCACGGCCAGCAGGGTCTCGGATGAAAAAAAACGACTGCTCCGGGTATTTGACGAACATGCGATCTATGCGTCCGACTACCACACGCAGAAGGCGGCCGTATCTCGCAAACAACCTGGTCCGGTTCCCCAGCTGACCGCGCAGGACATATCGAGCGACCGGCGGGATACGCTGGAAGATGAAATCCGGGCGTTTGTACGGAGCGTTCAGAACGGCGTCAGACCCCTCGTGTCAGGCATTGAAGGCAGACGGGCGCTGGCCCTTGCAAGTATCATTACCGAGAATATTGAAAAAGGGATGAACGGTTTTGTTCCCGTATGATACATACGACCAGCCGGAACCAGGAAATTTCATGCCCATAAAGGACAAGAGACCACCGGGGTAACATGCTGCCGGTGAAACGATATTTTGACGTTGTGCCTTTATGTAAGTCTTTCTCGGTGTAAGCTGCGCTCTCTGTGCAAAAAATCATAGCCATTTTTGAATTTAGAATTTTAAAGGAGTTCCTTAAAAAGTATGACAGTACCCATGGTTGACCTCAAGACCCAGTACGAAGCGATCAAGGAAGAGATCAACAGCGCCGTTCTCGGAGTGCTGCAGAGCGCCCATTTTATCCTCGGCCCGCAGGTCAAGGCGCTCGAAGAGGAGATCGCCGGCTATCACGGGGTGAAACATGCCGTGGCCGTGGCTTCCGGCACGGACGCCCTGCACCTTGCGCTGCTTGCCGCGGGCATAAAGCGGGGTGATGAAGTGATCACCACGCCGTTCACGTTCATTGCAACGGCAGAGGCCATATCCTATGTCGGCGCACTGCCGGTGTTCGTGGACATCGATCCCGATTCGTTCAATATTGATATTACCAAGATTGGCCCGGCCGTCACCAAAAAAACAAAGGCCATCATCCCGGTGCATCTTTACGGACAGCCGGTAAGCATGGACGGGCTTATGGAGATCGCAAAAAAACACAACCTCAGGGTGATCGAGGACTGCGCCCAGTCTTTTGGCGCCGAATATCACGGGAAAAAGACCGGAGCCATCGGTGATTTCGGCTGCTTCAGCTTTTTTCCAAGCAAGAACCTCGGCGGGTACGGCGATGGCGGTATGGTGATCACTGATGACGCAAAACAGGCGGAGCATCTGTTGAGCCTGAGGAACCACGGCAGCAAGGTGCGCTATTATCATGATGAAGTGGGATTCAACAGCAGGCTGGATGAGATCCAGGCCGCGATCATCCGCATCAAGTTCAAGCATATCGAGGAATATAACGCAAAGCGCCGGAACAATGCCCGGTTATACTCACACTACCTTAATGCCCCAGGCATCCGGACACCTTCGGAACAGAGCGGAACAAAACATGTTTTCCACCAATACACGATCAGGGTCAAGAACCGGGACAAGGTGAAGCAGAAGCTTGACGCGGGGGGCATAACCTCATCCATGATATATTACCCTGTTCCGCTGCATGTGCAGACAGCGTACAAGGACCTCGGCATGAAGCCTGGAAGTCTTCCCGTATCGGAGCAGGCCGCGCTCGAGGTACTGTCGCTTCCCATGTATCCTGAACTAACGGAAGAACAGATCAAGAAAGTGGCTGAAGCGGTGAAGCAGGCGCTGTGAAAACAGATGTCGGAAGTCTGAAGACAGAAGCCGGAAGACCGATATGAAGACGATCATGATCATGTCGGGGGAAGCGTCAGGCGATTTGCATGGCGCAAACCTCGCGCGGGAGATCTGGAAGCAGGACCCCGCGATAGCCATTTACGGCGTCGGCAGCAAGCAGATGCAGAGGGCCGGTGTCAGGATGCTTGCCGACGCAAAAGAGATCTCGGTCGTCGGGATCACGGAGGTGCTGACCCATCTCGGCGGGATCTACCGGGTCTATGCACACTTGAAGCGTTTTCTGAAGCACGAGCGGCCTGACCTCCTTGTCCTGATCGACTTCCCCGACTTTAATATCATGCTCGGCAAGGCAGCGCAGGGGCTTGGCATCCCTGTTTTGTATTACATAAGCCCCCAGGTATGGGTATGGAGAAAGGGCAGGATCAAGACGATCGCCCGGCTGGTAAAGGCAATGATCGTCGTATTCCCCTTCGAAGTAACGCTCTACGAGGAGGCCGGTGTTGATGTCCGCTTCGTGGGTCATCCGCTCACGGACGTTGTGCGATCGGACCTCACCAAGGAACAGGCAAAGAGCGCCTTTGACCTTGATGCGTCCCGTCGCACCATCGCCCTGCTGCCGGGCAGCAGAAAATCAGAGCTGACGCATCTCCTGCCTGACATGCTTGCTGCGGCGAAGATCCTCTCGAACAGGTTTCAGGACCTGCAGTTTATTCTTCCCGTTGCGCCGACACTGGAACTGAGCTTCGTTCACACATTTGTGGAACACTGCGGAGTCTCCGTTCGAGTGGTCGAGGGGAGGGTGTACGACGTGCTGCGAGCATCGGATGCAGCCATCGTCACGTCAGGAACGGCCACCCTCGAAGCAGGTCTTATGGCAATACCGATGGTGATCGTTTATCGTATATCGTCAATAACATACTACATCGTCAGCAGGCTGGTGCATGCCGGGTTGAAGCACGTAGGCCTCGTGAATATCGTAGCGGATGAACGGTTGGTTCCCGAGCTGATCCAGGAGGAATCGACGCCGCAGCACATGGCCGATGCCGTTGCCAGGATGCTGATCGATCCTGTCTATTATGATGGGATACGGGAGGGCCTCGACAGAGTGCGGAAGCGGCTCGGAGATGCCGGCGCATCAGCGAGGGCTGCCGCAGTCGTCAGGGAATTGCTTGCGACATGAACAAAGATCTGAAAATCTACAAAAGGCTCTTCACCTATCTGAGGCCCTATAAAGCCAGGATCGGCTGGTCCGTTGTCTTTATGGGGCTCACCAGCGTGCTGATATCGGCGCAGGCCTATCTGGTTAAGCCCGTTCTGGACAAGGTAATCCTGGCAAAAGACCTGGGCCTCGGACTCTATCTGCCGCCCGCACTCGTCCTCGTAACCATCCTGAAGGGCGGTGCGGCCTACGCCCGGGACTACATGATGGGCTGGGTCGGACAGAGGATTGTAAATGACATCCGCGACGAACTCTACACGCACATCGAGTCACTGTCCTTTTCCTATTTCACCCGAACTCCGACCGGGGTCATCATCTCCCGCATCGTCAACGATGTGAACCTGGTGCAGGGCGCGCTTACCAGGGCGCCGTCAAGCCTGGTGCAGGGCATCTTCACCATGCTTGCGCTTACCGGATACATCCTCTATCTCAACTGGCGGCTCGCCATTTTTTCGATCATCGTTCTGCCCCTTGCCGGCTTCGCGCTCTCAAAATTCAGCAAACGATTCAGAACAGCGAGCACCCAGATGCAGGAGCAGATCGGCGTTCTCACGACGCACCTCCATGAGACCGTCGGAGGTATCCGGATCGTCAAGGCATTCGGAATGGAGAAATACGAGAGCAGGCGGTTCGCCGAAAAGAACAAGAACCTTTTCAACTCCCTTATGCGTGCGATCAAGACCGGCGCGATCTCTCACCCCGTAATGGAGGTGATATCCATCCTCGGGACTTCCCTCGTTATTCTGTTCGGCCTTTACTACATAGCCAACGGCAAAATGACGGTTGGTGATTTCTTTTCATTTATGGCATCGCTCGTCTTCTTCTACCGCCCGCTGAGGGACCTGAACGGCGTGAACAACACGGTCCAGGACGGCGTTGCCGCTGCTCAGCGCATCTTTGAGGTCCTCGACACACAGCCGGAGATCAAGAACCGTCCAGGTGCGCTCTCCGTGTCCCGTGATTTCAGAACGATCGAATTCCGGAATCTTGCCTTCAAGTATGAAGATGCGACGGTGCTGAAGGACATCAATCTGACCGTTCAAACAGGGGAGACGATCGCGATCGTGGGCAAGAGCGGCGGCGGCAAAACGACCTTGGTGAATCTCATCCCCCGATTTTACGATGTCACCGGCGGAGCGATCCTGATCGACGGCAGGGACATTCGCGACCTGTCGATCGAGTCTCTGAGAACGCTGACCGCCATCGTTACTCAGCAGACATTCTTGTTTAACGACACGGTAAAGAACAACATTGCCTATGGGGATACGGGCAGACAATTTGAGGATATTGTCCGTGCAGCGCGATCGGCTTATGCCGAAGACTTTATCCGGGCACTTCCCCTTGGATACGACACCGTCATCGGTGAATCGGGCGTCAAGCTCTCAGGGGGCCAGCGCCAGCGTATCGCGATCGCCAGGGCATTGCTCAAAAACGCACCGATCCTCATCCTCGATGAGGCCACGTCGTCGCTCGATACGCAGTCCGAGAGGGAAGTGCAGAACGCCCTCGATACGCTCATGAAAGGAAGAACAAGCTTCGTGATCGCCCACCGCCTCTCGACCATCATGAACGCGGACCGGATCATCGTGCTCAAGGACGGCAGGATCGTGGAACAGGGCAGGCATGAGGACCTCCTTACCCGCGGCGGGGAGTACAAGAACCTTTACGAACAGCAGTTCCGGGACGAACCGCCGGCAAGGACCGCATAATGTTCAGGGCAAGGGTATTATCGTTCATCGGCTGGATCGTGCTTTCGTTGTGGAGCCGGACGGTACGGATCCAGTTTGTGAATAAAGCGGTCCCTGACCGGCTTGCATCGGAGGGCAAGAATGTTATTTATGCGTTCTGGCATGGCAGACAGTTTTTATTGTTCCACAGCCATCGCAACACCGGCATTGTCATTCCTGCGAGTGAAAGTCGTGACGGTGAGATCCAGGCCCGGATCCTGAAGTATTTTGGTTTCGAAGTTGTCCGCGGTTCGAGCAAGCGGAAGGGGGACCGCGCACTCCTGGGACTGGTTGACAGGCTTCGAAAGGGCAAAAATCTTGCGTTGGCGGTAGATGGCCCTCGTGGCCCCATCTATGAGGCAAAGCAGGGAGTGATGTATATGGCCGGCAAGCTGAATAAACCGATTGTCCCTGTCATGACAGGTGCGAAACGCTTCTGGCTCCTCGAAAAGATCTGGGACAAGTATTTGCTCCCGAAGCCGTTCACCAGGGGGGTCATCATGTACGGAGAAGCGATCGTCGTGAACGGCATAAGCGAGGAAGAACTCGAGACGAAACGGAAGGAATTAGAATCTGCGCTGAACAGACTCATGGCACAGGCGGACGACTATTATAAAGCCCGTTAGAGCCGTGGCTATTATCCATTTGTTCTGGATAAACCGATGCTTCGTTGTTGTATAGCGGCTCTAAGCGGGCTAAACCCCGAAGATGAGGTAGCTTCATGTACATTCTTTATAACCTGCTCCTGATCATAGCGACCGTGCTGTTATTACCGGTGATACTGTTTAAGCTGATAACCGTGCCCAAGTATCGCGGTGGCATGACCCAAAAGCTCGGCCGCCTACGTAAGGGTGTGCTGAGGGTGATCAAGGGGAGCCGCCCGATCTGGGTCCATGCCGTTTCCGTTGGTGAAGTAATGGCCGCGCACCCGCTCATCCGTGAGCTCAAAAAGAAGTACCCCCACCGGAAGCTGATCCTCTCGACCGTAACGGTCACCGGCAATTACACGGCCCGGCGGAGGGTACCTGAAGCGGATGCGGTCTTCTACTTCCCCTTCGATTTCCCCTGTATTGTACGCAGGGTAATACAGGGAATCAACCCCCAGATCGTTCTGGTGGCTGAAACCGAGTTATGGCCCAATTTCTTTCGCGAACTGAAGCGGGCCGGGATCCCCTCCGCGGTTATCAATGGACGGATCTCGCCTAATTCGCACAGAAACTACCGGAAGTTCAATAAATTTTTCAGCCAGGTCTTTGACAACGTGACCCTTTTCTGCATGCAGTCCGAGGCGGACGCCGTGAGGATAAAGGACATCGGCGCTGATCCGGAAAAGGTCATGGTTACGGGAAACCTCAAGTTCGACCAGAAACTGCCGGTGAACATGTCAGCTCCGGTCTCCATTGCATCCGGCAAAAAGGTCATTACCGCGGGAAGTACCCACCGGGGGGAAGAGGCCGCGCTTCTGGATGTCTTCATGCATCTCAGGCAGAAATATCCCGATCTACTGCTCATCATGGCCCCTCGCCATCCTGAACGGTTCGATGAAGTTGAAGGTCTCATCAACAAGGCCGGGTACGATTGCCAGCGAAGGACACAGCTGCACGGCCCGGTAAAGGATGTGCTGCTTCTCGATACGATTGGCGAGCTCAGGTCGTTCTATTCACTCTGCGATATCGCATTTATCGGGGGCAGTCTTGTCAAGGTAGGAGGTCATAATCTCCTTGAGCCGGCGGCAATGAAAAAGCCCGTTATATTCAGTCGTTATATGTATAACTTTAAAGAGATTTCAGAGGCATTGCTATCAGCTGGCGGAGGGATCATGGTTAAGGATAAAAAAGAACTTTATGTTCAGATCGATAAGCTTCTGTCCGATAAGGAACTTGCAAGAAGCGTAGGGGAGCGGGCATTCAGCGTGATCGAGATGAATTCAGGCGCAGCGCGGAAAACCATTGATGCTGTCGGAAGGTTGATCGTTGCTAAGTAAGTCATACTTTGAAGATATCATGCAGGGGAAGAGGACATCGCCCTTCTGGGGTGCCCTCTTGTCCGGGCTTTCCGTGCTCTACGGGACGGCCATGTATCTCCGCCGGATATTCTTCGTACTTCATATATTCAATCGAAAAAAAATATCCTGCCCGGTCATCTCGATCGGCAATATCACGCTCGGTGGAACCGGCAAAACTCCAACGGTCATTCAGATCGCTCAACTATTGTCACGGAACAACAGACGGGCGGTTGTCGTCAGCCGGGGATACGGACGAAAAGACGAGGCGGAGATTATCGTCGTATCCGATGGCCGTTCAGTCCTCGTGGATACCCAAACGGGTGGCGACGAACCGGTGCTGATCGCATCAAAGCTGCCTGGCATACCTGTTGTTGTCGGCAAAAAGCGCTATCAAGCGGCGCTGCTAGCCATACAGCGATTCAGACCGGATGTCGTGGTCCTTGATGACGGGTTCCAGCATATCCGGTTGAAGAGGGACCTCGATATTGTGCTCGTGGACGCCGGGAATCCATGGGGGAACGGAAAATTGTTTCCCGCGGGTATTTTACGCGAACCGCTTGGCGCTCTCAAGCGGGCCCACGCTGTTCTGATCACCAAAATTGAGAGCACCGGTGATGTGAAAGCGCTGAAAGAGACCATTCAGCGGAACACTCGAGCCCGGATATTTACCTCACAACAGGTCCCGGTGGATTTGATCGATTACCGCAGCAATCAGATCAAGCCGCTTTCCGCTTTGCGCGGATCGAAGGTCCTTGCCATTTCCGGCATTGCGCGGCCGGATTCTTTCATCAAGCTGCTCACGTCGCTTGGTGCGGACATCGTGGCAGCATGCACCTACCCTGACCATTTTGACTATAAAAAAAAAGATCTGGCAGCTTTTTTTCAGAGGGCAGCGGATGAAAAGATCAGAATGATCGTCACTACGGAAAAGGACGCAATACGTTTAAAGAGCCTGCACGCGGAGGGCATCTGGGCGCTCAGAATAGATTTGTCCGTAGCAGAAAAGAATGAGTGGGAAACGTTTCTCCTCAAGGGACTGCGAAATGCATAGGGCGGTGTTTCTCGATCGGGACGGTACGGTCAATGAAGAGGTTGGGTATTTGCGCGACCTTGCCGATCTCCGGCTGATCCCGGGAGCTGGTGCCGCGATCAAGCGGCTTCATGATGCCGGATTGAAAGTTGTCCTGGTAACGAACCAGTCCGGAGTAGCCCGGGGATATTTCCCCGAGTCGCTGGTCCAGGAAGCTCATGATCGTCTGGACCAGATGCTTCGCAGGGAAGGGGCTTGGATCGATGCGGTCTATTACTGCCCCCACCATCCGACGGCCGGAAATTCGAGCTATACCATCGCATGCGATTGCAGAAAACCAGGAACCGGATTGATCGACCGCGCAGTTCGGGACCTCGGCATCGACGTGAAACTATCCTATGTGATCGGTGACAAGTGGACCGATGTGGAACTCGGACAGCGGGCGGGTGCGCACTCGATCCTGGTGCGGTCAGGGTTCGCTCCAGACGATCCGGGGAATATCCGCCCCGCCCATATCAGCAACCCCGATTTTATAGCGCACACTATCACCGAGGCGGCTGACTGGATCATTCAGCGTACTTCCAAAGATACAGTATGAAATTGAAGGCCCGAAAAATACTCGTCATGAGGTACCGCTTTATCGGCGATACGGTCCTGACGGTGCCGTTTCTCAGGAACCTGCGCCAGGCCTATCCAGAGGCGCGCATCGACCTCATGCTCGAACCGTTCTCCGGACAGGTGCTCGAAGGTTGTCCCTACGTGGACCGGACTATTCCCTTCGAGTTTAAAACGATCCACAAATACAGCGCTTCTTCTCAGCGGGGCAAGCTTGCCGGCTATGCCCACTACTGGAAATTATTACGACAGGAAGGATACGACGCGGCATTTGCGCTCAAAAGGTCGCTCTCAAGCGCGTTGCTTATCCGGGCTGCCGGAATTCCCAGACGCATCGGTTTTGCGACCGAGGGAAGAACGTTCCTGCTTACCGATCCGGTGCCCTATAGGCAGGACCAGCACGAGGTGCAGAATTTTCTGGATTGCCTCAGAGTCCTTGACATCCCGGTGCGGTCCGATGCCCTTGAGCTCTGGCCTTCTCCGGAAAACGATGTACGGGCCGGCAAACTCTTTTCCGATGCCGGTTGGAAGAAGGACGACCTCAAGATCATCATCCATGCCGCGGCGAGCCTTCCTGCCAAACAGTGGTCTCTTGACCGCTTTGCAGCCGTGATGAAGGTCTTGAAAGAACAATACGGCGCGCACTTTATCTATACCGGAGCACCAGCGGATGCGGCGTTGTACCAGGAGATCGAACGCCTGGGCCCTTTCAGTGGCATGGACCTCTGCGGGAAGACGGGTCTGCATGCCAATTTGTCCGTCTATCACGCAGCGCACCTTTTTTTCGGCGTCGATTCGGGCCCCATGCACATGGCCGCGGCTGTTGGCGTTCCCGTGGTCGCGCTCTTCGGTCCTACTGATGAACGGAAGTGGGGGCCCTGGGGTAACGGTCATGCCGTTATCACCAGGCGGCTCTCGTGTTATCCCTGCAAACCGCATAAATGTACCGATAATGACTGCATGAAGAGGATCAGTGTCGAGGAGGCACTCGAAGCAGTAGAAAAGAAACTGAGTGCAATCATGCCGAAAATCCGCTATTATTAGTCCCGAATCGAAGATGCCGGTATCATTCGGATATTTCGATAGAGTTGAGGGATGCAGAATGGTAAAAGAAAAGAATAAAATTTCCGTAACTATCAGAACATTCAACGAGGAGAAGAACATCCGCGAGTGCCTCGAAAGTGCGAACTGGGCGGCTGAGATCGTTGTTGTGGACTCGAACAGCACGGACAGTACCGTGGCCATTGCCCGGGGATATACGAGCAAAGTCATCACCCAGAAGTGGCTCGGTCACATCGGGCAGAGCCAATTCGCCAC
>Ga0210377_10000679_pt1 | contig 32440 bp, 25 predicted proteins | sample PLM4_65_b1redo_FD_155480 | JGI IMG/M metagenome (GOLD analysis project Ga0210377, IMG submission 155480) | Groundwater sediment microbial communities from an aquifer in East River, Colorado, USA - PLM4_65_b1 redo | ecosystem: Environmental > Terrestrial > Soil > Riparian zone | place: USA: East... | reverse complement strand
TTGGACGCCGCGTTAAAGGACTTGAATGAGAAAGAAGATGTTGGCGTGAAGGAGAAAGTCGCTTAGAATCTCAGTTAGGGGTAGCCATCCTACCTTCAACTGAGATGGGGACAAGCTGCTGCCAATTTCAGATGAAGTAAGATTTACCTGATATTTAACTCTGTTCAGCTTGTCCAAATCCGATTCAAAATTTGGATTAAGGTTGAGTGACGCCTTTCGACGCTCAAGCTCTTCTATATCTGATTGAAGAAGGGCCAACGCGGTCTCGTATGCCGATTTTGTCTGTTCAGACTCAAGGCGTTTCTTGAATTTTTCCTCGATATCGATTTGAGAGCGCAACTCCTGCTTGGTATCTCCTTGCTCGAAATCACAACCGAAAAGAAAGAGATAGAGCGTCTCATACTCATCATCACGAGTAAAACTGTCTAGATTCTTGAGGGTATTGTTTATGCTTAAATCTTTATAGCGGATATTGTGAGCAATTATCTGCCGGAATGTCGGTTTATTCCCATAATGTCCGGGAAACAGAAGATCGGTTAGTGTTTCTTCAAACTCATCATCAGTTTTATTGTTGCCGTCTATGCGTTGAATTTTGTCTTTGCGGGGCAGAAAGTTTCGTTCAATGAGCACTTGCCGAGACCCTTCCTGCAAAAGGTCATCTTTGAGAACCAGCGAAATACGCACTTTGTTGCCAACAAGAAAATCTTTGACAAGTTTGTACTCGTTCCGTTTGTTTTCGTGGTCGGAGTATATCCCCTTCGCCCTGGCACCAAGACAGAAATCAACCAGCTTCAGAACCGTTGTCTTACCGACGTTGTTTCCGGTCTCTTTACCACCGACAACAGGTGTTTCGTCAACAATAAGGTTGAGGCCAGGACGAAAGCGGATGTCACGGATAATGCTTTCATCGCCTCGGGTTATAGTCAGTGATTTCAAGAACATAGTTCAACCTTGCCACTGTCATTCAATGTAACCAAATTGAGGAGAAAAAGCCAGTCGAGACACAGTACAAAAATAGGCATGCTCATTTCTCGCTCAACTGTTGTCTGTATGTATAAATCGAGCATATCCACCACACGATGCTCTTGAATCACCTTCAGCACAAAAGCACCGTTGAAGTAAATGGTCTGCTCGGGGTGAATGTTGTCAGGAACAAGCATTGGTATTTCCTAAAGGGTTTTTGAATATCTTACATCGTATGAAAGCGTCAACAACAAGAATTTGTACGCATAACACAAGTTCTTCATCAGGAATAAGTGTGTAATTGGCGCTCGCCCGAATTTTCTGAGTAACTTTTTCGATAATCGAAAAGAAACACTGATCGGGAGAATCAACAGGTCCTAAAGATAAATACTCCGTGCGGATACCATTGAGAATCGAAAGACTTTTGTTTGCACCCGCTCTGTCAAAGTCCGAATAGATTTTTTCGATACGAGGACAATGGATTTTATAGTCGTCGATAAGAACTCTGGCGGTGTCCAGTTGATTGTATGAAATCTTTGCTTCAATATCGTACGGTACGGTTTCAAAGCCCGTTGTCCCTTGACTCCAATCCACTTTAGAAAGAATTTTGATGATTGTTGTAAGGTTGGATTCTATTTTGTCTGGATCAGGTTCACTCTTGAGCTCCTTTTTCAGAAACTCATAGACCTCTTTCTGCCTGTCTATGTCCATCATACCAATTAACACTAAAAGAGAGGGGATATCAAAAATATCGTCGGCGGGCGAAAATGTCAGATTATGAGGATTTGAAAATGTTTTGGTTCGTAAATCCTTTGCGTCTTTGGAGATGGATATAAACTTGAAGGAATAGCCCTTGTAGGTGGAAAGGTCTTTAGCGAGGGCTGATTCAATCTTCTGCCTTGTTGCAGTGGCAGAAACCTGAACAATGATGTTATTTGTGGTGTCAACTAAATCAATACCTGCCGCATTTTGATGCACAGCATTAAGGTTTTGAAGCTCCCAACCAAAGAGCAGATTAAAAAAATGCAGATAAAAGTTCTCTGAATGCAGATGTAGGTCCAGAATATTCAAGCGCCCTCGCACCTCTATACGAGTAGCAAGCACACTGAGTTTCTCTTCAATGAAGTTAAAATACTTTGAACGGTTCATAATTACTTTTCACTTTTTGGACAGCATCATTCATGGTCTGGAAAAAATAGCTTTCTTCTGCCTAACAATAATTAGCTTGATCCGCATAAGATGCGGAACTCTGATTTCCTGTCCGTATAGAACGCTGCTTCTTTGCCTGAAAATCTCATTTTTCGCCTAACTGCCTTACAATAAACTACTTACCAGCCTTTTTGACCGTTTACAACGCCACATTTACTTTCTGGGGACCCCGCAATTCCGCCAAGCGTTTCTTTGTGTCACACATAGTATCTCGTCTGGATTCCTGCTTTCGCAGGAACGACAACAATGGCCTTCGGCTCCTGATAAACGCTTTCACGCATTTATCCATTCACTATACAAGGCGTTTGTCGAAGGTCAAATGTGGATGGAAATTTTGGAAAAATCTTGAAATTTTGAACAAATTTTTCGTCGGAAAGCGTAACTTATTGTTTCTAAAGGGCTTAGGGAGCGGTGAAGGCAAGGGGCGGGGACCAGAAAATCAGCGAAAACAATTCCCGCCCGGCAGTAACGAACCACGTATGGCGTCGCCGGATTCTCCCGGATATTACAATTCTCTTATTGTATTCTTCAGCTATTCTTTCCGTTGTCGGCAGATAGAGCCAGGAATTAGGAGTTGACCCCCAGACTCAGGAAAACGCCGTGAAGGCGCATGCAACGCAGAGCCATGACGACGTTTGCCATGGTCGAGTTTTCAGGGAACTCAGACGCTCCAGGCGGCATACTAAAGCTCTGAATCGTTTGCACATCGCCACCAGGCGTTGTACCTGCCTTCCAAGTCGTCTCTGCCGGGATAAGGATAGTAGATGACCCTCTGCTGGTCACCCAGGAAGAAACCACTGCCACTTTTGACACAGCGATAAAGAATCCCCTTCTGCGCTACCCTGTCCACTGTCTTGGTTTGTTTGGAGTCCAGTTCCGCTAAGCAACTGCGGAGATGGTTTATATTGTTGTACGGCAGGTTATCGGCGCAACCGGTACGTGCATCGTCCACCAAACCGTTCAAACCCAGCTCCACGAAGAGGATTTTGGGCACACAGATAGACTGGGCGGGACTGGTGATGAATGCCGTAAACGCAAGCGGGTCCAAAGAACTGGCGATTAACGGATGAACGGGGCAGATTTCGCGGTAGAGATGGAATTTTCCCGAAAACTTTTTGGGCGGCTGGGCAGATTTGAGATCGAGACACCGGCCATGAGCGGTAACCAGCCACAGGCTTTCTATCGCCTCCAACGGGATACGCTCCAGCACCCGGTAAATGGCCAAATATACGGAATTTTTCGGCCGTCCGTCCGGAGAAGGAACACAGCGAGCATCGGCCTGCGCCAAATCAAAATCCTTGCTCTGAAAGTCCCGCCGGATTTGCAGAAACATGGCTTGGCCGTGCGGCTGTTTGGTGGTTCCGGTAGCCATATAGGTTCCAAATTGTTCCGGTGGTAACATCGACGCGATCAGTGATTCCGGCAGCAACGACAAGTACAGGTAGGGTTTCATAATGGTCTCCTAACAGGTCCAAACGAATTCATCTCTTATTTGCCCGCACTATGTTCAGCGGTTGGTTTGCCGTCTATTTCGTTCGTCTCTTCGGTTTCTCTCTTGCTTTGCCACACTGCCCAGAGAATCAAGGCTAACGTTATGGCCGAAATAATCAGGCCGACTACCCAGTTAGTAGGCAGATTCTTGCCCCAGTTTTCCGGATTTGGCGACTGGCTGTCGGGATTGACGCCGGCCACGTTGAACATCAGAACCGTGCTGAGTCCGAGCAGACAGACCATATTCACAACCTTTACGAGCGGGTTGATAGCGGGTCCGGCCGTATCTTTCAGCGGGTCGCCGACCGTATCACCGGTCACACTGGCATGATGTGCCTCGGAGCCTTTGCCTCCATAGAGTCCGTCTTCTATCATCTTCTTTGCGTTGTCCCAGGCGCCGCCGGCGGTCGCCATGAAGACAGCCAGCAACTGGCCCACCAGGATCATACCCGCCAGGAAGCCTCCCAGGGCGTACGGTCCCAGGAGGAAACCCACAAACAACGGCGCCAGCAGAGCCAGCAGCCCCGGGCCGATGAGCTCTTTCTGCGCCGTGCGCGTGCAGATGTTCACAACGCGGCCGTAGTCAGGTTTCTTGGTGCCCGCCCAGATGGCCTTGTCCAGGAACTGAGCGCGGCACTCATTGACAATGTAGAACGCGGCTCGACCGACGGCCCGAATCAGCATTGAACTAAACAAGAAAGGTACTGCGCCGCCCATCAAAAAGCCGATCAGCACCAGCGGGTTGGCTACCGTCAGTTGGCCGGCAAAGAACCGGTACTGCGGCTCCTGCATCATGTTAAGTTTATCTTCACTGCCCACGGCAATCACAGCAATAAAACTGGCAAACAGCGACACGGCGGCAATCACGGCTGAACCGATAGCAATACCTTTTGTTTCGGCCTTGGTGGTGTTTCCCACGGCATCCAGGTCCGCCAGCACCTGCCGGGCTCGCTTATATGAACCAGGCTCTTCCTTTTCCATCGCCTCCCGGTCATAACCCATCTCGCCGATGCCGTTGGCGTTGTCGGCGACCGGTCCAAAAACGTCCATTGAAATCGTGTTGCCGGTCAGTGTCAGCATACCAATGCCGGTCATCGCCACGCCGTACGCGATGAAAACCGGCGGCATTCCCCAGTAGCAGATCACAGACATCGCGATTGCCCCGGCTATCAGCATGACATTTGCTACGGTGCTCTCATAGCCCACGGCAAAGCCCTGGATGATATTCGTGGCATGACCCGTTTGGCAGGCCTTAGCCAGCGACTTGACCGGCGCGAAGGAGGTATGGGTATAGTACGATGTTGTCTTGTTCAGTGCGACGGCCAATAATATACCGACCATGCAGGTGAAGACCGGACGCATATCCAGGCCGGATATTCCAAAGTTGGCCCAGAGCGGAAGTTGTCCCGGATCACCATTGGGGAATCCCGACGCCGCCATCTTATATACAGCCAGATAGGCTGCATCGAAGTGCAGGTACATCAACCCCAGCACAGAGAACCCAACCACAGAAATCAGCGAACCGATCCAGAAGCCTTTATGCACGCTCTTGAGCGCTGTATCCGACGTGTCGGCGGCCCCGGCTCTGACCGTGTAAGTGCTGATGATGGAACCCAGCACCCCTATGCCGCGGACCAGCAAAGGAAAGATAACGCCCTTGTGACCGAAGCTGGCCAGGCCCAGAATCATTGCCGCCACGATGGTCACCTCATAACTTTCGAAGATGTCGGCGGCCATACCGGCACAGTCGCCGACGTTGTCACCGACGTTGTCGGCGATGGTGGCGGCGTTTCGAGGATCGTCCTCCGGAATGCCCTTTTCTATCTTGCCTACAAGGTCGGCGCCCACGTCCGCCGCTTTAGTATAGATACCGCCGCCGACTCGCATGAACAGGGCCAGCAGCGTGCCGCCGAATCCGAAGCCCAGCAGGGCCTCGTAGGCGTGCTCGCCGTATATCAGGAAAATCGTTGTTCCGCCCAACAGTCCCAGGCCGTCCGTCAGCATCCCCGTGACCGTGCCCGTTCGATAGCCCAATTGCATAGCTTGGCCATAGCTTTTTCGAGCCGCCGTGGCCACGCGCAGATTTCCAATTGTCGCCAGGCGCATTCCTACGTATCCGACCGTCCATGAAAACAATGAGCCGATTAGGAAGGCTCCCGCCCGGCCGGCAGCGAAGACCGGCTCGCCCCATTTGGTCATATACAGCACGCCCGTCAGCAGCAGGATCAGCGGACCGATCTTCCCAAACTGTGCACCCAGGTAAGCGATGGCGCCTTCACGCACCGCCGCGGCTATCTCCTGCATCCGGGGCGTACCCTTGTCGGCCGCAGTTACCTGCCGGACAAGCATCAAGGCATATAACAGCCCGGCGATTGCCACGCCAAGAACCATCAGCACGGCGACGCGCTCGCCGATGCTGTATTGTGTAAGCGGGGCAAACCATACAAAAGAGCTTTCCGACGGCGACTCGGAGAGCTTGCTTGCCTCTGGAGCGACAGGTTGATTCGTCTGTGCGATAATTTGGACGCCACACACCAGAAAAATCGCCGCTATGACAGCCATACGTATTTTGCTCGACATATAATCCTTCCCTAAAAAACTCCTGCTGTATCTTAATGCCGACAGAATGACATAACAAAACAGAAATTCTGCGCCAACGGCTCCCATCCTGTCAACAATATTTTTGCCCGATTGGTAATCCGTCGGTTACGGGGTGGCTGAGAGCACGGAATCTTTGCTTTACCGCGGTTCATCCGAAGCCGGCTTTTCGTCTGAATCCCCCGTGCCTGAAAGGCAGGAGTCTCTGCCCAAAGACTCCGATAATAACCGAAGTCAGATGAACAAAACGCCGAATGACGCCTCACGAGGGACGAAGTCCCAGAAAGTACCTGACACCTTTGATACTCAAATCTCCGCCCACTGACCAGGAATCGGCACGGGATAATGGCCCTGAGCATCGGCTTGTACGGGTGGAGCACTGTCATCGGTGAGACGATCAATGTCCGGACAAAACTGGAAGTTGGAGGCCATCGCTTCGTCCCATGTGATAATCTTGCCGGAGTGGGCCGCCGCCCGGCCCATAATGTCCGCGAGATTCGACAGAGCGGCGCGCTTCGCCTCGTTATGCGGGCGGTCGTTGCGGATCGCATCGAGCAGTGCGTCCCACTCGGCCTGCCACGGCGTGATGGTCTCCCTGGGGGCTCGCCAGGCGATGTTGTCGTTGGCGCATCGCTGGTCTTTGTACGTGTGCACGGTCCCCTCATGGACATTTCCGGAGAACTGGGCGGCACATTTCGTCCCATGGAGGTACGTCGCGAATTCGTCGTGGCAGTTCGGGAGCCAGCGGACCACGTCGAACGCCTTGGTGCCGTCTGGAAACGTCCACTCGATGGTGAACGAGTCGAGGTTTTGGCCGCAGTCGGCGCTGTTGGCCGCGCGCCCGCTAACGCCGTGCGCAGACACCGGCCAGGCATCCTTGATCCAGCAGATTTCGTCGATCTGATGGATGTTCATCTCCGCGAAAAGTCCGCCCGAGACCCAGAGGAAATGCGTGAAGTTGCGAATCTGCCAATGCAGGTCTTTGACAGTTGCCGGGCGCTGACTTAACGGACCGCACGGCTGCATCCGATAGGCGCGGATAAGCTGGATGTCGCCGAGCTGCCCGTCGCGGATACGTTTGATAAGCTCCTGGCGATTTTGCGAGTGCCGGCACTGCAAGCCGGCGGCGATCTTTAGGTTCTTCTTCTCGGCGGCCTGGCCCGCCTTGATCACGCGGCGAACGGCCGGGGGATCCGTCGCAAACGACTTTTCCATAAATACGTTGATCCCCTTCTCGACGGCGTATTCCAGTTGTCTGGGCCGAAAACCCGCGTAGCCGGTCAGCATAGCCACGTCACCTGGTCGCAAACAATCGATCGCCTGGCGCCAAGCCTCGAAGCCTGCGAATCGCCGTTCCGCCGGCACGTCCATCCGTGCGCTGTACTGCTCGCTCAAAACCTTGTGAGCATTGGCCAAGCGGTTCTCGAAAAAATCCGCCATCGCCACCAGCTTGACCGGCCCGTTGGGCGAATCGAACGCATTAACCGCCGCTCCGCAGCCTCGCCCGCCGCAGCCGATCAGGGCCAGCCGAATCGTGCTATCCTCCGCCGCATACACCGCAGGGACGCCGACCCCCGCCAACGCGGACGCAACGACCGCCTTCCCACTCCACTTCAAGACGTCCCGGCGCGAGGCACGAGGGATCCCCGCTCCCCGCTTTTGCGAGGACAAGTTTACACCTGCGAAAGCAGGTGCGGGGACAGGCTTGCACTGAATCGAACTTGCGGTGTTAGAGTGTTGTCTCATGACGAATTCTCCGTAGGGTATAGCTCACTTTCGTTTCAAAGGCCGGTATTTGATGCGGTGCGGCTCATCGGCCGCCTTTCCGAGCCTCTTTCTTTTGTCCGCCTCGTAGTCTGAGTAGTTACCTTCAAACCACTGGACCGTGCTGTCGCCCTCAAAGGCGAGGATATGGGTCGCGATACGGTCGAGGAACCATCGGTCGTGACTGATTACGACGGCACAGCCTCCAAAACGCTCCAGCGCCTCTTCAAGGGCACGCATCGTATTGACATCCAGGTCATTGGTAGGCTCGTCGAGCAGCAATACATTGGCACCCTCCTTGAGCAGGCAGGCCAGATGGACGCGATTGCGTTCGCCGCCGGAAAGGGCGGTGACCTTCTTCTGCTGGTCCGTTCCCGTGAAATTGAAGCGAGAGACGTATGCCCGGGAGTTTATCTCGATTCTCCCAAGCCTGATCATATCCTGGCCCCCGGAGATCACTTCCCACACGGTCTTGTCAGGATCAAGCGTATCGCGGTCCTGGTCCACATACGCGAGACGGACCGTCTCACCGATAACAATCGTCCCGGAATCCGGTTTCTCCCGGCCGATAATCATCTTGAAAAGCGTCGTTTTGCCAGCGCCGTTCGGACCGATGATGCCGACAATCCCCCCGGCCGGCAGGTCGAACGACATGTTCTCAAGGAGAAGACGGTCGCCGTATGCCTTGGACACGTTTTGGGCCTTGATCACCACGTTTCCAAGCCGCGGTCCCGGCGGAATATAGATTTCCAGGTCCTTTTCCTGTCTGGCGCCGTCGCTGCTCAGAAGTGATTCGTAGGCATTGATGCGAGCCTTGCCCTTTGCCTGACGGCCCCTGGGCGACATGTGGATCCACTCCAACTCCCGCTGCAGGGTCTTTTGGCGCTCGGTTTGGCTCTTCTCCTCTTGTTGAAGACGTGTCTGTTTCTGTTCGAGCCAGGACGAATAGTTCCCTTTCCAGGGAATGCCGACTCCTCGATCCAGCTCCAGGATCCAGCCGGCGACGTTGTCCAGGAAGTACCGGTCATGCGTTACGGCAATCACCGTCCCCTTATACTGCTGAAGATGGCGCTCAAGCCACGCAACCGTTTCCGCATCGAGATGATTGGTCGGCTCGTCCAGCAGCAAGATATCCGGCTCCTGCAAGAGAAGCCGGCAAAGCCCCACGCGTCTCTTTTCGCCGCCGGACAGGACACGAATGGGCGTATCGGCCGCAGGACAGCGAAGAGCGTCCATCGCCAATTCCAGCCGTGACTCAATATCCCATCCATTCACCTGTTCGATCTTTTCCTGCAGCAGAGCCTGACGCTCCAGAAGCTGATTCATCTGGTCATCGGACAGCGATTCAGCAAACTTGTCGCCGATCTGGTTATATTCCTTCACAAGCTCCACAACAGCGTGCAGGCCTTCTTCAACGACCGCCTTGACGGTCTTTTCAGGATCGAGCCGCGGCTCCTGCTCGAGAAATCCCAGTGTGTATCCGGGGGAAAGCCCGGCTTGGCCGTCATATTCCTGGTCCACGCCGGCCATGATACGAAGAAGCGAACTCTTCCCAGCCCCGTTTAACCCCAGGACACCGATCTTCGCCCCGTAGAAATAGGAAAGGGAGATATCCTTCAGCACCGGCCTCTTGTGATAGGTCCTGCTGACCCGCAGCATTGAATAGATTGTCTTTTCCACGCCGTCCCTCGACTTCGCTCAGTGGGCTTGGCCATCCCTGACGGGAGATGGTGAGCCTGTCGAACCATTACTCATTTCTTTGTCGTCCACGTCACTATGCAACTTTATAGAATAGAGTAGTCTAACGAAAGGCACAATGACGAGCAAGCAGTTTGTCCTCTTACTTGGCGCATTAGCGTGCGAAGTGCAGCACGTCCTGCGGTGATCACGTCGAGTCAGCCGGTTGCTGAGTTTTGGCTGGGGCGTCGTTCTGTGTTCTCTGTATCCTCCTTCGACTCTGCTCAGGACTGCGTTCGTGGTGCGGCGTTTCAAGTTCGGGCCAGATCTTTCGACGGAGTTTACCCTGAGCGCAGTCGAAGGGCCTCTCCGCAAGGAGTCCTCCGCTCAAAGCTCGCCTTGTGCGTGACAGGGCCCCATGGCTAAGAATCGTCTCTTTTGCCTCTTGACAACCGGCGGGGATTGGGCTTTAATATACGCGGTTTACGCAATACGAACGATGAACGTATGGGTCGGTGCCCGAGTGGCTAAAGGGAACGGGCTGTAAACCCGTTGGCGCAAGCCTACGTAGGTTCGAATCCTACCCGGCCCACTGGTGTTTCGCATTGTCTTGCAGGGTTTTGTTCTACGTCGAATTCCGCAGACTCACTAACTGGATGCGAAGCCATACAGGCCTTTGCGTGTATCTGCTGCGTCGGATTTTGCGCCGCCTCAGCGGTCCCGTCCGGCAGCCCCGCCGCCCGCTCGAAATGCTCCTGTGTCACGTGCAGTTAATGTTCCCTCGAAGAGACCCTGCGGATTAGGATTCCACGTCATGCTCTTGTTATCAATGACGCCCCAGGTTCCGTCGGCGTTTCTTACGCGGAAGACCTTGTTTTCGCCGTCCCAGATATTTTTATAATTCTTGCTTAAATGAAGATACTGGCGCATCTGGTCCGGGTCGTTGTTGGCTTTTGCCAACATAGCCATAGAATGGACGCCGGCAGACCATTCGAGTGTTTCGGAGCAGGCTTTTACTCAGGTCGGCGGGAGATCGTTGATTCTAAAGCCATATCTCGGCCCTCATGGCCACTTTGAGAGACGCCCTGATAAAACTGCACGAGCATCGCTTCAAACAATGGCCAGAACGCTCTCTGCTGCTTATCGCCAAACAGGAGCAGTTCACCGATTGCCAACTTGAGGCTTGACGGCAGCGCTGGCGTTCGATATGCTATCGCGTGAAGTTTATTGGTCCCGGCCGCTGGTAGCACAGCGGCTTCTTTTGTTTTCATGGTTTGATCTCCTTCTTTTGAATTTGCCATTGCTTTCGGTGTGGATTCGGCACGTGAGTAGAGAACCTTGCGGAGTGTCCCTAACTTGACAGGTAGCAAGCCAAATGCTCCCGTTGCGTTGATCTTGTAGAACGTGGGCCGTGCGATATTCAGGTAGGCACAGACTTGCGGGATCGTCAAAAGGGCGGGCTGAATCTTTTCGGGGCTTTCATTGGTCATTAGTGTTTTTCCCTGTAGCAGCGCAAGTCTTTGGGCGTGACAGTGCAAGGTTTAATCTCTCGACTGCGATTTCATCAAAGAGCCTTGTGCTACCAATACGTAGGGCTGGTTTTATGCCCTCATTCTTGAATATGCGATCTGCCGTCTGTTTCGATTTGCCAACGATGCCCGCAATTTCTGCTAATGTAAAAACCCGTGTTCTCATAGTAACTGCCTCAAAACAATCAGTTCTTTCTACAAGTGGGCAACTGTTCACGTGAACACGGGAAGAAACATTAGAAAATCCGCGTTTTTGAGCGGAAAACAAGATTATTATGGGATTGCTATGTTCACAAGCTGTTCATGAACAGATTTTACGCAAGTTTTATTTGACATTGGCCGATATTCTTCGTATATTTAATGTAGTGATAATGTAATGAGAATATCACCCAATAGAGGTTTGATAGCTCAGAGGTGAAATATGAATGGCGCAACTATACAAGTTCGCTTAGATAAACGCACCAAGGACCAGGCACAGAAGGTATTCAGCATGCTCGATATATCTATGTCCGAAGCTATCAAACTGTTCCTCCGCCAAGTTGCGTTCCACAGAGGCATTCCTTTTGAAATCAAGATACCCAATGCCACTACAGATAGGGCGCTGCGAGAATCTGAAGCGGGCATAGACCTGCACAAGGTTTCCAGTGTGGATCAACTCTTTACGGAGCTTGACGCTTGAGTATTGTCTGGACGGGACCGTTCAAGAAAGACTACAAGCGCGCCAGGAAACAGAACAAAGATATTGATAAATTGCGCTCTGTTATCGAATTGCTTGCTCAACGAAAACCGCTGCCCACTAAATGCCGAGACCATAAGTTGACCGGTTACTCACGGGAGCACCGTGACTGTCATATTGAATCTGACTGGCTGCTTATTTACCGCGTTGACGGTGATGACCTGATTCTTGAACGAACCGGCTCTCATTCAGAATTGTTCAGATAGTCACTGGCTGCTGCGTTTTGACTTTTTCTGATGGTTCAGGTAGAGTCTTGCCTGCCTTGCATCTTCTCGCTTTTCTCCTTCCTGCTCAGCGATTAGCTGATTAAGAACCTCGTCCTTTTCTCCCTCACCGAGTACCGCTTCCAACTCCCTGCTTAGAGACACCGTGTCGATAGTCTTATTGCGCCGCAACTCCTTCCGTTTCTCGTGGTACGCTCTCCATGCAGGCAGCGATGGAATCCAGCCCAAGCAACATGGTATCTGCTTCGCCAGTTTTCTGCATGTCCAATCCCAACTCGGAGTCTTCATTAGCCGTTGCCGTGCGCACACGTTGGCTTCCTCTTTTGTTATTCTTTTCGTCTCCCCCTTCTGCCCGTTCTCCGCTCCGCTGCCTGTCGGTTTGTCCGTGAGCTTTTGCTGAACGCGGCCAAAGAGCTTCTCAATCGCGGCCATTCTCCTGTCGCTGTCTGCACGTGAATCCAACATCGGGGAATTCAAATAAGACCCTGAGTAGTACCGATAGACGCACGATGCAAACTTGTCTCGCTTAAAGCGTTCTGAGGGGCACTGTTCCAAGATTAGTTTCTGTTCATAAGACAATCTGGCGCCCGGCTCTCGAAATACTCGGTCGTGAATCGCCGCCAGCGTGAAACAGTCAGACATGAAGATTTCATCACCTGTCGGTTCGCGCAGTTTGAGGATGTAGGGAATGACCCAGGGCAGAGGATTTATCGGCTCCGGCAGATAATGGACCAGAGAAAGCCCAACATCATCGGCCTTGTAGAATATCCTGTCTTGATCTTCCTTTTCCAATCCTTCCGGGGCCGGGCAAGTTCTATCTGTTTTCAGTTTCTCGATACAGGACTGCAAGGCGAGTCCGTAGTCCTCGGCCATCTCACAAATTTGGCTGGCCTGATCTACGAAGCACTTCCTTTGGCTCTCGTCCACGCTCAGCAGAAGCACGTAAACCCTCTTGGCTATCTCGTGGACTTTTTCTGTTGGCGTCATTCCGTCCCCCTCTCGCAACACAGGAAAAAGCGGGCGGGAGTTAGTGACGCCAGATAGGGCGCGCTGCGCGTCGCCGACACAGCTTTCCCGCCCGTGAATTTCGGATTGCCAACGTGATTTGATTCTATCTGTTCCACGCCGCCACTGTATCGCTTCGCCCGATCCTGGTCAAGCCCTTTGCAGAGAATCTGTGTCGGCTCACCGCTTCGCCCAGGACGCTCAAGAAGGTCCTCTACATCGCCCGCCCCGCCCGGACTGCAAGAGAAAAATCCGAGAAATATCTTTTGGGCCTGGGGGATCGCTTCGGTAGAATGACCGTTGAGGAGACTGTTCAATCGTCGCCAGTGCGGTGCAGCGCAATGGCGGGAACCCAAAGCCGTTCTGACGTTGTTCTGTAAGGAGAGAAGAAATGCAAAAGTCAGCAGTTTTCATGGGGATAGTGTTCCTGCTCTTACAATTAGGTTGTTCATCAACAGAGCAGGCAATGAAAAGAGTTAATAACAACTTTGTTGGAAGGGAATTTACTGATTTTGTTTCTGTGTATGGCGCACCATATAATTCTTTTCCTATGGGAGAAGGGAAAACAATGTATTATTGGGCAGACAACGGCTCAGTACAAATGCCAACACAAACAAGCTATTCCGGCCAAGTCTATCCATCCGGTTATTATTCAGGTAGTGCAATGACTACGGGTGGAAGTGTCCCTGTCTGTTGCGAAATACAAATACTGGTAAATTCAGAAGGAATGATCGAAAACATATCTGCGAGACGGGACACATGGGGTTACTGGGAAACGTCACGTTGTGCAGAGATATTGAAGTAAAAAAAAGGAGATTTAATGTCAACTGACGAAAGAATGGAAAAGATGGAAGGGCAATTGGCCCGTGTGAGGTGGATTAACCGCTGTCTTACAGCCTGCATCGTTCTGTCTTTGGGGGTCTGGTTCATATTGAAGACCTTTGGCCCGGAGCAGGTATGGGCACAGTCCGCCGTAAAAGAAATTCGAGCCACGGGATTCGTTCTTGAGGACGAGAACGGCAAGACCCGTGCCGGGCTGGGCATGTTCGAGCACGGGCCGGGGTTGACGCTAACTGACGAGAACGGCAAGCCCTGTGCCGTGCTGAGCGTGGCCAAGAACGGGCCGGGGTTGACGCTGGCTGACGAGAACGGCAAGCGCCGTGCCGAGTTCGCGGTGACCGAAGGTACACCCGCGCTGGCGCTGTTTGACGAGAACGGCAAGGGGCGTGCCGGGCTGCACGTGAGCGGGAGCGTCTCGCGCTTCGCGCTGTATGACGAGAACGGCAAGGTCCATGCCTCCCTGGCGGTTATCAAGAAAGAGCCGAGCTTGGCGCTGCTTGGGGAGAACACCAAGGGCAGTGCCACGCTGTCGGTGGGCGAGCGCGGGCCGTCACTGTTCCTGTTTGACGCGAATGCCAAGAGCATTTGGTCAGCGCCATAGGGGGCCGTCCATAATTACCCCCGTGCTTCCAGGCGCTGTTCAATCCGCGCGAGGCGATGTTCCAGGTCCACCAGTTCGCGGCGTTTGAGGAAATGGCCGATAACGTCGTTGGCCGTCAGACGTTTAAGCCGCTCGTCTTTGGAATCCAACAGCCCCACGAGCGTTGAGACGGCCTTCTCGATGTTCTGGGCGATCATGCCGAACGCCGCTTCGACAATCTCGCTCCTCTGCCTCTCGAATTCGGCGGCAAAGGCTTCATCCTTCAACCAGCTCCCAGGGAGCTTTTCGTCTGCGACTTAAGGTATATCCGGCCTATAAAAAAAAGAGCCGGCAGCCCTACCTAAAGCTGCCGGCCCCCGATTAACAAACCGTTGAAAGCTACTGCCTGCTAATTATTCTCCTTCGGGCTCTCTCGGATACGGAGGCTTGTAGGGATTCGAGATATTGTGCACCTTATCCGGAGAAAAGTCCGCGAACGACCCGTGGCAGATGATGCACGTCTCGATTTCGTCACCGCCGTAAGGATCGTCATCCGTCGGGTCATACGTCATCAGGATGCCGTGGTACTTCGCTTCATCGCCGTCGTGGCACGCAATGCAGGGTACACGACCCGCTTCTTCCTTCCACGCCGGATTATCCGCATGGCATTTGGTACAGTTCCTGACGTCCTGGGGGAAAATCACGTCCTTGAAATAATCCGCGTTCGCGTAAATCTCCTCGGAATGGTTCAGGTACTTTCCAAAGTGGACGCCGTGGACCCTCCGGGAGATGGGCACGGCCCCGAAGCCGCTCCAGCCGTTCGTCGATGTCCCGCCCTGGTTGACGAACGCGTTGCCCGTATTGTAATGGCCGTAGTCGTGACAAGCCTTGCAATAATCGGGATCGAACTGCGCAGGATGGATGTTGTTCTCGTACAGGTGCATCACCGAGTCGCCGTGACAATCCGAGCAGTTGGTGGCAACCTTCTTGTCTGCTATTTCAGTGCCGACCTGGAACGTCGCGAAACCCAGGCCCGAGTTCTTTTCAAAACCCGCGATCTTGCTGGCGTTCGTGGTTGTGTTTCTTGCCGGCACGGCATAGACAAGCACGAAATACGTACCGGGGATCAGGTCTGCAAACTTGCCTCGCAACGTGTAGGTAATGTTTCCGGCGTTACGCGTTACGTCCGGGTCGATATAGTCCGCTAACGGATCCACCTTGGTGAGATTACGCAGATCAATATTGGGATACGAAGCCCGGCCGACAACAACATAGGGCTCCATGGTCACGCCGGCCGACTTCCAGCCCATGGCCGTCGTGACCTCGCCGTTGTAGATGGCAATCCTGGAATCCTCACCGCCCTGGGTAAGACTTTCAATCTTGACCCTCTTTGAAGAAGCGGAAGCCTTGGCGTTTTGAGCTGCAAGGACGGCATTCAGAGACGCAATCATCTCCGCCTGGGTCAGAGGCTCCGATCCGGCAATCGGTATATCCAGTGCGCTGCCGCCGTCAATGGCGACTCTCAAGGTTTTTCCGTTAAGACCGGCCCATGGGCCGTCAACGGTATTCGTCACAGAGGCGCGCAACTTCGTCATTTTAGTAAGAACATTGGTCAACACGGGTTTTGAACTTTCAGTGGGGCCATAGACAAAGAGATTAGCAGATGAAAAGTTATTACCGGTATCATCGACTTTAGTATGGTCCGCAATAGCAGCGCCCGAATCGTCCCTGATGGTGACCGTTACGGCCACACCCGTTGCGTCATCGGCGGCGTCGTAGAACTTGCCGTTGAGAGGCGGCGTCATGCTCACATCGATGACGTCGGTCTGATGCGAGTCAACCTTATGGGCCTCGGCGACGGCCTTGGCTCCGCCCTTATCGGCCGGGTGACAAAAAGCACATCCCGCGTCGGTTAACTGTGTGCCGCCAGGATGCAACTGCGCCGTTGCCGGCATGCCGGCCAAGTCGCCAAACCAGATGTTATCGTGGCAGGCGCCGCAGGCAAGGCGCGAAGGCTTGGTCTTCCAGCGGTCGTCCACGTGGCAGACGGTACAGTTCTTTACGCCCGAAATCTCGGTCCAGGTTGAGCCGGTTTTTTCACCCCTCACGCCGTAAGGAAAGACCACCTCAGTATAGTCTTTAAAAATCCCCGTAACCGGATCGATGTTGCGTGGGTTCTTCAGCTCCTCTCCCATGTGGATGCCGTGTACTCGCGCCACAATGGGATCGGGAATTCGCACGCTCGAGTTGTCGGGATCGCGGTAGGCTGCATAGCCTTCCGTGTTGTGGCAGCTCTTGCACGTCCTGACCGGCCACGATTCAAGCGACGGGCTTCCGGTGGCGCCGGGCGAAGATGGATCCACGTGGGCAAAATAGAATTGCCCGTTATCGGCCCCCAAATGGCATCGGGCGCACTTGTCCTTATCGACTATCTGCGTTTCGGCCGTGGCGGTTCCGATCTGCAAATCAGCCAGCAACATCTGTTGGTCGAGAGGGTCGCTCTTGGAAACGGCCCGCAAGCCGGCGGTGTACGTTCCAGGCTCCTCATCGGAGACCGCCTGTAAATTGTAGGTCAGGACGTCGCCGTTGACATTCACGTCGGAGTTTGTTGTGAGGTCAATATAATGATGAGGTCTCGCGGCGCGGTCTGAAGAGGCATTGAGCAGCTTCACCGCCGTGACCGTCTTATTCGTTTCCTGGGGACCGTACAGATAAAGGCTCAGCGATGAAAAATCACTTTTGCTGACGCCGGCGGGCAGAGTAACACTTACCGCCGGTTTCTCGCCCACAACGAAATACGATCCATTTGCCGGCGCCGACACATTCAGCGTTATGGGTGTTATCCCCGCCGCCTGTGCGGCCGACGCAACGGTCACTATCGCCAGGACCACTGCGATTCGCAGCGTCCGGCTGCTGCTCCACTGACGTCTTGACATACTTTCAACCTCCAAAACGTAATTCAAAGTTTTTTTGATTCTCGATGCTCGTCGAGCGACGAATCCGTCGTGCACCCTGCAAACTCTTAGCCTTAATCCTAACAGAAATGCCGCCCTTTCAGAAATCGGGGAATGGCTGATTTTCCTGTAGGGCGAAGCACTACCGGCGACGCGAGGACCACCGGCGGCTCAAAGGACGGAGGTCGTTGAAAGCACGCGGATATGCGGACTCGAAGATGGAATTCAACAGCCCAATTACAGCGAATCGGGTTTATCTCGCCCGTGCACCCAGGCGAACGCCTGCTGGAGCAGCTTGGCGCCGCTGGGCAGCTTCAATTTCTCTTTAATGCGGGCGCGGTAAGTCTCCACCGTTTTGACGCTCAGGCACAGTTGCTCGGCAATCTCACGGGTTCCCTTGCCCTCCCCACGCAGGCAATGCGCCGCCACCGCTTTGAGGTGCTTCTTGCTGTCCATCACTAATACCTCCAGAGGGATGGCCTCTGCAAAACCAAAGGGTTTCCGCACCTGCTCGTGTCCTTAGGTTCCCACGACAATAGTAGGCCTTTTAGACATTAGGGTAGCAGGAAGGAGCGGGCCCGCGTGGCAAAGCCCGCTCCCTTTAAAGACTGGCAACAATATCCCGGTATTTTGCGGCTGAGGTCCTTCGCTGTGACCGACTCCAGCCTATTATGCCCACCTGCGCCACCATCGCCGCGCAGGTATATACACGCCGATCCCCAGGGACCCTGCCAGCACGGCGAGTGCTCGCGGCTGGCTGAGCTGCCGAGCAGCCGCGACGAGCACGTCGTGCCGCAAAGCGAGCAGGTAGCGAATTACATATTCTGTGTTCGTTTCGGACAACCCCGCCCTCTCTGCCATTCCGATCTCGAACGCCACCAAAGCGTCATCGGTGGGGAAGGCCTTCATGTCGTTCGCCGTGGGCAGGCTGTGACAGACGCCGCATGCGCCTTCGAAGATCACCTTGCCCTGCGATAGAACCGACGCAGGAGTGTTGGGATCAAACGTAATCGTCTCAGGAGCAGGCTCCTTAGGCAACGTCTGCGAATAAGCCCCGAGGTCCGCCACATTCAGGGTCGTCCCGCCGCCAGCAACGGAGCTTGGCATCGCCGTACCGGGCTGACCGAACCGAACCTTGTGCTGGAATTCCCATGGGTTCTCATTCGACAGCAACCCGATGTAAGCATCGAATTTAGGATGCCCCGGCGGCGGGGTCAGCCCAAGTGGACCGTGGCACGTGGCGCACCCTATGTTGGCGCCGATCCCGGAATCGTAAAGCGCCTGTCCCGCCGCCACGTCCCCTGTGAACATCCTATCGGCGCCGATGATGCTATTCGTGTCGATCAGCCCTTCTGTAACGAACGCGGATAGATCCCGAATGTCCTCGTCACTAAGGCCGGCGGTTCCGTACCCGTGGTTTGTCTTGATCAGGTCGAACACCTCCTGTGCCGTCTTGGTGGTGCCGAAGATCCCCGCGATGCCGGTTCGATGACTTCCGCTGGCATAGGCACCATTGACGCCCTTGTAATCCCAGCCGTGGCATTCCTTGCATCGCCAGGTCTCCGCGCCGGTGCGGGTGTTGCGAGTTGTGTCGGGACGCGAGGCCCACAGCGGGTGATTCGTGGTAGGTGCGGCAGCGCCGGTCACTGCCCACCACGCGTCATACATCGCTCCGCCACGAACGACGGGCGGATCTTTTATTGGCGCCTGCGGCAGCGTCTGTGAATACGCGCCGAGGTCCGCCACGTCCAGGATCGTGCCGCCACCGGCAACGGAGCTTGGCATCGCCTCGCCGGGCTGACCGAACCGCACCTTGTGCTGGAATTCCCATGGGTTCTCATTCGACATCAAGCCGGGGTAGTCACCAAAATCGACAGGCGCACCCGGCGGCGGGGTCAGCCCAAGCTGGCCGTGGCATGCCGCGCACGCTGCGTTCGTGCCAATCCCGGAATCGTAAAGCGTCTGTCCGTTCGCCACGTTCCCTACGAACACTCCGTTGGCGTCTATGATACTCCCCGTATTGATCAGCCCTTCGAGAACGAACGTGACCAGATCCCAGATGTCCTCATCGCTGAGGCCGACGGTTCCGTATCCGTGGTCGGTCTTGATCAGGTCGAACACCTCCTGGGTCGTCTTGGTGCTGTAGAGAATTCCCGCAAAGCCGGTTCGATGGCTGCCCTTGGCATAGGCGCCATTGACGCCCTTGTAATCCCAGCCGTGGCACTCCTTGCATCGCCAGGTCTCCGAGCCCGTTCGGGCGTTACGGGTTGTGTCCGGCCGTAAGGCCCACAACGGGTGATTCGTGGCAGGTGCGGCAGCGCCCGTCACCGCCCACCACGTGTCATACATCGCCCCGCCACGAACCACGGCCGCATCTTCGTGCGCCAAAACCATGTTCACGAGCAGCAGCGGAAACACTGCTAACATCAGACACGTTTGCTTGTTCATCTTTCTTCGCCTCCTAAAGCTAAGGTACACAGGACCGAAATTGAAAGGGGGCGCCTCCGCGGTCGGTTACGGATGTGGCACCCTTACTCCGATTTTTGAATCACGCGCGAGAATTTTATGCGAATCGAGGGCAACCACTTTCTCTTGTGGTGGCCCCTGCCGCCGCCCCGCGGAGAGGTTGGGCAATCTCTTGAACGGCAGCAATCATAGTTCTGCATCGGCCTGGGGACCCTTGGAGTAAGGTCGCTATCAGACCTATTTCGTTTTCCATACGTGTAGCATAGCCAATCGATGTTTTGGTGTGAATCGGGGAACGGCTGATTTTCCTGTAGGGCGAAGCACTATCGGCAATGCGAGGACCACCGGCGGCTCAGAGGACAGGGGTCGTTGAAAGCACGCGGATACGCGGCTCGAAGATGGAATTCAACAGCCCAATTACAGCGAATCGGGTTTATCTCGCCCGTGCACCCAGGCGAACGCCTGCTGGAGCAGCTTGGCGGCGCTGGGCAGCTTCAATTTCTCTTTAATGCGAGCGCGGTAAGTCTCCACCGTTTTGACGCTCAGGCACAGTTGCTCGGCAATCTCGCGGGTCCCCTTGCCCTCCCCAAGCAGGCCGAACACCTCCAGCTCCCGATCCGTCAGGCAGTCTATCGGCGAGACGCCGCCCTGCGAATCATGGCCGCCGACCACACTGTACAGCAGCTTGTCTTTCATTTCTTCGCTGAGGTATAATCCGCCGTCCAGAACCCTTCGAATGGCGAGGATGACGTTCTTGGTGGCTTCCTGCTTCGTGATATAACCCTTTGCACCCGCTCGAATGGCGCGTTCGGCGTAAAACGATTCCTGGTGCATCGACAGGGCCAGCACGGGCACGCCAGGGAACTCGGTCTTGATGTCCTTGATCAATTCCAGGCCGTTGGCGTCACCCAGCGCAATATCCACCGTAACGATGTCGGGGCTTAGACTCTTGATGGCTTTGATCGTCTCGGGGATGTCCTGGGCGCAGCCGCACACGACGAGGTCTTTTTCCTTGTTGATCAGGTCGGCAAGCCCTTCCCGGACAATCGGATGATCGTCAACAACCAGAACTTTTCGCCTGCTTTTGTCAGGTCCATTTTGTCCTTCTGCACAGACCATAAAGCCTCTTTCCGTATCTATGAGTTCTCTTGCTTCGGCAGCATACAGGTGACTATCGTTCCCCCGCGGGCGCCTTTGCAGACAGCGAGCGAGCTATTCATCAGCTCGGCCCGGTATCGCATAATCTTCAGGCCCATGCCCTCGACGCGGCCCGGCTCGGCGGGAAAGTCCAGACCGTCGTTTTCTACGCTCAGCACGACACTGCCATTCTGGGAGCTCAATCGCACGCGGATGTTTTTGGCCTTGCCGTGTTTGACCGCATTGGTGATCGCCTCCTGGGCAATTCGATACAGGTTGATCGGAGCCGAAATGCGGCTCACCGAGACCGCTTCGTCAGAGCTGAACGTACAGGAAACGTCAAAGAGCTGCTGCGTATCGGCCGCCAGCTCCTGCAACACCGCCACCAGCCCGTTTCTATCCAGGTCGATGGGATGCAGCCCTTTGGCCAGATTGCGCGCCAGCTCCACCGCCCGGCTGACCTGCGCATTGATCTTTTCAGCGTACGGCGCTTCTTCCGCCAGGGATTTGGCGGCTAACTTGCCGCCAAGAACCTCCATCATAAACGCAATTCCCGTCAGTTGCTGGCCGATGCTGTCGTGCAACTCCTGCCCGATGCGCTGCCGTTCCTGCTCAACGACGCTCAACAGCTCCCGTTCCAATCCCTCGCGCCTGGCGATCTCGTCCCGCAGTTGTTTGTTCGTCTGCGTCAGCTCCGTCGTCCGAGCCAGTACCCGCTCTTCCAAACCCTCGCGGTACTTGCTCAAGTCCTCCTCCATGCGCTTGCGCTCGGTAACATCGTAGAGGGCGCCCTGCACCAAAGCCGGCTTTCCCGAATCGTCGCAGACGTTTTGAATCAGCTCGTGAACCCAGCGGACCTGCCCGTTCCTATGCACAATACGGTACTCCCGCTCAGTCGCAAAGCCGGGAACCGTACCCAGCTTCTTCACCGTCTCGTAAATGGCCGCTAAATCATCGGGGTAAATGATCTGGTCCCATCGGGGCTTGCCCGCCGTGAATTCATCCTCCCTGTACCCCGTTATTTCCTCGACCGCCCCGTGAAAAAAGACGGGCACAAAATCCAGACGGCCCTGGTAAATAATCCCCTGGAAATTCTGCACGAAAGAGCGATACCGCCGCTCGCTTTCCTGCAAGGCCTCCTCCGTTTTCTTGCGATCGGTCACGTCCATGCAACATTCAATCATCTGGACGACGTTGCCATCGCCGTCGAAGACGGGAAAGCCGTGAACTTCCATGCTCCTCGAATTGCCGTCCCGGTCGTAGTGAACGTGCTCCACTGTTACCGGTTTCTTTGTCTTCTTGACGATCTCGAGCGGACACGGATGAGCCTCCGTTCCGCACGGCTTTTCCTTTCTATGGGTCAGCGCGTGGCACGTGGTCGTTCCCGTAAGACGCCCGAGACGAGCGGCGGAATTCGCCATTTTGATTGCATAAGTTTCGGCGTCGATGACGTAAAACGGGTGCGTCAGAGATTCCAGGACAGTCTCCAGAAACTCGGTCTGTTGCGAGACTTTCCCTGTCTTGCGATTGTTCAATTGAGCAGTTTTTCGAGGTTTGCGTTTTTCTTTCTTCACGATACGAACTACCTTTTTCAAACAGGCCGGCGAATCACATGGAATGAAGCTGCAATACGTCTGCCGCGGGTTGCCTGTCTTGCCGCGTCACCCATTGGCACTGCACGATTATCTGATATGCCGTCGTCGTTGTCAAGCCGGAAGGCTCGCCGGTTCATCCGTTCAGGTAGTGTGTCTCGGCCTTCCTTTTCAGGATGTTTTTCTTTTCATTTCTCAAAAATAAGATATACTAAGTACCGAGATTAAGAGGCTTTGACTTATTCAACCAGAGGAAAAATAGCATGACCAGAAACTATTGGTTAGACTTGTTCACAGGTAAGACCTGGGAGGAGTTCAAAAAACACGGTGCTAAGGTAAGCGGCTTTCGCAAGACAAGGCACCGACGTGCAAAAGACATTCGACCCGGCGATTACCTGATATGTTATTTGACTGGCCTCTCAAGGTTCATCGGCGTTTTGGAAGTGAAATCTGAATGCTACACAGGTAGTACTCAAACGAATAAAGAGCGACATGATATTCTAAATCGGCTTGACCTCAATCCTGAAGAAATCGGGCGTTAGTAGCTCCTGAATGGCGGCTATTTCATCATATATTTACACATTTGCAGGGACTTGACTCATTGCCTTTGCGGCTTTGCGTGCACGCTCTTTTGCCTTACGGGGGGAATTGGCCTGACGCGTTTTAAGTTGTTTTTCTCGTCTTTTATCGAGTTTATCTCTACGTTTTCCCATGAAAATATCCTTTCAGTACTTTTACCAAATCTGTCACGCTGTGCCAGGTTTCACGGCAAATAAAGCATTTTCAGTATTATTACAGCCTGTCTATAATAAATCGCCTCGAATTATAAGCACCAGGCAGGGCAAAAGCAACGAACTTTTTGGGGAAATCGAATATGAAAACTTCGAGAAAGAACTCATAAGATAGAAGTGTATAAAACCTGACTGAGAAACTTAAAGTATTCTGTCCTTACCCCCAAAAACTGTGCCACTTGTAATTAGAGTGTCGGCAGGTTCGAATCCGACCCGGCCCGGTACATCTTCGCCGGGATACTTGCCATTTGCGCCCAATCGCTTATACTTTGCCGCATGTAGCAGCGGGCCCGTGTGCCCGCCTCCCGTAAGGGATGGCCAAGCCACTGGGCAACCATATATGGTTGCCCCTACTGCTGAAAAAACGAAGGAGATCTTCTTATGAGTAATCCTCTAAATCAGTCCGGCAATTCCAACACCAACAACGCAGGCCTGACGAGTCGCCGTAGTTTTCTGTCGATGATGGCCGGTGGGGCCGCACTTTCCATTGTCGATTTCGGATTTCCCATTTGCGGCGTGAATGGGCAAGTAGCTGCTGCAAATCGAAAATCTCCTCTGAATGTGCTGTTCATCGCGGTGGACGACCTTCGCCCGCAATTAGGCTGCTACGGCCAGAAAGAGATTCGCTCGCCCAACATCGACCGCCTGGCCGCTGCGGGCCTGCTCTTCGAGCGGACGTACTGCCAGCAGGCCGTCTGCGCCCCGTCGCGGGCCAGCATCCTGAGCGGCACGAGGCCCGATACGACGAAAATCTACGATCTCAATACCCCGCTGCGCAAGGTCATGCCCGATGTCGTCACCCTGCCCGAGCATTTCAAAAACAACGGCTACGAAACCGTCTCCATCGGCAAGATTTACCACCATCCCAAAGACGACAGCCAGGGCTGGAGCACCGAGCCGTACCGCGCGGGCACGTTCCCCGACGGTCCCTGGAAGGGCCGGGGCTACGTCACGCCAGAGGCCATCGCCCAGATGGAGCAGAACAACAAAGCAAATCCCGGCACGAGCGGATTGGGGCCGGCGTTCGAAGCCGGCGACGTGCCGGACAACGGCTACGCCGACGGGGCCAATACCGACCACGCGATCAAAGAGCTGAACCGGCTCAGGGATAAGACCTTCTTCCTCGCCATGGGTTTCTACAAGCCGCACCTGCCGTTCACGGCGCCGAAGAAATACTGGGACATGTACAAGCGGCAAGATATCAAGCTCGCCGACAATCCCTTTATCCCCAAGAACGCCCCGAGCTACGCCACGACCGACTGGGGCGAGCTGCGCAGCTATTACGGCATTCCGAAGAAAGGGCCTTGCTCGGACGATTTGGCCCGCGAGTTGATTCACGGCTACTGTGCGTGCGTTTCGTACACCGACGCCATGATCGGCCGGCTGCTGGACGAGCTCGAACGGCTCAAGCTCCGCGAGAACACCGTGGTCATCCTCTGGGGCGACCACGGCTGGAAGTTGGGCGAGCACGCCGGCTGGTGCAAGCACACGAACTTCGAGATCGATACGCACGTGCCTATGATCTTGAGCGTGCCGGGCATGAAAACCGCCGGCCGGCGCACGTGGGCGCTGACCGAATACGTCGATATGTATCCTACGCTCTGCGATGCGTGCGGCCTGGCCCTCCCCGGGCACTTAGAGGGCGTCAGCATGATGCCGCTGCTTGATAATCCCGGCCGGCAGTGGAAGAAAGCGGCCTTCAGCCAGTACCCGCGAGGCCAGGTCATGGGCTACACCATGCGGACCAAGCGTTTCCGCTATACGCAGTGGCAGAACAAAAAGACCAAAGAGGTCGTGGCCCGCGAGTTGTACGATCACGATACAGACCCGAAGGAAAACGTCAACGCCGTCGATCAGCCGCAATACAAGCAGGACGTCGAGCAACTGGCCCTCATGCTCAAGCAGGGCTGGCGCGCCGCCGTGCCGGGTTAAGGTCTTTGTATCCTGTTATCCTGTCAAAAACTCTTAGACTGGATTTCACAGATTAACACGGTTTTGGACTCACCACGAAGACACGAAGAACTCGGAGCAATAGTCAATAACCGCGGATTTCACCGATTACGCGGAAAGAGCTTAAAAATCGCAAATCGAAAATCGACAATCATAAATTGATTCGGCTCACTCCCTTGCTTTCACCACTCCGTAATCCCTTTAGAAAAAACGACTTACGCTTGCCCACGAATTTTTTTCAAAATTTTCAAGATTTTTCCAAAATTAGCATCCACTTTTGCCCCGCCAGATACGCCGTATAGGGTAGAAGGGTTAAATGTGTTTGTTCCGGGCCGGGCCAAAGTGTATAATGTGAAACAGCAACCTTGAAAGAGCGACAAAAGGCAGCTGTAAAGATGCGAGTTTTTGGGGTAGTAAATGCGACCTGAATATATTGAAGCTGTCGACGCGGTTCGTACAGGATGGTCTTTATCACTGGCCTATTGCACGATAAACTTTGCCGCGGCCGGGCTGATTCGTTTATTCGTGCTGCGCTTTCGCCAGACAATGAAATCATGGGCTCGGACCACCATTGTTCCAATTGACAAGCACTCTCATGTTTGTGGCGTTTAGCCAAAATTCAGAGTCCCTAACTCTTTGCTTACAAAGACTTAAGAAATAAACGCAACTCCTGTCAAAAAGGTCGAGTTGCATGAAATTAATTAAGAACCACTCAATAACGGCGGTTCTCTACGTTAAGATGGCTAAAGTTCACATGTTTGATAAGGTACAAATTACGGATGCCGAACGAGATAATTTCACCGCATCCGTTGGGAGATTCCTACGCAAGATATAATAAGACTTCAATGAAAGGGAGAAATAAGTAAGGTGGTCCCGCATTTGATGTGTGAATCATCCCCAAAGATCTGCAAGACTTTCGCCGAGGGCTTTACCCAACAGTGGGGGGACAGCATTTCCGATTTGCTTAACTATCTGAGTTCGACTCCCAGCAAAAAGAAAATCGTCGTCGAAAGACTGAATCCTTGCACCCTCTCTTGGCGTCAAGGCTCGATCCTGGACAGGGTGGATGCATCTGTTTGAAGCCGGATGAACAAAGTTTACGGTTATGGTCGGGGACGGCTCATCCGCGTCGAGTCTTGAGTAACTTGTACTAAATCCACTAGTTATCAAGTGCTTTGGGATCGAACTGATGTTCTTTCCGGCGTGTTTGATTATCTCCAACATCCTTGCTGTGTGCTGCGTCGCTGTGTGAAGCGTCAATTCGGATTCACCCTTCCAGCGGTCTCTCTGATAATCGGTTTTTGGCGATGAAGTGTATTTGTCTACACACATGCCAGCCTTCACCGGAGGCAGGTCATCAATAGCTTCTGACACAGTAATGGCGCACGGGAGTCTGATTTCGCTGTCGAAAAGAGTACGTTCGGTCGGCATAATCATCCTCTCACGGTTTCTGTAGCCAATTGTGGCGCCGTTGTACTTGTGGGTCGGAACTGGAAAAACGATCTTACCACCAGATTCCACTCCGATAATGACAAGCCTTTCCCGCTTTTGAGGAACTCCAAAATGGGCTGCGTTGAGGATCATCCAATCGGTGTCGTAGCCGATTGTGTGGAAGCAATCTTCGAGGATTGCCATTGTCTCGCCGTTCTTATGTGTTGCCAAACCGACGACGTTCTCCATCACAAAAGCCCTTGGACGGAAGTAATTCACAAACGATGCAAACTCCTCAAAAAGGTTGTTTCGTGGATCGTCGTCATTAGAAGAGCGAAAGGGACGGATTGATGAAAAACCTTGACATGGTGGCCCACCAATTATGAGGTCAACATCCCTTCTGCTAATGCTCATATTGTCCACGATGTAACGCCGCCGAACCTTCCTTATGTCGCTCGCGATGCAAGCTGCTTCTGGATGATTCAACTTGAAGGTTCTAATGGCTACCGGAAGCATATCCAAACCTAAAACGGCCTTATATTGCAGCCTCTTACAGTTTTCGAAACCCTTAGAAAATCCGCCCGTGCCACAAAACAACTCCATAAATTTGATTTCGCCCATTTTTGTTGCTCCTTATAGATGAGCCGAGTCCGGTGGTGACTATAGTCTCATGGAATTCCGCTGTCAAGTATATTATCGTACATACAGAAGTTTTTGCACTGTTTTCTGGGAGCAGACATGTATGGATAGTTCTGATGCTCTCGTGAGAGAATTCTTGCATCTGATTCGTAGGTTGCGAATAGAGCAGAACCTGACGCACGAGCAACTAGCTGATCTGGCTGGCATTGACAGATCTACTGTTGGGTTGCTGGAGCGCGAGCTGCGCAGTCCCACCTTACAGATTGCCTCCCAAATTGCCAGTGCCCTGGGTATCTCGTTGTCAGAGATGGTGAGGATAGCTGAAATCGTATCTCGGGGAGAGGCCTCCGAGGCCGTGTTTGTGGAGCGTACGCGCTCTAGAAAGGTCAAGCATGAGCATCTCAGAAATGAAAAAGTCTTCATAGAGCTTACAGGTCTCGACGCTGGAGCCCTTGTTGACGCCATAGAGAGTTGTTACGCCACCTTGGATATTATCGATGACCAACTAAGTTCGAGTTCTGAGGCCCTAAGCAAGCTAGTCGAACTTGCCAATCTATCATCGATGGTTGGCAACCTACTTGCTGCTGGTCTGGCGCAGGCATCTGGGGGTTTGTACAAGCGAAACAGACCTCATGCATATCCGGATTTGGTTCCACAGAAACCAGACGGTGTTGAGTTGGAGATCAAAGTGGCCTTAGAGAAGAATAGCCCGAAGGGCCACCTGCCTAAGAAAGGCACCTATGTGTGTTTCCGGTATGTGCTTGGCGATAAAGAGGGTCATTACCAGAGAGCCAAACAAAATCGCGGTAATACTGTTTGGATATGGGAGGTAAAGGTGGGGAGGATCGGTACACAAGATTTCGCCCTGAGTAGCACAGAGGGAGACTCAGGAAAAACCGCTGTGATTAGGACGTCGGTATTCAATCGAATGCCTCTTGTTTACTATGTTCCGGAGTTTCTTCCTTACGCCGCCAGCAAAGATGGCGGTTACCCCGGACTCCCAGGCTTACCTGACCATCCTCTTCCTTGACTTACTAGTTGGTGCATCATAGCGACTATACGTTATGAATAGAAGGCCATGTACACATAGCCAGCAGACGACGTCGTTCGGGAACTTGAGCCGGTCCGACTTAATGGCCCGGATTCGAAGTGTCGGCAACGTTACCACAGAGATGAGGATGGTCCAACTTCTGAGGAGTGCGGGCTTGAAAGGGTGGCGACGCCACCTGCCGTTGCCAGGGAAACCGGATTTTGCATGGCCGAAGAAAAAGGTTCTCCTTTTTGTAGACGGCTGTTTCTGGCACGGTCATAATTGTAACAGGAATCTTACGCCAAGGACGAACAAGGAAATCTGGAAAGAGAAAATCGCCCGGAATAAGCAGCGAGACCGGCGCGTTACCCGTGTTCTCCGGTGTCAGCAGTGGCACGTGATACGCATATGGGAGTGTCAGCTTGCCAAGAATCCTGCTGCTTGCATAGCGAGAATCCGCCGGACCCTTTTCAACACGTAATCGTTGGAATCCGTGAATCAACCAACATTGAGCTATTCAGAAACCGCATGGGCAGCGAAGCTGCACCATCCTACGGGCTATGGGCCGGTCGATTCACCGTGGTCGTACGTGAAGTGTGATCTGTATCTTGCACATGGATTCCTGCTTTCGCAGGAATGACAAGAATCCAGAATCGAGCATCGAGCACGTCAATCCGTTCCGTCTGAAGCCGGATTTTCCAACAAACGGCATGCCGGACGGGTCTATCAATCGCAAATCGTAAATGCGAAATCCTAAATCTCAGGGTCTTTCGATTGCTCTTGTTGTTTCTGCCTCTGGAGCTCTTGCTGCTTTTGAATCTGAGGGATAAAGCTCTTGAAGGCAGACTGGATTTCCAGCAGATGCTCCTTCGGCAGGGCCATTTGCACGTCCAGTTTACCGTCGGCGGTCGTCCGAGCGGAAAAGGCGATATTGCTCTTCGTCGGCGCCTGGCGTTTCGGCTGATTCGCATCGCCGGGCAGAGGCATAAAGCCCGTGGCTATATTGAGCATGCGGACATAATTGAGCGTACCGACGGCGTCGGCGTGCTCGCTGTCGGGAATCGCCGCCAGAGCGGCCTTCATCTCCGAGCCGACCTCTTTAGGCCCCCCGGCCCTGACCTGGTCGATCAGCTCGCGAATCGTCTGGTCGGCCCGGCCGCCAATCGAATACACGCAGTAGCCCTCTACGAAGGCCCAGCGGTACTCCAGTGCATCACCGTAAATCTTCTTGATCATCTCGCTCTGCGGCGAACCCTCATCGCCCATCTTGAAGGCGAGTTTGGCCGAGTCGATTTTGACTGCCTTGTATGTATCGGCCCCGCGCTCGACCTTGATATCCATTTCCAGGCCGAAGCCTTTGTACAGCTTTGCAAAGGTCCCTTCCTGCATCATCTTCAATTGCTTTTCAATGACATCCTGAAAGGTCTTCTCGTCCCTGACTTTGATGACGTATTTTGCCGAAAATGCCGGAGAGCCTTCACTGCTGAAACTCAGGGACAGCGCCATCGAATCGCCCATAGCGTCGATCACTTCGGCCGTGAGCTTCCTGAGCTGTTCCAGGTCCGCCGCCGGCATGGCCTCGGCCGACATTTGCCCTACCAGGTCGATGAGTTTCATATAAGCCGCCTTGAGACCCTCGCGGTCAACCTTGCAGCCCAGATTCATCATCGCACCGTCATCGAGATAACCCAGCGTATTGCCAAAGCTGCCGCTCACGGGCCGCCCTACCATTGCAGCCATCTCCGTCCCAGGCACCGGCTTGAGGCCAAAAGCAAAGTTACACACCTGCGACGCCGGCGACAGTGAAATCGTGACGTGGTCGGTTCCGTCCATCACCATTTTAAACATGCCGGCATAGAAATCGAACACGCCCGAGGGATCCACCATCATCGGCGGGCCCTGCTTGTTCTCCTTCATTTTCTGCAACTGAGCTTTCATCTGTTCGAGCTGGCCTAAGAACATGGGCCTGATCAGTCCCGCGGCCTCTTTCACGTTGACATACGCCCACACCGATGCGCTGGCCGCCTGCTTCTTTTCGTCATCATCGAGGGCCGTGGCCAGACTCTGCTTTCTCTGGCCCAGCATCTTCCTGACGGCAATCAGCTTCTCGCGGGCGCCAGCCAGGCAGAGCACGGCGAACCGGCCCGTCTTCCCCTGGGGATGCCGGGTCACCAGACTCACCGGCTTGCCGTCCACGGTAACGGTCGAGATCCCTTCGTCGTCGGGCCGGCCGCAGTTAGGATTCTGCGAAATGAACTCGTCATAGTTGCTGACCGGGATCAAAGCCCCGATGAACATATCGCCCATCGGGCCGGGCCCCGGCTTCTCGCCCGGGACATTCACGGCAAAAATGGCAAGATTCTGCTTTCTGTTGACTCCCGGCAGTTTCTCGTCGCCCAACATCTTGCCCAACTTGGCGACGACCGCCGCATTGGCGTCGAAAGACTCAGGCACGATGCCTTTGAGGTACTCGTTGACCGCCGCTACGGTGCCGTCAAGATTATTGATACGTACGCAAAACATGCTCTTTGCCGGAATTGAGCTAAATAGCCCGGCGGCACTCGCCGAAGACGAGCTTTTTGGTTTTCGCTTTTCAACTTTCGCTTTTTCCGGAGAAGCCGGGCCCGCCCAGGTCCCGCCCGCCAACATCATCACCGCCATCGCCGCGATTGCCGCGTTTCTAAGACTCTTTGAGTTAAACATGCTCGCTCCTTTCTAAAAATGGCCCGGATTCCCGGTTTTTTCAGCTTCAATGATAATGACGCACGACAAGCTGGAAATCTTCAGCTTTTTTTCGAATCTCCAACGAAATCTGGTGTCTTGCCCGCAAACGGAAGGCGGGCCTACTCGCTGATGCAATATCAAACACTCCGATAGAAGCAATTACCACCACCGTCGCCAAAAAGCAAGATATTTCCTGCACAAGCAACCTCAAGGTAGCTGTGTCCGACCGCCCAGGAGCAGGCCGGTCCTGAACAGCGGTCTTGAACTCCGCTTCCCATGCTCCAGGAGCAGTGGATTAGCAGACTTCGTAAGTCCTTTATGGAAAACGAGATACACTTCGAAGTGAAAAATTTTCACTTTTTTCAAAAAAACAGCAAAAAAGGCATCCACATTTGATGGTCGCCAATCGCCTTCCATATAGGCAGTAGGAATAGGCTAAGTTATCTCTTGGGCTGAAACCCGCGAGATATGGCGTTTTCGCAGATCAATCGAGAGCTTAGTTTTGTAAACAAACAAGTGCTAACTTTATTTTGGAGGCTTTCACATGAATGCGCACTATTTCAGACCCAAATGTCTTCAATTGTGGTTGGCCATCATCGTTTCTGCTCTGGTTACAGGATGTGCCACCGGGCCTTTCTCCAAGTCAGGTTCGCATGGGCTTTCTGACATCGAAGGTAAATGGTACTGGCAACAAAACCAAGGCCCTTGGAACGGATTTTTTGTATTGGAAAAGGCCGGAGACTCATACGCCGGTAAGTTGGACGATACTTTCGAAGCAACATACGGCGACCGGATCGTGGATGTCGATATATCGGGCGATCATATTAAGTTCACGCGAGATGGACAATTTGGCAATCAATATTGGGAAGGTACGCTCAAAGTAAAAGGTGGCCGGCTAAAAATTATTGACGGCCGATGGAGAAAACAATACGGCAGTTCGGGTTCGTTTTATGCTGAAAGGAGCGATTGATTCTGGCGGGGCCCGGAAGTTGTCAAACACTTTGAGACAGTACCTCTTGGAAATTAGAGAGCAACCGAGGGGGTTGCTCGACGACATTGAGATCCTTGTCCTTGGGCGGATTGATCCAGACGGCTATGGGTGGGTATGAC
>Ga0210377_10000678_pt1 | contig 32445 bp, 26 predicted proteins | sample PLM4_65_b1redo_FD_155480 | JGI IMG/M metagenome (GOLD analysis project Ga0210377, IMG submission 155480) | Groundwater sediment microbial communities from an aquifer in East River, Colorado, USA - PLM4_65_b1 redo | ecosystem: Environmental > Terrestrial > Soil > Riparian zone | place: USA: East... | reverse complement strand
GACTCGGTGGGGGCGCTCGCGGCCATCGTGCCCGCGCGACTGGGATGGTGGGGCGCCGCCGACACCGCCACCGGCGTCCTGCTCTGGGTGTCGGCCGTCGGGGGACTGGCAGCACTCGCGCTCGATTTCGCGGCCGGGGCCAGCGGTGGCCTGCTGTGGGTCACCGTGCCCGTCGCCACCGGGCTGCTGGTCTACCGGAGTCGGAGCAGCGCCTCGCGGAGCTGAGGATCGAGCGGCGCGGCCGCCGCCGCGTGCGCCGACTCCCCCGCGAACCAGGCCAGCCGTTGGCGCAGGGCGACCACGTCGCCGACGACCGCCACCACCGGCGGCGCCAGCCGGGTCGCCTCCGCCAGCGCGGCGATCTCGTCGAGACGGCCCACCAGCGTCGCCTGCACGTCGGTCGTCCCCCACCGGATCAGCGCGACCGGCGTGTCGGCGCGACGGCCCGCCTCCAGCAGCGCGCGCGTGATGCGCGGCAGGCCGCGCGCGCCCATCAGGATGACGAGCGTGTCGACGGCGGTCGCCAGCCGCGCCCAGTCCACCGACGCCTCCGTCTTGCCCTCGTCCTCGTGGCCGGTCACGACCGCGAACGACGAGGCCACGCCTCGATGGGTCAGGGGAATCCCCGCGTAGGCGGGCACCGCGACGGCCGCGCTGACGCCGGGCACGATCTCGAAGGGAATGCCGGCGGCGGCGAGCGCGTCGGCCTCCTCGCCGCCGCGGCCGAACACGAACGGATCGCCGCCCTTGAGCCGCACCACCCGCCGTCCTCGCCGGGCGTGGGCCACCAGCAGCGCGTTGATGCGCTCCTGCGACAGCACGTGGGCGCCACTGGCCTTGCCGGCGAAGATGCGCAGCGCGTCCAGGGGCGCCTCGTCCAGCAACCGCGGGTCGACGAGGCGATCGTAGACGACGACGTCGGCCCGGCGAAGCAGCGCCAGGCCGCGCACCGTCATCAGGCCCGGGTCGCCGGGACCGGCGCCGACGAGGGCCACGCGGCCGCTCACGCCGAGAGCTCCAGGCGCGCGCGGAGCTGGCCGCGCGCGTCGTCCACGCGGCCTTCGGCGAGGAGCGCGCGCACGTCGGCGGCCAGGGCGCGGCGCCAGGTGTCGGCGGCGGCGGCGCGCCCGGCCGCGCGCAGGTCGAGCCGGGCGCGCGCCGCCAGCTCACCCAGCGCCGCCCACTCGGAGCCGAGCACGCCATCGAGGTGCTCGCGGAGCGCGCGCGTCAGGGCCGGGCTGGCGCCCCCCGACCCCACGGCGACCGTGAGCACGCCGCGTCGCACGAGCCCGGGCAGGATGAAATTGCAGTGGGCGGGCTCGTCGGCCGCGTTCAACCACACGCCGCGCTCGCGCGCCTCGCGCGCGACCACCGGACTCACGGCCGGATCGTCGGCGGCCGTGAACGCGAGCGTCGCCCCGGCGAGATCGCCCGGTTCGTAGGCCCGGGCGACGTGGCCAATCCGGCCGGCCGCGGCCAGCGCCGCCAGCGCCGGCGTGAGCGTGGGACTGATGAGGGTCACCGCGGCGCCGACCTGCAGCAACGCCTCGACTCTGCGCTCGGCGATGGTTCCACCGCCTACGACGAGGCAGCGGCGGTCGCTGAGATCGAGGAAGACGGGATAGAAGCCCATCAGCCGTCGACGCCGGCCGGCGGCCGGGCCGCCGGCACGTCGCGCTCCACGGCCGAGACCAGCCCGCCGGCGAGGAAGGCGCGCAGATCCTCGTCGGTGTGCCGCGCGGCGAACTCGCGGAAGCTCTCGCCCGGCAAGCGGTCGTCGAGGTACTGCCGGAGCAGCCGCTCGATCGCCGCCGGGACCTCGCTCGCCGCGACGCGGTAGCCGACCGGACGCGCCACCGACTGGTGCCGGCCGACGGCCCCGCCGACGCAGAAGTAGTAGGCGTCCACGAGGGTGCCGTCGACCTTCAGCTTCTTGCCCTCGATGCCGATGTCGGCGATCCAGTGCTGGCCGCAGGAGTTGGGGCAGCCCGTCACGTGCAGGCGCACGTGGCGGTCGAAGCCGGGTAGGCGGGCGTCCAGCTCCTCGACGAGCGTGCGGGCGAAGCCCTTGGTCTCGGTGAGGGCGAGCTTGCAGAACTCGCTGCCGGTGCAGGCCACGGTGCCGCGCCGGAAGGGCGAGGCGTCGAGTGGAAAGCCGAGTGCCTCGACCTCACGGGCCAGCCGGCCGGCGTGCTCGGCCGGCACGTCGAGCACCAACAAGTTCTGCATCGTCGTCGTCCGCACCTGACCGGAGCCGAAGTGTTCCGACAGATCGGCCACCGTCCGCATCTGCGGGGGCGTGATCCGGCCGCGCACGATCGGCAAGCCCACGTAGCAGAGGCCGGGCTGGCGCTGGGGATGGATCCCGACGTGATCACGATAGACGTCGTCCGGCGGATCGTCCGGCACGCCGGGCTCGAGCCGGGCGCCCAGCCGCCGCTCCAGCTCGGTGAGGAAGCTCGCCGGCGTCCAGCCGCCGTTGAGGAACAGGAACTTCAGCCGGGCCTTCTCGCGGTTTTGCCGGAGCACGTCGCTGTCGCGGAAGATCTCGGCGACACCCCGCACGACCGGCACGACCTCCCGCTGCCGCACGAACGCGTCGAGGCGCACCCCCAGATGTGGGTCGGTCGACAGCCCGCCCCCCACCCGCACCGAGAAGCCGATCTCGCCGGAATCCGGATGACGGACCGCCGTCAGCCCCACGTCGTTGATCTCCGGATAGACGCACCAGCTCCGGCAGCCGGTGATCGTGACCTTGAACTTGCGCGGCAGGTTGTAGAAGTCCGGGTTGCCGTTGAGCAGCCGCGTGGCCTCGTGCACGAGCGGCGAGGCATCGATCAGCTCGTCCGCGTCGACGCCGGCCACGGGGCAGCCGGTGACGTTGCGGGTGACGTCGCCGCAGGCGCCGAGCGTCGTGATCCCCGTGCGCCACAGCGTCTCCAGCACGATCGGCAGGTCCTCGATCGTCACCCAGTGGAGCTGGACATTCTGCCGCACCGTCAGGTCGGCCACGCCACGCCCGTGGCGCTCGGCGAGGTCGGCGAGCGTCCGCAGCTGGTGCGCGGCCAGCGCGCCGTTCGGGATCCGGATGCGGACCATGAAATAGGGCACGGCCCGGCCCTCGCCACCGCGGCCTCCGACAGCACCCACGCCGTCGCCCTGGCTGTAGATACCCCACCAGCGGAAGTAGGTCGCCCACTCGGGCGGGATGGAGGCGTGCCCCTCCCGTGCGAATCGCTGGATCTCCGCGTACGCCTCCCACGGGTTCAGCTCCCGCTTGAGACGTTCGGCTCGCTGGGCTTTCGTTTCCTTGACCGCCTCGGCCATCGCCCTACCCCGATCCCGAAAGCGCGAGAGCCGGGGGCCAGTTCGCCACCCGTTCCCGGTTCTCGCCTTTCGACTACGCCCCTCGCCCGACTCGAAAGCTCACTCGACGCAGCGACCATACCCCCGGGGTCGGCCGTCGTGTTGCGCAAAATACACATTGTCGATCGAGATTGTCAAGGTTATGGCCGGCGGGTGGAAATGCCTTGATTCAGGAGGGATTCAATGGGGGGGGACGTCACCCCCCCGGGCTACACCTTCAGACGTGGATCCAGCGTGTCGCGAAGCCCGTCGCCAAACAGGTTGATTCCGAGCACGGTGACGAGAATCGCCAACCCCGGAAACGTCGCGAGCCACCACGCCGTCGAGATATAGACCCGGCCGTCCGCCAGCATCCCGCCCCAGGTCGGCGTCGGCGGCTGTACGCCGAGTCCGAGGAACGACAGCGCAGACTCGATCACGATCACGCGGGCCATGTCCAGCGTCGCCACCACCAGCCACGGCGTGAACGCGTTGGGCAGGATGTGGCGCAGCAGGATGCGGCCGTCGCCGCCGCCGAGCGCCCGCGCCGCCTGGACGAACTCGCGCTCGCGCAGCGTCAGCACGGCGCCCCGCACGATACGCGCGTAGACGACCCACGATGACACGCCGATCACGATGATGATCGTCTTGAGGCTCGGCCCCAGCACGCCGATCACGGCGATGGCGAGCAGGATGAACGGAAACGCCAGCTGGATGTCGGCCAGGCGCATCAGCACGTCGTCCGTGCGCCCGCCGAAGTAGCCGGAGATCAGCCCCGCGGCCATCCCGATCAACCCGGAGATCGCCACCGCCGCGAAGCCGACCAGCAGGGCCGGGCGGGCGCCGTGGATCACGCGCGCCAGCAGATCGCGCCCGAGGTGGTCGGTGCCGAGCGGGTGCACGCGCCCGCCGGCGTCGCGGAACCCCGGCGCCTTCAGGCGCAGGTCGCCGAGGTCCTGCTCGATCGGATCGAACGGGGAGATCAGCGGCGCCCCCACCGCGGTCAGCACGACGACCATCACGACGACGAGGCCGAACAGCGCGGTGCGCCGTGCGGCCAGGCGACGCAGGAACACGAGCCATTCGCGCCGCTCGATGGGCGCCGCGTCGGGGAGCGCGACCACGGCCATTATTGTAGCGGGGGCCGCCAGACCGGCTCGGGACGTGGGTGGCCTGACTTAGGACGTTTCCGGCTCCGCTCACCGGCTATCGGCGCGAGCCGGTGCTGTCGGAGCGGGTGGCGTGAGGCCGGCTCCGGCCGTGGGTGGCCTGATCGAGGAGCGTGCCGGCTCCGCCTCATCGCAGCCGGATTCTCGGGTCAAGGTAGGTGTAGACGACGTCGACCAGGAGGTTGACGAGGACGAAGGTCGAGGCGAGCAGGAACACCGCGGCTTGCACGACCGGGTAGTCGCGGTTGGCGATCGCCTGCACGCTCAGGCGCCCCACGCCGGGCCAGGCGAAGATCGTCTCCGTGATGACGGAGCCGCCCAGCAGCGTGCCGAGCTCGATGCCGACGATCGTCACGATGGGGATCGCCGCGTTCTTGAGGGCGTGCTTCCACACCACCGGCGGATCGCTCATGCCCTTGGCGCGGGCGGTGCGGATGTAGTCCTGGTTGAGGACCTCCAGCATGCCGGAGCGCGTGAGACGCGTGATGCGGGCGGTCGTGAACAGGCCCAGCGTCACCGCCGGCAGGATCAGGTGCTCGAGCGTGCCGCGGCCCGAGGAGGGCAACAGGTGGAACTGCACCGAGAAGAGCAGGATCAGCATGATGCCGAGCCAGAAGGTCGGCAGCGACTGCCCGAACAGCGCCACCACGGTGGCCAGGTAGTCGAGTGCCGTGTTGCGCCGCACCGCCGAGACGATGCCGGCCGGAATCGCCAGGCACAACGCCAGCGCCAGGGCGGCGCCTGCCAGCTCGAACGTCGCCGGCATGCGCTCGACGACGAGGCCGAAGGCGGGTTCGCCGTGCCGCACCGACTGTCCGAAGTCGCCCTGCAGGGCGCCCGTGAGGAACCGCCCGTACTGCACGAAGAACGGATCGTTGAAGCCCATGACCTCGCGGAAGCGCCGGACGTCCTCCGGCGAGGCGTCGGGGGGCAGCAGCACGAGCGCTGGATCGCCGGTCAGGTGCAGGATGGCGAAGACGACGAACGACACGCCGAAGAGAACGACCAGCGACTGCAACAGTCGCCGGAGGAGGAACGTCCTCATGCCCGCGACAGGCGCGCCACGGCCTCGATGTGCGGGGTCTGGGGGAACATGTCGACCGGCTGCACCCACTGCAGCCGATACCCCTGGCGGGCGAGGTCGCCGACGTCGCGGGCCAGCGTGGCCGGGTTGCAGGAGACGTAGACCAGACGCTCCGGCCCCAGCGCGGCCAGCGCGCTGAGCGCCTTGGGATGGAAGCCCGCCCGCGGCGGATCGGCCACCACCACCTCGGCCCGCACGCCGTCGTTCATGAGGGCAGGCAACACGTGACGCACCTCGCCGGCGAGGAACGTGCAGTTGTCGATGCCGTTGGCCCGCGCGTTACGCACGGCGTCGGCCACCGCGGCCGCCGACAGCTCGACGCCGTACACGCGCGCGGCCCGGCGCGCCAGCAGCAGGCTGATGGCGCCGGTGCCCGAGTAGAGGTCCAGCACGGTCTCGCGGCCCTCGAGCGCGCACGCCTCGGTCACGATCGCGAACACCCGTTCGGCCTGCACGGTGTTGGTCTGGAAGAACGAGTTGGCCGAGATCTGGAACGACACGCCGTCCAGCGACTCCGTGATCTGATCGCGCCCGAGCAGCAGGTGCTCCTCGCTGCCGATCGCCACGCTGGCCTTCTTGTCGTTCACGTTGAGCAGCACACTGGCGGTGGCCGGCACCCGCAGCTTCAGCGCCTCGGCCACCGGCACCAGCGCCGCCACGTCGGGGGCGGAGGCGACGACGTTGACCATGGCCTCGCCGGTGCGCCGGCCCTCCCGCAGCGTGAGGAAGCGCAGCAGCCCACGCTCGGACTGCGGATCCCACACCGACAGCCCGCGCGTGCGGGCCTGGCGACGGAACTCGTCGAGCAGCGCGTTCATCGTCTCCGATTGCAGCAGGCAGCGCTCGATGTCGAGCACGACGTCGTAGCGCTCGGCGGCGTGCAGTCCGACCGCGGGGCCCGGCCCGGCCACGGTGAACTCCATCTTGTTGCGGTAGCCGTAGGGCTCCGGCGCCGGCACGATCGGGCGCAGCTCGAACGGCGGCAGCCCTCCCAGCCGGGTGAGACAGTCGCGGACCTGTTTCTCTTTGAACGCGAGCTGGGCGGCGTAGGCGAAGTGCTGCAGCCGGCACCCGCCGCACTGCCCGAAATAGGGGCAGGGCGCCTCCACCCGGTCGGGCGAGGGCGTCAGGACGGCCGAGATCGTACCGCGTCCGTAGCGCCCACGCGCCTCGGTGACCGTCACCTGCAGCCGATCGCCGGGCAGCCCGCCGCGCACGAAGATCACGTAACCATTGACGCGGCCGACGCCCTCGCCGCCGAAGGCGAGGTCGTCGACGACGAGCTCCAACGTATCGCCGCGTCTCGGCTTCGCCATGGTGTCACGCCACTATAAACGAGGAGTCCGAGGCTGGCCAGCCGCGGGGCCGGGGGAGTATCATAGCGAGGCATGAAGAGTGGGACTCCGCGCATCGTCGGAGAGCTGCTGGTGAGCGCGGTGCCCCAGCTGCAGGATCGGCTGCTCGTCCAGCGGCTGCGCCGGGCGTGGAGCACGCTCGTCGGCGTCGACGTGGCGCGGCGGTCTCGGCCCGAGGCACTCGTGAACGGCTGCCTGCATGTCGTGGTCGACAACTCTCCCTGGCTGCACGAGCTGACGTTGCGCGCGCCCGATCTCGGCGCGCGCCTCGGGACCGAGTTCCCGGCCGTCCGCTCCGTGCGCTTCGCTCTCGGCGCGCCGCCCGCCGAGGAGCCGCCGCCGGCCGCGCGCCCGGCGCCGCGGCCGTCGCGACTCAGCGACGACGACCGGCGTGCGATCGACGCGGCCGCCGCTGCGATTTCCGATCCGGACGTGGCCGCCGGCGCCCGCCGCCTTCTGGCGCGGGCTTGGCCGCCACCGCCGGCACGAGGGAACGAACGATGAGGTCCCGCTTCGCCACCGTGGGTCTTCTCCTGCTCGCTGCCGGCGGCTGGGCCGGGTGCGCGACCACCGCGCCAGCGTCGGGGCCGGAGAGTGCCGAGACGCCCCGCCGTATGTTCGCCACGCGCGAGCGCGACGTGGCGGCCGAGGCGTACTACCACTACTCGGTCGCGCAGATGCTGGTGCAGGGCGGACGCTTCAAGGAAGCCGTCGCGCCGATGGAAGAAGCGATCCGGCGCGATCCGAACTCGGCCTTCCTCTGGGTATCCCTCGCCCAGTGGCTCGTGCGCGCCGAGCAGCCCGTCGAGGCGTTGGCGGCCGCCCGTCGCGCCGTGCAGCTGGCGCCGGACGACGCCCAGCCCCACCTCACGCTGGCCGACCTGCTCCGCACTCAGAAGAAGTACGCCGAGGCGGAGGCCGAGCTGGAGCGCGTCGTTGCGCTGAACCCCAACGCGGAGGAGGCGTACCTCACGCTGGCCCGCTACCAGGTCGAGCAGAAGGCGTTCGACCGCGCCCGCGCGGTGCTGATGCGGCTGGCCGAGCGCCAGCCCCGCAACGCCCAGGCCCAGTTCCTGCTCGGGCGCCTGGCGATCGAGACCGAGTCGTGGGACGAGGCCATCACGCGGCTCACCCGCGCCGTCGATCTCGACCCCGACCACGACGGCGCCTGGACGGCGCTCGGCTACGTCTACGAGTCGCAGCGGCGCACCGACGAGGCGATCGAGGTCTATCGCCGGGCCGTCAAGTCGAATCCCGACAACCCCGCGTTCGTCGAGCGGCTGGGCGATCTGCTCATCCGGCTCGGCCGCTTCAACGAGGCCCAGGCCGAGCTCGAGGCCCTGGCCGAGCTCTCCTCGCGCGATCCCCGCGTGTGGATGAAGCTGGGCGCGGTGTTCTACGAGCAGAAGATGTGGGACAAGGCCGGCGACGCGTTCCGCCGGGTCGTCCTGCTCGAGCCCTCCAACCTGAGAGCCCGCTACTTCCTGGCCACCACCTACATGGACGCCGGCAAGGACGCCGAGGCCAAGGGCGAGCTGGAAAAGATCCTGCGCGCCGATCCGCGCTCGATCGACGCCCGCGTGCAGCTCGGGTTCCTCTCGGGCAAGGCCAAGCGGTACGACGAAGCCGTCACGCTCCTGCGCGAGGCCGTCAACATCGATCCCAAGCGGCCCGAGCTGTTCCTCTACCTCGGCACCGCGTACTTCCGGGCCAAGGAGTACGACCGTGCGGCCCAGACGCTGCAGGAAGGCCTGACGCTCGACGACAAGCAGAAGGAACTCCACTTCCAGCTCGGCGTCGTCCTCGAGAAGCAGCAGAAGTTCGAGGAGGCGGTGGGCCAGTTCCGCCACGTCATCACGCTCGATCCCAAGCACGCCGAGGCCTACAACTACGTCGGCTACATGTACGCCGAGCGCGGTCAGAACCTCGACGAGGCCGTGACGCTCATCAACAAGGCGCTGGCCCTCGAGCCCGAGAACGGCTACTTCATCGACAGCCTCGGCTGGGCCTACTACCAGCAGGGCCGGTACGCGGAGGCGGTGCGCGAGCTCAAGCGCGCGGTCGACCGCGCCAAGGAAGATCCCGTGATCTTCGAGCACCTCGGCGACGCGCTCATCAAGGGCGGCTTCGACGAGGACGCGGCCGCGGCCTGGGAGAAGGCGCTGCAGCTCGATCCCGCCGCCGACGGCATCAAGAAGAAGCTCGATGACCTTCGGGCGCGACTGCGGCGGGCCCAGAGTGACCGCTCGAAGGCTTCGCAGTAGCCTCCTCGTCCTGCTCGCGGTCGGGCTGGCGGCGGGTTGCAGCATCGCGCTGCCCCCGCCGCGCCAGCCCATCTCGGCGGAGGCGCGCCGGGCGATCGATCTGCTGACGACCCGCTGGCAGTCGGTGACCGACCTGCGCACGCTGGCCGACATCAACGTCGAGCGGGGCGGGCAGCGCCAGCGGCTGACCGGCGTGCTGCTGGCCAAGGCGCCGGGCAGCGTCCGCTTCGAGGCGCTCTCTCCCTTCGGCCAGCCGTTCCTCATCGCGGTGGTACACGAGGGCCGTCTCACCGCCTTCAGCGCGGCGACCAACGAGGCGATGGTCGGCGACGCCACCGCGGAGACAACCGCACGCCTGCTCAGCCTGCCGCTCGAGCCTCGCGATCTCGTCGCGGTGGTGTCCGGGTACGCGGTGCCGCCCGACGACCTGCGCATGGGCGAGGTCATGCCGGCCGACGCGCTGGGACCATCGCTCTCGCTGGTCGGGACCGTCCACGAGCAGCGCATCTGGATGGACTTTCAGTCCGGCGTCGTCCGCCAGCTGCAGATCATCGGCGGCCGGGCGGCGGCGACGGTGACCTATCTGCGTGATGACGAGGGCCGCTTGACCGGCTTCGACGTGAGCGCCGCCGAGCGCTACGTCACCGGCACGGTGCGCTATCGCAACCTCACCACCGGGGTCGGACTCGGCGCGAATCACTTCGCCTTGGCGCTGCCCAAAGACGCGAAAACACAACCGATCCGTTGACGCTCCTGGGGGTGCGTGATAGCCTGCGATGCCTTGGGGTCGGGGAACGCCCGGCGGCTCGAGCTCAGCGCTGCAGCCAAGGTCAACCTGGCCCTGGAGGTCCTGAGGCGGCGGCCTGACGGTTATCACGAGATCGCCACGGTCATGCAGACCGTGGATCTTTCCGACCGGCTGATTCTCGAGGACGCGGACGGGCTCGAGGTTCGCACCAGCGCTCCCGGCGTCCCCACCGACGAGCGGAATCTAGCGTATCGCGCGGCCGCGGCGCTGCGGGACGCGGCCGGGGTGGAGCGCGGCGCGCGGATCACGCTCGACAAGCGGATCCCGGTCGCGGCCGGGCTGGGCGGCGGCTCGACGGACGCCGCGGCGGTCCTGGTGGGACTCAACCGTCTGTGGGGGCTGCGCTGGCCCGCGGCGGGCCTGGAGGAGCTGGCGGTCGGGCTCGGCATGGACGTGCCGTTCTTCCTGCGCGGCGGCGCGGCGCTCGCCACCGGGCGCGGCGAGCGGCTGGCCCCGCTCGGCGGCGCGGCCCTCGGGCTGGTGCTGGTGAATCCGCGGTTCGCGGTGAGCACGGCCGACATGTACGGGCGGGTCACGCCGTCGATGTACTCGGACGGCCGCCGGGCGCGGGAGACGGCCGCCGCGCTGGAGACGCGCCGCGCTGGCCGGGTGGCGGTGAGCCTCTACAATGGGCTCGAGGTCGCCGCCCGGGCGGCGTATCCGCAGATCGGCCAGATGCAGGCGGCGCTGGTGGCGGCCGGCGCGCTGGGCGCGGCGATGTCGGGCAGCGGGCCCACCGTGTTCGGCGTGGCCCGCTCGTGGGAGCAGGCGCGACAGATCCGCGGACGGGTGGCGAGGGGCTCGTGGGAATGCTGGGCGGTCCGGACGCTGCGCGGACCGGCCATTCGGATCCGGGGCAACGGGGCGCGATAATGCATGGGGCTGGGTCGATGGGGCGTGGCCAAGCGGCAAGGCGCGGGACTTTGGATCCCGTATTCGGAGGTTCGAATCCTCCCGCCCCAACCAGCCCGTGAGCGAGGTGCCCGATGAGCTATGAGCTGAAGCTCTTCACCGGCAACGCGAACCGGGCGCTGGCCGAGGAGATCGCGCAATACCTCCACGTGCCGCTGGGCGACGCGGAGGTGTCGCGCTTCTCCGACGGCGAGGTGTTCGTGCAGGTCAACGAGAACGTCCGCGGCACGGACGTGTTCATCATCCAACCCACCTGCCCGCCCGTGAACGACTCGCTCATGGAGCTGCTGATCATGATCGACGCGTTCAAGCGCTCCTCCGCTCACCGGATCACGGCGGTGCTGCCGTACTACGGGTACGCGCGCCAGGACCGCAAGGTGCAGGGGCGGATGCCGATCTCGGCCAAGCTCGTCGCCGACCTCCTGGAGGCGGCCGGGGTCGACCGGGTGCTCGCCCTCGACCTGCACGCCGGGCAGATCCAGGGGTTCTTCAGCGTCCCGGTGGATCACCTCTTCGCGGGGCCGGTGGTCATGATCGACTACCTGCGCAAGAAGGATCTCAAGGACGCGGTGATCGTGGCGCCCGACGCCGGCGGCGTGGAGCGCGCCCGCGCGATCGCCAAGCGGCTCAGCGCGGGCCTGGCCATCATCGACAAGCGCCGCGAGGGACCCAACTCGGCGGTCGCCATGCACCTCATCGGCGACGTCGACGGCCGCGACGCGGTCGTGATCGACGACATGATCGACACCGCCGGCACCCTGGCCCAGGCCGTCGGCGCCGTGCAGCGCGAGGGGGCCCGGCGCATCCTGGCCTGCGGCGTCCACCCCGTGCTGTCGGGGCCGGCCATCGAGCGCATCAAGGCCTCGCCGATCGAGGAGGTCGTCGTCACCAACTCGATCCCGCTCAGCGCGGACAAGCGCGCGGCCGCCCGCATCACGGTGCTCACGGTCGCCCCGCTGCTCGGGGAGGCGATCCGCCGTATCCACGACGAGGAATCGGTCTCGACCCTGTTCGTCTAGACGAGGAGTCCCGACATGCCGATGCAAGAGCTCACGATCAAGCGCCGCGAGGGCACGGGCAAGCAGTTCGCCAAGCGGCTGCGGCGCCAGGGCGTCGTCCCCGCGATCCTCTACGGCGGCGCCAAGAACGAGCTGGTCACCGTCGATCCCAAGTCGGTACTCCGGATGATCGCCGGTCACGGCAGCACCACCCAGCTCCTCACCGTCAAGATGGACGGCGAGGGCAGCAGCCGGCTGGCCATCATCCGCGCGATGCAGTTCGATCCGGTCAGCGAGAACCTCATCCACGTCGACCTGCAGGAGGTCTCCACGGACAAGCCGATCACCGTCCGGGTGGCCGTGCATCCCGTCGGCGAGGCCGTCGGCGTGCGCGATACGAAGGGCATCCTGAACCTCGTCCTCCACGAGGTGAGCGTGTCGTGCTTGCCGACCGTCATCCCCGAGCGGATCGACGCCGACGTGTCCGAGCTGGCCATCGGCGACGTGCTCACGATCGCCGACCTGTCGGTGCCGGAAGGCGTCCGCGTCCTGAACGACCCCGGGCAGGCGGTGGCCACCGTGTCGCCGCCGATGGCCGAGGAAGAAGTGGCGCCGGTGGTGGCGGCGGCGGTCACCGCCGAGCCCGAGGTCCTCACCGAGCGCAAGCCCAAGGAAGGCGAAGAGGCGACGCCGGCCGACGACGCCAAGAAGGGCAAGCGCCCCGAGAAGGCGGAGAAGGACAAGTAGCGCAAGGGCTCGCATGGCCCACGTCGTGGTGGGGCTCGGCAACCCGGGCTCGGAGTACCGGGACACCCGTCACAACGTGGGCCAGCGCGTGCTGGACCACCTGGCCCGCGAGACCTTCCGCGACGCGCCGTGGCAGCGCCACGGCCCCTGGTCGGTCACGACCGGGCGCTGGCGCGGCGACACCGTCACCCTGGTGAAGCCGCGCGCGTTCATGAACGAGTCGGGCCCCGTGGTCGCCCGGGCGCTGCGTGAGCATCACGCCGACCACCATGACCTGATCCTCGTCTACGACGACATCGACCTGCCGCTCGGCGCCGTGCGCGTGCGCATGAAGGGCAGCGCCGGCGGCCACAACGGCGTGCGCTCGGTCATCGCCTCGCTCGGCACGCCCCAGATCCGTCGCGTCAAGGTCGGGATCGGCCGGCCCGAGCACAAGGCCCACGTGCCCGACCACGTCCTGACCGTCTTCGAGCCCGACGAGCTGCCCGTCGTGGACGCCGCGGTCGCCGAGGCCGCGCAGCGCGTGCTCGAACTCGTGCAGCGCGCGTCGTGACCTCGCCCCCGCCGACGTGCTCGCATTGCTGGAGGGTGACCCCCATGGTATATAGTTTACGTTTATCCACTGGTCCGGCCGGACGTCGGAGGGGGAGCCGCGTGACCAAGGTTGTCGTCGAGACCGACGAATCCTTCGAGGGCGCACTGAAGCGCCAGCGCCGGGAGCGGGTCGCCGATTAATCCTGGTAGCACTCCTGACTCCGGCACTCCCGATCTCCCGGAGCGGGAGCGAACGAGGCCACGTGTGGAGGCAGGCCGCATCTGGGACCGAGGAACGGAATGGGAATCCGTTCGGTCCCTTCTCGCGACGGACGCCCGGACCGCCATGGGACGGGAGCAAGCGCTGAACGCCACCCCCCTCGTCGACGTCACCGCCGTGCAATCCGCGATCGCGCTGACGGGCGAGGCTCGCCTGGCGCTCGACGCCGAGGGCGTGCCGCCGCTCGACGGGATCCCCGATATCCGGCCGGTCCTCGCCCGCGGCGCCGCCGAGGGCAGCGCGCTGGACGGCGTCGAGCTGGCGCTGCTGATCCCGGCCCTCGACGCCGGACCGCGCGTGCACGCCTGGGGACGCGCCGTCCGGCCGGTCGCCGCCGCGGTGGCCGGGCTCACCGACGGGCTGCCGCGGCTGGTCGATCTCCGCGACACCCTGCGACACGCGCTCGAGGACGACGGCAGCCTCACCGACCGCGCCAGCCCCCGACTCCGCCAGCTCCGCCAGCAGATCCGCGACCGCCGCCGCCGTATCGTCGCCGACCTGGAGCGCATGCTCTCGGCCGAGGGCGACCGCCTGTTCGCCGACCGCTTCGTGACCGTGCGCCACGGCCGCTACGTGCTGCCGGTGCGCGCCGAGGCGCGCCAGCGCGTGCGCGGCATCGTGCACGACCGCTCGCAGAGCGGTCAGACGATCTTCGTCGAGCCGGAAACCATGGTGGAGGCCAACAACGACCTCGTGCAGGCGCTGCGCGAGGAGGAGCAGGAGGCGGCCCGGATCCTGGCCGAGCTGACCGCGGCCGTGCGGGCGCGCCTGGACGAGCTCGAGCGGTTCGTGCACGCGATCGGCGAGCTCGACTGGCTGTTCGCGCGCGCCCACGCCGCCGTGCGGATGGATGCGAGCGCGCCCGCGATCGACCTGCAGGGACGCGTGGCGCTCAGGGCCGCCCGCCATCCGCTGCTCCTGGCCCAGGCCTGGCGCGATCCGGCGCGGACGGTGGTGCCGGTCGACATCGAGCTGTCGCCCGATCGCCCGCTGCTGCTCATCACGGGGCCCAACGCCGGCGGCAAGACGATCGCGCTGAAGACGCTGGCGCTCTGCGCGATCCTGGCCCAGGTCGGCTGTCACGTGCCGGCCGCCGAGGGCTCGCGGCTGCCGGTCTTCGAGCGCCTGTACGCCATCATCGGCGACGAGCAGTCGGTGGCCGAGAACCTCTCGACCTTCTCGGCGTTCGTGAAGCAGATCCGCGAGGTGCTGGCCGAGACCGACGACCGCTCGCTGGTGCTGGTCGACGAGCTGGGCGCCGGCACCGATCCCGACGAGGGCGCCGCCCTGGCCCGCGCGATCCTCGAGGCGCTGGCCGACCGGGGCACGCTGGTCGTGGCCACCACGCACCTCGAGCCGCTGCGCGTGTTTGCCTCCACCGAGCCGCGCGCCCGCAACGCCTCCGTGGAGTTCGACACCCGGACGCTGGCGCCGACCTTCCGGCTGCGCTACGACGTGCCGGGCCAGAGCTACGCGCTCGCGATCGCCGGCCGGCTGGGGCTGTCGCCGGAGCTGATCGCACGCGCCCAGGCCCATCGCTCGACCGATGCCGCGCGAATGAGCCAGCTCCTCGATCAGCTCGACGAGGCGACGCGCACGGAAGCGGAGCGCGCGCTGGCGATGCAGCGGCGCGAGAGCGAGACCGCCGCGCGGCTGGCCGCCGCCCGCGAGGCCGAGACCGGCGCCGCCGCCCGCGCGCGCGAGATCGTCGAGCGGGCCAAGGCGGAGGCCGCCAAGCTCCTGACCGACGTCCGCCGGGCCGTCAGCGCCGAGTGGGACCGGCTCAAGCGCGCCGAGCGCTCGCGCCCGGCGCTCGACGAGAGCCGCCGCCGCCTACGCGAGGTCAGCGCCCGCGTGGTCCCCGCCCCCGCCGCCCCGCGCACCGACGACACCCCGCTGGCCCCCGGCATGATCGTTGCCGCCGAACACCTCGGCCTTCGCGGCCAGCTGATCGACATCAACGGCGACACCGCCACCGTCCTCGCCGGCAACGTCACCGTCCGCGTCCCCATGTCCGCCCTGCGCCCGACCGATGCCGATGGCGGAGACCGCCGGGCTCCGGGGGTGTCGAGGTCGGGATGGGGTCCCACGCGACCTTCTGCCTCGGGGAGCCCGGGACCCCATCCCGACCTCGACGCCCCCGGAGCCCGAGCGATCGCGGGGGAGCTGATGCTGATCGGGCGCACGACGGATGAGGCCCGCGACCTGGTGGAGAAGTACCTGGACGACGCGTTCATGGCCGGCATGGCCAACGTGCGACTCGTGCACGGCAAGGGCACCGGCGCGCTCCGCAAGGCGGTGCGCGTCGTCCTCTCCGACCATCCGCTGGTGGACTCGTACCGCGACGGCGAGCCCGCCGAGGGCGGCAGCGGCGCCACCGTTGCCGCTCTGAAGGTATCCTGATGGCGTCCTACTCGCCGGCGCTGCTGGACGAGATCCGGGCCGGCGTGGACGTCGTGGAGCTGGTCGGCCGCTTCGTGAACCTCCGCAAGGCGGGCCAGAACTACAAGGGCCTGTGCCCGTTCCACGGCGAGAAGACGCCCTCGTTCACGGTCAACCCGCGCAAGGGCATCTTCCACTGCTTCGGCTGCGGCGTCGGCGGGGACGTGTTCGGATTCCTCATGCGCCAGGACCGGCTGTCCTTCCCCGAGGCCGTGCGGGTGCTGGCCCGACAGGCCAGCGTCGCGCTGCCCGACGAGCGCGGGCCCCGGCCCGGCGACTCCGGGCGCGAGGAGCTGTACCGCGCGATGGAGCTGGCCGCGTCGTTCTACACCGAGCGGCTGTGGACGGTCGGCGGCGAGCGCGCGCGCAAGTACCTCGACGAGCGCGGCATCGCGACCGAGGTCGCGCGGCGCTTCGGCCTGGGCTGGGCGCCCGAGGGCTGGGAGACGCTGCCCGATGCGCTGAAATCCTCCGGGGTCGGCGAGGAGACGATGCTGGCGGCGGGGCTGCGCGTCGCCCGCGAAAACAAGCCCGGCGCCTACGACCGCTTCCGCGGCCGGCTGCTGTTCCCCATCCGCGATCTGCAGGGCCGCGTCGTGGCCCTCGGCGGCCGCGCCTTCGGCGACGAGCAGCCGAAGTATCTGAACTCGCCGGAGACGCCGCTCTACACCAAGGGCAACGTGCTCTACGCCGCCGACCTCGCCCGCGACACGATCCGCGACAAGAACCACGCGCTCATCGTCGAGGGCTACATCGACTGCCTGATGGCCCACCAGTACGGCTTCACCGAGACGGTGGCCGCGCTCGGTACCGCCTTCACCGCCGCCCAGCTCGGTGTGCTGCGCCGCTACTGCGATGAGGTCATCACGTTCTTCGACGCCGACGCCGCCGGCCAGAAGGCCGCCGAGCGCGCCGAGGAGCTGCTGGAGCCGACGGCCGGCGGCATGGCGTGGGGCGTGAACCGGGCCGGCGCCTTCGACGCCACCGGCGCGCTGCGCGTGAAGGTCGCGCTGCTGCCGGCCGGCCACGATCCCGACACGTTCCTGCGGGCCGAGGGCGCGGCGGCGTTCACCGAGCGCATCGCCACCGCCCGCAGCCTGCTCGCCTACGCGCTCGATCGCGCGGTCGGCGAGAGCGCCGCCGGCGGAACCCGCGGTCGCGTCAACGCCTTCGCCCGGGTGGCGCTGATGCTGGCCAAGGTCGGCGACGCTCAGGAGGCGACCGCGCTGGCGCGCGAGGCGGCCCTCAAGCTCGGCGTCGATCCCACGCAGCTGTGGATCGAGGCCCAGCGGCTGCAGGCGGCGCTGCGCCGGCCGGCCGCCGTCGCCGGGACGGCCACGGCCACGCCGGCCCCCGCCGTGGTCGAGCGCGACCTGGTGGGGCTGCTGCTGGCCTCGCGCGAGGCCCGCCAGATCCTGCTGCCGATGCTGGACCTGGCCGAGGTCAACCACGCGGGGCTGCGCGAGGTCGTCGAGACACTCGTCCGCGTCCCCGACGCCGCGGCCGAGCAGCTCATGAGCGAGCTCGCCTCCGACGCCGCCCGGCACGCGCTCTCCGCGCTGCTGATCGACGAGCGGCCGCTGGGGGACGAGAAGGCCGTCGTCGAGCAGTTCCGGCGGCGACTCGAGCGCACACGCACGGTCGGGCGGCTGCGCACCGCCAGCCAGGCCGTCGCCGAGGGGCAGCAGCGGGCGTCGAGCGCGGTTCCGATGGATGCGACCCTCGTCGCGGAGCTACAGCAGCAGGGCGCGGTACTGCACGAGCTGGTGGGCGGAGCGGCCCCCTCGCTCAACGTGCCGGCTGTCGAGTCGAGGCCGGACCCGTCCGGGTCCTAAGGAGTCCTTACGCATGAGTGACGAACCGAAGCTGGAAGAGCTGGACCGACTGATCTCGGTGGGCAAGCAGAAGGGCTACCTCACCTACGACGAGGTGAATGACGCCCTCCCGTCGGACATCGTGTCCCTCGACCAGCTCGACGACATCATGATGATGTTCGGGTCCCTGGACATCGAGGTGGTGGACTCCGCCAAGACCGGCCGCCTGCCCTCCGAGGTGCGCGCGGCCACGCCGGCTCCGGACGACGACGACGGCGACGGCCCCGAGCCGATCGACCTCACCCCGGGCCCGGTCGGCCGCACCGAGGACCCGGTGCGCCTCTACCTGCGCGAGATGGGACGGGTGGCCCTGCTCACGCGCGAGGGTGAGATCGCGCTGGCCAAGCGGATCGAGGAGGGCAAGAACCAGGTCACCAACGCCATCCTCTCCACCAACCTGGCGCTGGAGCGCTTCCGCGAGCTGCGCGAGTCGCTCCGCCACGGCGACACCTCCGTCAAGGACGTCGTCGACGTCAACGAGGAGGAGTTCACCGAGGAGAAGGAGGTCGCGCTCACCCGCCAGGTCGTGAACGCGTTCGGCGGCGTCGATCGGCTCCTGCGCGAGCGCGACCAGCTCCTCGACAAGGTCCGCAAGCTGCGGGCCGCGTCGGCCGGCAAGGGCCGGCGCCGGGCGCGCGGCAAGGTCAAGGAGCCGGCCTGGAAGCGGCTGGAGGGTCAGGCCCAGCAGCGGCAGCAGAAGGTCCTGGAGCGGCTGCGCGCGCTGAACATCGGCAACCAGATCATCGACCGCGAGGACGGCGATCCGGCGCGCCGCGGTCTGGTGCAGCGCCTGCGCGACCTGCTCGACGACATCGAGCGCGCCGAGCGCGTGATTCAGCTGTGGACCAACGGGCGCCGGCCCTCGGCCGAGGAGGTCCAGAACCTCATCTACGTCTCCTTCCGCGATCCGGCCTCCGCCCACGGCGCCAACGGCAGCGGCGCCGCCGACCTCCACCTGCGCGCCGCCAAGAAGTTCGCGAGCCCCAAGACCCAGCAGATCTGGGTCGCCCAGCAGGAGATCAAGGCCGCCGAGGTCCGCGCCAACGCCCGCGCCGACGAGATCAAGCGCGTCATGACGATCATCAAGGAGGGCCAGCGCAAGGCGGCCATCGCCAAGAAGGAGATGGTCGAGGCCAACCTCCGGCTCGTCATCTCGATCGCCAAGAAGTACACCAACCGTGGCCTGCAGTTCCTCGACCTCATCCAGGAAGGCAACATCGGCTTGATGAAGGCCGTCGACAAGTTCGAGTACCGCCGCGGCTACAAGTTCTCGACGTACGCGACGTGGTGGATCCGCCAGGCGATTACCAGAGCCATCGCGGACCAGGCCCGCACGATCCGCATCCCGGTGCACATGATCGAGACGATCAACAAGCTGATCCGCACCTCCCGCCAGCTCGTGCAGGAGCTGGGACGCGAGCCCACTCCAGAAGAAATCGCGACCAAGATGGAGGTACCGGTCGACAAGGTCCGCAAGGTGCTCAAGATCGCTCAGGAGCCCATCTCGCTCGAGACCCCCATCGGAGAGGAAGAGGACAGCCACCTCGGCGATTTCATAGAGGACAAGCAGGTGGTGTCACCGGTGGAGTCGATCATCAGCCTGTCGCTGCGCGAGCAGACCAACAAGGTCCTCAACTCGCTGACGCCGCGCGAGGAGAAGGTGCTGCGCCTGCGCTTCGGCCTGTCCGACGGCTGCGAGCACACGCTCGAGGAGGTCGGCCAGGACTTCGCCGTCACCCGCGAGCGCATCCGGCAGATCGAGGCCAAGGCGCTGCGCAAGCTCCGTCACCCGTCCCGCTCCAAGAAGCTCCGGAGCTTCCTGGAGTCCTGAACTACGATGGCGATCGGGGCCCATAGCTCAATGGCAGAGCAGCCGGCTCATAACCGGTACGGTCTTGGTTCGAGTCCAGGTGGGCCCACCATTGTATTGGAGCGCTTACTCGGGTTGAAGCGTGGGTGGGCTGTCTTGGGAGGGTGTGGCATCGCGGCGTCGGACATCGCTTCGCGGTCATCTGACATCGCTTCACTCGGTTCGTTCGATTTCCAACCTCAAGGGGAGATCACGATAACGTGGATCCACAGCTGCAGACACTGATCGAGCTTCAGGGGTATGACGCGCGCATCGCGGCGCTGGAGGCGGAGGCGGCGCGGTTGCCCAAGCAGATCGAGAGCCTCCAGGCCTCCCTCGCCGAAGCCAAGAAACAGGTCGAGACCATCAAGGGCCGCCTCGACGTCACCCGCAAGGAGCTGCGCGCCAAGGAGAAGGATCTCGAGGTCATCAGCGCCAAGCGCTCCAAGCAGGAGGCGCGGCTGTACGAGGTGAAGACGAACAAGGAGTACTCGGCGGCGCTGCTCGAGATCGAGGAGTCCAAGCAGGAGAAGGCCAAGGCCGAGGAGGAGATCCTCGCGCTGATGGAGCTGCAGGAGCGGCTCGGCGTCGAGACCCGCGAGGCCGAGGTCCGCTTCAAGACCCGCCAGGAGCAGGCGACCCAGGACGAGGCCGTGGTGCGGCGGAAGCTGGCGGCGGTGGAGCAGGAGCTGGACGGCGTGCGGATCGAGCGCAACGGCCGTGCGAAGGATGTGCCGGTGGGGCTGCTGGCCGACTACGACCGCCTGCTCCGCGCGCGCCACGGCGTCGCGGTGGCGGTCGTGACCGCGACCGCGTTCTGCGGCGGGTGCCGCGTGGGCATCCGGCCCCAGGCCATCCAGGAGCTGCGATCGGCGGTGACGCCGATGATGCGCTGCGAGAGCTGCGGCCGCTACCTCTACTGGCAGGAGTAGTGCCGCCCGACCTCACCGTCTACAGCGACGGGGCCTGCAGCGGCAACCCCGGTCCCGGCGGCTGGGCCGCGATCATCGTCGACGGCGGTGGCGAGCGTGCCGTCTCCGGCGCTGAGCCCCACACGACCAACCAGCGCATGGAGCTGACTGCCGCCATCGAGGGCCTGGCCGCCATCCCCGGTCGCCGGCGCGTCAACCTCTACACCGACAGCGCCTACGTCATGAACTGCTTTCGCGACCGCTGGTACGAGAAGTGGGAGAAGAACGGCTGGCTCGGGGCGGGCAAGAAGCCGGTCACCAACCGCGATCTCTGGGAGCGGCTCATCGCCGAGACGCGCCGCCACGACGTCGTGTGGCACAAGGTGCGCGGTCACAGCGGCGACGTCATGAACGACCGCGTCGACGCCCTCGCCCGCGACGCCATCGCCACCCTCGCGCCGCGCGGCTGAGGGAGTCCTCCCGGCCGCGGCCCCCGTCGAAGTAGAATCGCAGGGTGAGCCAACGCGTGCGCGGTGGCTGGGCCCTCCTGCTCGGAGTGCTGCTGAGCGGCTGCGCGACGCTGTCCGACATCGCGCGGGCGCCGGCGACGCCGCTGAAGCCGACCGATCCCGCCCGGCTCGTCGGCCGGTGGGAGGGTGAGGTCGACCTCACCTTTCCGGACCGGACGCTCGTCGTGCACGGCGTGAGCCGCAAGAACGACGCCTGGGTCGCCCAGATCGAGTACGGCACCACCGGGCTCTACCTCAACAGCGTCGCCGGCGTCGTGGACGACACGGGCGGCGTGCTCACGCTGCGCTTCGTCACCCCGCTGGCCTCCGCCGTGCGCCTCTCGCTGCACAGCGACACCCTGCTGCGCGGGACCTTCCGGCTCGCCACCGAGAACCAGGACCGCCCGATCGAGCTCAAGCGCGTCGCGCGCGGCGGCGAGGCGGCGCCGTCCACCGCGCTCGACCGCGTCAGCAAGGCCGCCGCGGCACCGCCGGCGACCGCGCGATCGGCGGCCGCGCGTCCCGACGCCACGGTGGTCGCGGCCGGCCCGCCGCTGGCGCCGCCGGCCGAGCCCGACCTGGCCACCGCGCTGCCGAAGCTCCTGGTGGGGCGCTGGGAGGGCGATCTCGACTTCACGGTCTCCGCGCGGCTCCTGCTGATCGACTCCGTGAAGCGTGAGGGCAACGCGTGGGTGGTCACCGCGCGGTCGGGCGTGTCCGAGGCCGACCTGGCGCCGGTCCCGGTCAGCATCGACACCACCCAGGACCGCGTCGTGATCCGGTACAACACGTCGTTCGCGTCGCGGGCGACGCTGACGCTGCACACCGACGGCGCGCTGCGCGGCGTGTTCCGCTTCGCCTTCGAGGCCAAGGACCGCCAGCTCGCGTACAAGCGCGTCGCCACCGCCACCGCGGCCGGTCCGGTCGAGCGGATCGAGCCGCTGGCCGTCACCTTCCGCAACCCGTCGGACCAGGACAAGGTGAGCGATCCATCGCTGATCGTCACCGGCACCGCCAGCTCCAGCAAGGGCATCGCGCGGGTCGTGGTGACCCTCAACGGCGCCGAGGTGCACCGGCAGAGTGAGACCAGCGCGCCGAAGTCGGTCGTGGTGAGCGTGCCGGTCACCTTCGTGGCCGGCCCCAACACGCTCACGCTCACGGCTGCCGAGCCCGACGGCACCGTCCGCCAGGACGTGCGCACGGTCGTCTTTGCGCCGGCCGCGACCGGGCCGGTGGCGCCGACGCCGCCCGTCAAGCGTGAGCAGTGGGCGGTCGTCATCGGCGCCGGCCAGTACCACAGCGCGGCGATCCCCCGCCTGCGCTACGCGGTGCCCGACGCCGAAGCCGTCTACCGGACGCTGACGGGGCCGGGCGGCTTCCAGAAGGATCACGTGGTTCTCTTGACCGACAACGCCGAGCGCAAGCCGACGCTGCGGAACATCCGGTGGGCACTCGGCACCTTCCTGGCGCGCTCGGCCCGCAAGGACGACACCGTCGTGATCTTCTTCGCCGGCCACGGCGCCCCCGAGACCGACCTGCGCGGCGCCGAGCGCGACGGCCTCGCCAAGTACCTCATCCCGGTCGACGCGGATCCCGACGATCTCTACTCGACCGCGCTGCCGATGGACGAGATCAAGACGATCTTCGAGCGCATCGAGGCCGAGCGCGTGGTGGCCTTCCTGGACGCCTGCTACAGCGGAGCGGCCGGCGGCCGCACCTTTGCCTCGCTGAAGACGCGCGCCACCACCGTGGACGATCTCTTCCTGGACCGCCTCACCCGCTCCAAGGGCCGGGCCATCATCACGGCCTCGCGACCGACCGAGGTGTCCATCGAGCTGAGCGAGCTGGGCCACGGCATCTTCACCTACTACCTCGTCCAGGGCCTGCAGGGCGCCGCCGACGGCAACCGCGACGGCATCGTCAGCCTGCAGGAGCTGTACGAGTACGTCGAGCAGCAGGTGGCGCAGAAGTCCCGCGCCGTCGGAGGCAACCAGCACCCGGTGATGAAGGGCGAGATGGAGGGCGTGTTGCCGCTCGTCCGGGTACCGCCGCGCCGACCGTGAGCCGCCGGCGCGCCGGCGCGCCCGCTGTCGTCGTCGCCGCCTTCCTGCTCGCGCTGCTCGCCCGCCCCGATCCGATTGCCGCCCAGTCGCCCACCGCGGACATGCAGCAGTACACCGATGAGGTCGTCCGCCTCGTCCGCGACGCGACACTACGCGAGAAGGACACGCTGGGCGCGCTGCAGGCCGCGGTGGCGCGGATGGTCCTACAGATCTTCGGCGCCCCCGAAGCCGCGCGCGAGGCGCTGGGATCCCACTGGGCCGCGCGCACGCCGGCCGAGCAGGACGAATTCACGCGCCTGTTCGCCGAGCTGCTGGAGGCGACGTATCTCTCGCAGGTGGACGGGATCGGCGGCGTGAAGATCCGCTACGTCGGCGAGATCGTCGAGGGCGACCGCGCCGAGGTCCGCGCGCGGCTGTTCGGCAAGAAGAACCGCGAGGTGACGGTGGACGCGCGGCTGGTGCGCCGGGGCGAGCGCTGGCTCGTCCACGACGTGGTGGTCGGCGGGGTCAGCCTCGTCGGCAACTACCGCGCCCAGTTCGATCGCGTCATCCGCCGCGACGGGTACGCGGCGCTGATCCACCAGGTGGCGGCCAAGCGCGTCGAGCTGCTCGCCCGCCGGCGCGCGCCCCAGGAATAGCGTGCGGCGGCCAGCGGCGTATAATTACGGAGCGCGTCGGAGAAGGCTGGGCGATCGCCGGTCACGGCAACGTGACGGGAGGAAAGTCCGGGCTCCATAGGGCAGGGTGCTGGGTAACTCCCAGGGGGGGCAACCCCACGGAAAGTGCCACAGAGAAGAGACCGCCGCCCGCAAGGTCGGTAAGGGTGAAACGGTGAGGTAAGAGCTCACCAGCGACGCGGGTGACCGCGCCGGCTTGGCAAACCCCACCTGGAGCAAGGCCGAATAGGAGAGCGTTCGGGTGGCCCGCCCGTGGCTCTCGGGTCAGGCCGCTGGAGACGCCGGGCAACCGGCGCCCTAGAGAAATGATCGTCGCCCGGGTGAGAGCCCGGGAGACAGAACCCGGCTTACAGGCCTTCTCCGGCGCGCGTTTTTGTTTTTAGTGGTTTCCGTTACGCTTGTGCGCCTTCTTCACACCGGGTCGCATACGCATTTCTTCCGTCCCCTACTTTTCCAGCAGCTGCACGGTGCGCCGTTGACGGGCGGCGTGATGTGCGTGTAGATCTCCGTCGTGGCCACGGACTCGTGGCCGAGCAGATCGCGGATGTCGACTGCTCGCGCGGGCGCTCTTGAACCATGAGAACTTGCAAACTGAACTTCCCGCTCCGGCCGATGATCTGCGAAGCAGCATCGCGAATGCACTTGCGTCGGTGGCGACGCCGGCCGGCTAGCGCAGAGATAGGCGGGGAGCGTTGGCACCCAGAAAGCTTCTGATCCGGCGCGCGACTTTGGCGGACCGGGCTTCGGTGCTGGAGATTGCTGCAACCGGAATGCGAGAGTTCGGCTTGGTGCCGGAGTTCGATGGCCTCGACGCTGCTCTCGGGCAGCTCGGGGAGGGTCGGCCTGCCGCCATCGCGGAACTGGTGGCCGACGAGGACGGGATCGTCGTCGGCAGCGTGGTGGTGGTTGAGAAGGGCGCGAGCGTGGGGAAGTTGACCGGGTTCTACGTCCACCCCGCTCACCGAGGCCGCGGAGTCGGCCGGGCTCTCTTGGCGGAGGCGATTCGGGCCGCGAAGTTGGCTGGGCTGAGGCGGCTCGACCTAGAGACCTGGGCCAGCATGGAAACGGCTGTGCAGCTGTACGAGTCGTTCGGCTGGGTGCTCGGCAGCGATCCACCGCCTGGCAGCGGTGCGGACCGCTCCTATTGGCTGGAATTGTGCGCGCCCAACTCACCGCTCTAACCCAAACGCTCGAACTGCGGAGCCTCAGCATGAACATCCTCACGGTCAATCTCCTGGTCAGCACACTGGTGTTCTGGATAACCGCCAGGATCTACATTCTCCCGAGACTTCACGAGCTGAAACCACGCACCATCTTGCTGCCGATCCTGCTCCTGCACTCGTTCCGACACCTCGGTCTCATGTTCCTGGCGCCCGGCGCCACCTACCCCGACATTCCAGCGTCGTTTGCCTATCCGGCAGCCTTCGGCGATCTGCTGGCCGCTGTGTTAGCCATCGCTGCGGTTCCAGCGGTGACGAGGCGGGCACCAAGCGCCCGACTCCTCGTGTGGCTCTTCAACGTCGGAGGCACGCTGGACCTGCTTGCCGCGATCGTCCTCGCTACGGTCTATGGCGCATCGGCGTACATGGGTCCCGCGTACTGGATCCCGGCGTTCTGGGTTCCAGCGCTCCTCGTGACGCACTACATCGCCTTCATTGTTCTTTGGAGGCACTCGCCGAGACCGGCCTAACATGCCAATGCAGCTGACGGTTGCTGCACCGAGGCGAATGAACGCCCGCCTCGTAGAGCCGGAACTGGAGCTGGCCGACGTGCCGGGCCCGTCGAAGGCGAGCATGGCGCTCGACCCGAGCTCGGCGATGCGCCGGCGCACCTCGTCGGGCTCGCCCTGGTGGCCGATGGGGACGCGGCCGAGGTCGTCGGCGGTCATGGGGCGGAACGTGATGGACTCGAGCGTCATGGGCGTGGGCGCGGCGCGCCGTGAACGTCGTGCACGCGAGAGCGCCGAGCGATATTACACTCCAGGGAGCGACTCCGGGCAACGCGAGGCGGCAGCCCGGGGACCAGCGGGCGAGAACGTGAACCATCGCGCGTGAGCGAAGGGAGATGACACCATGGCGCTTGATCTGGTGATTCGGCAGGGGACGATCGTCGACGGCTCGGGCGCCGCGCGCTATCGCGGCGACGTCGGCGTCAAGGACGGTCGGATCGTCGAGATCGGACGCATCCGTGCGTCGGCCCAGCGCACCGTCGACGCCGACGGCCTGATCGTCGCGCCGGGCTTCATCGATGGCCACACGCACATGGACGCCCAGGTGTCGTGGGACCGGATCGGGAGCTGCTCCTGCTGGCACGGTGTCACCAGCGTGATCATGGGCAATTGCGGCTTCGCGCTGGCGCCGTGCAAGCCGGAGGCGCGCGAATGGTTCGCCCGCTGCCTGACCGCGGTCGAGGACATCCCAACCGAGGCGATGCTGGCCGGCATCGACTGGACCTGGGAGAGCTTCCCCGAGTACCTGGCGACCGTCGACCACTTGCCCAAGGCGATCAACTACGGCGCCTACATCGGCCATTCGGCCCTGCGCATGTACGTGATGGGCAAGCGCGCGCTGAGCGAGAAGGCCAGCGAGGACGACCTCGCCCGCATGGTCGCGGCGGTGCAGGAGGCGATTCGCGCCGGCGCCATGGGGTTCTCGAGCTCGCGCGCGACGACGCACGTCACCCCGGACGACACGCCGGTGGCTAGCCGGATCGCCGACTGGTCGGAAGTCGATCGCCTGGTCGGCGCCATGGCGGAGCTGAACGCCGGCATCTTCCAGGTGGGACCGGACATCTCGGGCGGCGAGGCGCAGCGCGAGTTCCTCGCCCGGTTGAAGCAGGTGGCCGTGGAGTCCGGGCGGCCGGTGATGTTCGGAACCCTCTCGAGCCGCCAGGGCAAGAGCCCGAACCCGTGGACGTACCAGCTCGACTACCTGGACGAGTGCGCCGCCGCCGGTGCGCGCATGTGGGGACAGGCCACCACCCGCTCGATCAACGCGCTCTTCACGCTCAAGTCCTACCTGCCGTTCGACGTGTTACCCACCTGGCGGCAGGTGCGCAGCCTGCCCCTTCCCGAGCAGAAGCGTCGCCTCGCCGACCCGGCGACCCGCCGGCAGCTGGTCGCCGAGGAGGCGCGGATGAAGCCACGCGGCGACGTGTTCCAGGGCGGCGGCGCGGCCACCACCGATCCGCGCAAGCCGGACTACGACAACCTCTTCGCCATGCAGGGTGTGGACTGGAACGATCCGAGCGTCGCGCAGCTCGCCGCGCAGCGCGGCGAGCACCCGGTGGAAGTCATGCTCGATCTGGTGCTGGCGAACGAGGACCAGGTGTTCGTGCAGCCGCTGGTCAACGAGCAGCCCGACCACGTGCTCGGCATGCTGAAGCACCCGCGCACGCTGGCCACGTTCTCGGATTCGGGCGCCCACGTCTGCCAGGAGATGGGCTCCTCGCTGCAGACCCATCTGCTCAGCTACTGGGTACGGGGCAAGCAGGCGTTCACGCTCGAGGCCGCCGTGCGCAAGCTCACCTTCGACAACGCGTCGGCGTGGGAGCTGAACGATCGCGGCCTGGTCCGCACGGGCTACAGGGCCGACCTCGTGCTGTTCGACGAGGCCCGTGTGAAGCCCGCCATGCCGACGGTGGAGACCGACCTGCCCGGCGGCGCGCGCCGCCTCGTGCAGAAGGCCGAAGGCATCGCCGCCGTCGTCGTCAACGGCCAGGTGACGCTGGAGCAGGGCGAGCCGACCGGCGCCGTGCCGGGAGAGCTGCTCCGGGGCCCCGGCGCGCGCGCGGCGTGACCCGCGCCAGCCCAGCCACTGACTCGTGGCCGAGCAGATCGCGGATATCGCGAATGTCCGCGCCCCGCTCCAGTCCAGCAGCTCGGTCGCATAGCCTGTGCCTGAACATGTGCGGATGCAGATCTTGACCGAGCCGACGACCCACGCGTTTCACCGCGCGAGTGTGACGACTCGATGACTGATTCGCCGGCTGGCCGTAATGACGAAGATTGGATCCCCGGGGCCAGCGCTCCGACGTTGCTCACGCGGTCCTTGCGAAAACGCGTGGCGGACACCGGTTCGAATCCCGCCCGGGACCCTAGCGCCCACCCCCTTCGCGCAGCCGCCGCAACAACTCGTCCAGACGGCGAAGCTCTTCGCTGGCGCGCGTCAGGGCGGAGGCTGCGTCATCCAACAGCGTTTTCACCGCGCCCGTGGCTCCCGCCGGCGGACTCGGCGCCACCTCGGTCCCCACGCGCTGTGCCGGCCCCCCGAACACCCGAGCCATCGCGCCCTCGAGCGTCTCCTCCATGGCGATCCGGTCCCCGAAGCCGACGATCACGCGCTTGAGCTCCGGGAGCTGCCCCTTCTCGGCGGCAATGTAGAGCGGCTCCACATACACGAGGGAGCGCTCGATGGGGACGACGAGAAGATTCCCCCGGATCACCTGGGAGCCCCGCTGGTTCCACAGAGAGAGCTGCTGGGAGATGAACGGGTCCTGGTCGATCCGGGCCTCGATCTGCCGGGGGCCGTAGATCAGTTTCTGCTTGGGGAAGTTGTAGACGACGAGCTTCCCATAGTGGGGCGGGTCGCTCCGGGCCGCCAGCCACGCGGCCAGGTTATCCTTCTTGCTGGGAGTGAACGGGATGAGGAGGACGAACTCCTCCTTCGGTTCGCCGGGCAGGCGCAAGATGAGGTAGTAGGGCTCCATGGCCTTCTCCTGCCCACCCACGGTGCGGACCGGCAGACTCCAGAGGTCCTCCTTGTTGTAGAACACCTGGGTATCGCGCATGTGGTAGACGGCATACATCCCCGCCTGGATCCGGAAGAGCCCCTCGGGGTAGCGGATATGCGCGCGGAGGTCGGCCGGCATGGCGTCAAGCGGCTGGAGCAGCCCGGGGAAGATTCGCGCGGTCGTACGGATCAGGGGATCCGCCGGATCCGCCACATAGAAGCGCACCGTCCCGTCGTAAGCGTCCACGGTCACTTTGACGGCGTTGCGCACGTAGTTGCCGAGCCCTCGCGTCGGCGCCGAGTACGGGAATCGGTCAGAAACCGTGTAGCCATCCAGGAGCCAGACAATGCGCCCCGCGGCCGAGATCACCATGTAAGGATCGTCGTCGTACCGGAAGAACGGGGCGATCCGCTGGACCCGTTCCCGGATGTTCCGGTAGATCAGCACCCGGCTTTGGGGGGTCAGGTCGTTGGACAGGAGGAGCTTGAGGTCCCCCAGGCGCGCCGCGAACAGCGCCTTGTGCCAGAAGGATTCCAGCGGGATCCCACCCTGCCCTTCGTAGGTGGTGTAGACGTTCTGGTCCCCCGAAGGGTAGTCGAATTCCTTGGCCTGGGTCTTCACGAAGACATAGTCAGTGGCGAGCTCGCTGAAGTAGAGCTCCGGGCGGGAGATCCGGAGATCGCTGGAAGCCACGGGGGGGATGTCCTTGATCCAGAACTCGGGGAGCCCCTCGCGCGTCACCCGGTTCACCGGACTCACGACGGCGCCGTAGCCGTGCGTATACGTCAACCGCTCGTTGATCCAGATCCGGCTCGGCAGATCCTTCGAGGAGAGCTCTCGCGGGGACAGGGTCACCTGCCGGTACTCCCCGTTGATGCGGTACCGATCGATATCAATATCCGTGAACTTGTAGTACGTCCGGATCTCCTGGAGCTGGCTGTAGGTGGCGAGCAGGGGCCGCGTGTCCCACAAGCGGATATTTTTGAGGGTCGCCTCGTTCTTGCGCAGGTCCTGAAGCGTCAGCGTCTGCTCCGCCGGGAACTCCCGCTCCTCGATGTTGTCGAGGCCATAGGCCAGGCGCGTGTAGCGGATGTTGAAGTCGATGTACGGCTTCTCCTTGACGATCTCGTTCGGGGACACCTGGTACCGCTGAATCCCGCCTGGGTAGACGACCCCGCCGAGGATCGCCACGCCTACCAGGGCGGCGACGCTCCACAGGAGGGGACGCCAGCTCCGCAGACGGATCGTGACCAGGCACAGGACAGCGACCAAGCCGGCCAGGACCACCTGGGCCTTCAGGACGGGGAGCTGGGCGTGGACGTCGGAATACCCGGCGCCGAAGGCCACACCCCGCTCGGAGAAGAGAAGGTCGAACATGGCCAACCGGTACCCGGCGGCCTTCAGGAGGAGCAGGAGGGCAGCCAGGCTCAACAGGTGACCGCGGGCCCATCGGGAGATCGAGACGCCCCCCGGGGAGACCTGAATGCCCCGAACGCAGAAGTACACGGCGATGACGGCTAGACCCGAGACAACCAGGACCCCCATCAGCCAGCCATAGAGGGAGCTCCAGAGCGGGAGCCGGAACACGTAGAAGGCCACATCCTGGTCGAAGAGCGGGTCCCGGATGCCGAACGGCGTCGGATTCAGGGCCTTCAGGACCAGCTCCCATCGGTTCGTCCCCAGCCAGCCGGCGAAAAGGGCCAGCGTCACGCTCACTGGTAGAGTCAGACGGCCGAGGTACGGCTGCAGGATCTCTGGACTTGGCAGCCCGGGGAGGTCGTCCGCGACCACGAGGGCCTCGCGCGTGGCGAGCCGCCGGGCAAGAGTCACGTTGCCGTACAGGATCAGGAAGAACGCGGCGCCCGTGACCACTCCGAGGAGGACCTGCGTCTGGAGCACGGTGACGAAGACGGACGTGAACTGCACCTCGCGGAACCAGAGCCAGTCCGTGTAGAAACCCAGGATTTGGCCGGCCGTACTCAGAAGGGCCATGGTGGCCAGGGCGAGGATCAGCCACGTGAGACCAGAGGCCCGCACGGGACGGCCCGCCCCCCAGGGGTTCACAGGCCCGCCGTGGATGCTGCCCGACGGGGCAGCACCGAATCGCCAATCACGGTCGTCATGGTAGCCGCTCGCCGAGAACTCTGGCGTGCTCCCGCAGTAGCCTTCCCGCACCCACGATCATCATCGATACCCTCCGGTTGGCCGCTATTTCCATGGTTGCTTCGTGGACCGTCTGTGCGCCAGGAGCGCTGCGGCGCTCCCTCGCCGCTGGTGCGCACCATCACGTTGCCTGGTCACCGCGGCAAGGCTAGCATTCCCCACCGTCAGTTGGGCCGCCAGGGGCTTTCGGTACATCGTGCCGAATATGTCGTCCCAGAAGCGAGTCGTCACGCCGAAGTTGGTTGAGGGAAGGCGATGGTGGATGCGGTGGTGGACCCGGAGGCTTCTGCACCAGACAGCCCGGCGACCCCAGTGATGATGCGAATGATGCAGGACGCCGTGGACCGCAAAGGCGGCGACGAACCCCGCCAGACCACTCGAGACGGCGTGAACATGGAGTGTATAGGCGACCAGGTACCAGCACGCCCCAACAAGGCCGGCCGTTGCGAACCACGGGAGGCCAATCAGAAGCTCGGGTGACTCGTGGTGCATCTCGTGCCCCACACGCCACAGCGGCATTCGTGCGTGGTACAGCCAGCGATGGGCGGCGTATTCGGTGATCGTCCAGGCCACCGCCCCGATGGCCAGGCACGGGAGTGCCACGTGGAGTGCTGTATCGAGCACGAGCACATCCCACGCGAGAAGGAAGAGAGCAACGGCAGGATCCGTCACGACACCGACCCAGTAGTTCGATGGGTGCGCGACGATGAACTGGACGAGTCCACGCAGCCAAGTAGTAGTGCGCCGATCGCCGGCCGCCCAGCCGACTGTGCCTCCGCCGTCGGCATCCATTGGACTGATCTTAGTCCGGATCGTCTGCGTGCGCGATGGTGGCCGCAGAGGCTATGAGCGCAGTCGCTGTGGCCAGAGCCTTGGGACCCTCGGTTCTCCTGGTTCCGGTCCTGCAATCCCGCTGTCCCCGCTCGGTGGAATCGAGGGATCGCAGGAAGGCGACGACCATCAGTGGGCCGCGTTCCCGAGGTCACGTCAAGGATTGGGTACAAGCGACAGTGTAGGATTGATTCATGGGCGGACATCATGATCGACCGTCTGGTCCGCTACCGGCGCATCCCACTGGCTCCAAGTTGACCGCGCGCGGCACGGCAATCCAGAACGTCTCGTTCTTCCTCCTCGTCGCCCTGACGACGCTCGCGTTCCTGGCGCTCATCGGCAGCTTCCTCATGCCCGTGTTCTGGGCGGCGGTGCTCGCGACGGTCTTTTCCCCGCTCCAGAGCCGCTATGTCGCGGGGCTGCACGGGCGGAGATCTCTGGCGGCGCTGGCCACAATGCTGACGATCATCGGCCTCGTCGTGGTCCCACTCTTCCTCATCGGCCTGGTGATGTCGCGCGAAGCGGTCGACCTCCACGACCAAATCACCAGCGGCGCCATCGATCTGCAGGCTCCGCTCCGATTCCTGCGGCGGATCACCCCCCTCGCGAGCGACTACCTCGGCGGGTTCGGCATCGATGTCGAGGGGTTGGTGCAGCGGCTCTCGACCTCCGCTGTCGCCGTCTCCCAGTTCATCGCGTCCAGCGCGCTGGGCATCGGGCAGGACATGCTGCGGATCACCGCGCTCTTCTTCCTGATGCTGTACATCCTCTTCTTCTTCCTCCGCGACGGCAGCCAGCTCGTTGCCACGCTGATTCGCCTGTTGCCGTTCGGAGATGTGCGCGAACGCCAACTCCTGGCCAAGTTCGCAGAGGTCTCTCTGGCCACGATCAAGGGCACG
>Ga0210377_10000677_pt1 | contig 32445 bp, 27 predicted proteins | sample PLM4_65_b1redo_FD_155480 | JGI IMG/M metagenome (GOLD analysis project Ga0210377, IMG submission 155480) | Groundwater sediment microbial communities from an aquifer in East River, Colorado, USA - PLM4_65_b1 redo | ecosystem: Environmental > Terrestrial > Soil > Riparian zone | place: USA: East... | reverse complement strand
CGGACTCTTTCATTTTTTTTACCGTTTCCAACATTGCCATGATCCTACCTCCTCGATGGGATTTAACTGAGATCTAACCATTCTGCAACTTTAACCGAATGATCTGCACTAGCTCCATGAATACGGACCACTGAGCGGATGAGAATAGTTCTGATGTTTAAGCACGGACAAATTATACTGTAGCACAAATGCGGGCTTTTTCAATACTACTTTAGTACGTATAATTATAGTTCGTCTGGGCGGGACAGCGGGGTGACCAAGGCTGAAGAATTTTTTTGAAGTTCGTTCCCCGGGAGAAGAGAACTACCCCAGCGACACCGCGCCGGCGCCGAGCACGGACTCGAGCTCGCTGATGAGCTGTTCAGTGGGGTTGACGCGGAGCTCCCTGCCCACGGAGATGAGGGACTCCTTGCGCGTGGGGTTTTGGAGGCGGAGGTAGACGGGGACAGCGCCCTGATAGCGGAGAAGAATTTCCTTCACTTTGACGAGGTCGTCCTGGGTCAGGCCCGTGGCGTTGAAGCGGATGTCCATCCTGGTCGTGCTTTTCTTTTTTACCTCGGTAAGGAGATGGACGCGCACTGCCTTGATCTTGTTTCCCTGCTCGCTCTTGTCGAGCTGGCCCGCGACGATGAGCGGAGTGTCGGTCAAAAGCATGTGGTGCGCCGACTTGTACAGGTCGGGGAACACGACGACCTCGACCGTGCCCGAGAGGTCTTCGAGATCCAGGATCGCCATCTTTTCCTGGCTCTTTTTTGTGATCTTGAGCTTCATGCCGGCGATAATGCCGCAGATGGTCACGTCTTTGCCGTCCTGAACGCTGTCGAGGGTCTCGGTCGTCGCAGTGGCGTAGCGGGTCATATCGGCCTGGAACGCTGCCAGCGGGTGGCCGGAAAGGTAAAAGCCCACGCTTTCTTTTTCATAGGCCAGGAGCTGGCTCTCTTTCCATTCGGGAACATCGGGGAGGGAGGGCTCCTGCTGCGTGTCCATGGAATCGAAGATGCTGAACTGGCCGATCGACTCCTGTTCCTGATGCTTGCTCCCCTGGTCGATGAGCACATCCAGGCCCTCCAGCATCTGCGCCCGGCGGGCGTTGCTGAAATCGAAGGCCCCGCACTTGATGAGCGCTTCGATCACGCGCCGATTCACCCTGCGCTGGTCCACCTTCTTGCAGAAGTCCGTGAGGGACGTGGTGGCGCCCTTTGTTTCCCGGGCCTCGATGATCGCTTCGATGGCGGAGAGCCCGACGTTCTTGACCGCAGCGAGCCCGAAGCGGATGGAGCCGAGGGCGCTGCCGGGCTCCACGGTCTCCCGGTCGTGCGCCTCGACAACCGTGAAGTCCCACATGCTTTTGTTCGCGTCGGGCGGCAGGATGTCGATGCCCATCTGGCGCGTTTCGTGGATATACTTTACCACCTTGTCCGTGTCCTGGACTTCGCTCGTGAGCAGGGCGGACATGTATTCCACGGGATAGTGCGCCTTCAGAAACGCAGTCTGGTACGAGATCAACGCGTAAGCCGCGCTGTGGGACTTGTTGAACCCGTATTCCGCGAACTTGGCCATGAGGTCGAAGATCGCCTCGGCTTTTTTCAGGTTGATCCCTTGCTTCTTTGCCCCCTCAAGGAAAGGGACTTTCTCCCTGGCCATGACCTCGGGGTCCTTCTTTCCCATGGCGCGGCGGAGCAGGTCCGCACCGCCCAGGGAATAACCCGCCAGCGAGCGGGCGATCTGCATCACCTGCTCCTGGTACACGATGACGCCGTAGGTGTCCTTGAGGATGGGTTCGAGCTGGGGCAGCTCGTAGGTGATCCTGGTCGCGCCTTTCTTTCGCTTGATGAAGTCGTCCACCATGCCGCTCCCGAGCGGGCCGGGCCGGTAGAGGGCCACCAGGGCGATCAGGTCCTCGAAACACTGGGGCTTCATTTTGATGACGATGTCCCGCATGCCCGAGGATTCGAGCTGGAACACTCCCGCTGTTTCGCCGCGCGACAGGAGCTCATAGGTCTTCACGTCGTCCATGGGAATGCGGTTGATGAAGAACTGTCCGGCATCGGCGAGCGGGGCCTTTTGCAGGCGCTGGTTGATCGTTTCCACGGCCTTGTTGATGACGGTGAGCGTGCGGAGACCGAGGAAGTCGAACTTGACGAGGCCGATCTTCTCCACGCCTTTCATGTCGAACTGGGTCGTTATTTCGTTCTTCGGGCCTTTGTAGAGCGGCAGATACTCGGTCAGCGGCTCCTGGGAGATCACGACGCCTGCCGCGTGTTTGGACGCGTGCCTGACCTGGCCCTCGAGATGGAGCGCGATATCGATGAGCTCGGCCATGCGCGGGTCTTTCATCAGTTCCTTGAACTTCGGCTCCTGCTTCATGGCCTCATTCAGAGTGATGTTGAGCGTGTTCGGCACGAGCTTGGCGACCTTGTCCACTTCGGAGTAGGGGATATCGAGCACGCGGCCCACGTCGCGGATCACGCCCTTGGCCATCATGGTCCCGTAGGTGATGATCTGGGTCACGTGGTCCTGACCGTACTTCTCGATGACGTATTTGAAGACCTCGTCGCGGCGGTCCATGCAGAAGTCCACGTCGATATCAGGCATGCTGATGCGCTCCGGGTTCAGGAAGCGCTCGAACAGCAGGTTATAGGGCAGGGGATCGAGGTCGGTGATCCGGAGCGAATACGCTACGAGGCTGCCGGCTGCCGAACCGCGGCCTGGTCCCACGGGGATGCCGTGCTCCTTGGCGTAGCGGATGAAGTCCCAGACGATGAGAAAGTAGCCGGCAAAGCCCATCTTGCCCAGCATGTCGATCTCGAACTCGAGACGCTGCTTGTAGACTTCAGGGTCGAAGCTCTCTTTGCCGCGCACGGCTTCGATCTCTTGAAACCGTTCCTCAAGCCCTTTGCGCGCAAGCTCGGCCATGTAGGCTTCTCGCGTATAGCCTTCGGGCACGGGGAAATGGGGCAAATGGTATGTGCCCAGGTCCATCTCCAGGTTGCAGCGCTCGGCAATGGCCACCGTGTTCGCGATAGCCTCGGGCACATGCGCGAAGGATTTCTTCATCTCTTCCGGCGTCTTCACGTAAAAGGTTTCTGACGAAAACCTCATGCGGTTCTCGTCTTTCACGATCTTGCCGGTCTGGATGCAGAGCAGGGCGTCGTGGGCCTTGTGGTCTTCCTTGTTGAGATAATGGCAGTCGTTGGTCGCCACGAGCGGGATGCCCGTGTCCTGGGAGAGGCGGATCAGTTCCTTATTCACCTGGTACTGCTCGGGGATGCCGTTGTCCTGGAGCTCGAGGTAGAAATTACCGGCGCCCAGGATCCGCTGATACTCTTCGGCGACTTTTTTGGCAACGTCGTACCGGCCCTGGAGCAGGAGCGTCGGGATCTCGCCCGACAAACAGGCGGACATGCCGATCAGCCCTTCGCTGTGAGCGGCGAGAAGCTCTTTATCGATCCGGGGACGGTAGTAAAAGCCTTCGAGATAGGCGGCGGTCACGAGCTTGACGAGGTTCTTGTAGCCCGCCTTGTTCATGGCCAGGAGCAGCAGATGGTACGAGGCCTCTTCGTGACGGCCGGCGGGCTGGCTTTTGTCCAAGCGGGAGCCGGGGGCGACATAGGTTTCGCACCCGATAATGGGTTTGATGCCCGCTTTTGTGGCCTTGAGGTAGAAATCGAGCGCGCCGAAGAGGTTGCCGTGGTCCGTCACCGCGATGGCAGGCATGTGAAGTTCAGCGGCCTTTTTTATGAGGGCGTCGAGGGAATTCGCTCCGTCGAGCAGGCTGTATTCCGTGTGGAGGTGCAAATGGACGAAATCGGCGTGATGCATAGATTAAAACCAGGAAAATGAGAAGTTGGGAGGTTAGGAAGATCAGGAAGTCGGGTGTTTTCAACTTCAAAACTTCCCATTTTCCAAACTTCCTGAACGATAAATTGGAGGCGGCGATCGGATTTGAACCGATGAATGAAGGTTTTGCAGACCTCTGCCTTAGCCACTTGGCTACGCCGCCGTTTATAATAATTAATGAGTTATGAGTTGGGAGCTGAAAGATCAAGATATGAGCCGGGAGCTACGAGATGTGAATAATTAACTCCGAACTCCGAACTCAGCACTCTGAACTGCAAAAATGGAGCGGGTGGCGAGACTCGAACTCGTGACCCCAACCTTGGCAAGGTTGTGCTCTACCAACTGAGCTACACCCGCAGTATGTTTTCCGCGTTTAAGACTTTGCAAATATAACAAAGTGGCCTGTCCTTGTCAATACAAAATTCTCCGGAAATGGCATAATCAGGGACGCGCTTGACGGGGCCGCGCTACTGTGGTAAGTTACAGTAACTGAAGAACAACACGTTTACGGAGGAGAATATCGCAGATGAACACGGTTAAAACAGTCGGTTTAATGACCTTTATGATGGTGCTGTTCGTGGCCATCGGCGGGGCCCTTGGAGGCCGGGGCGGCATGGTCATGGCCCTTGTGATCGCCACGGTCATGAACGTAGGGATGTACTGGTTCAGCGACAAGCTCGTGCTCAGGATGTATAAGGCGCAGCCCGTGACCGAGGCCCAGGCCCCGGAGCTCTATTCCATCGTGCGCACGCTCGTCCAGAAGGCCGGCATGCCCATGCCCAGGGTCTATATCATGCCGGAAGAGACGCCGAACGCCTTTGCAACTGGCAGGAACCCGGAGCACGCGGTCGTTGCGGTGACCCAGGGCATCATGCGGATCCTGTCCCGCGAGGAACTGACCGGCGTAATCGCCCACGAGCTGGCGCATATCAGGCACCGGGACATGCTCACCGGCACCATCGTAGCGACCATCGCGGGCGCGATCAGCATGCTCGCCCAGATGGCCCAGTGGGCCATGATCTTCGGCGGGGGCAGCAGGCGGGACGATGACGAGGGCGGCAGCCCTATCGTTGCGCTCGTCATGATGATCGTGGCGCCCATTGCGGCCATGCTCGTCCAGATGGCCATCTCGCGCACCCGGGAGTACGAGGCCGACAAGGGCGGCGCGGCCCTGTCGGGAAACCCCTCGTGGCTGGCCAATGCGCTCCTCAAGCTTGAGCGCGGCAACCAGGTCGTTCCCATGGATGACGCCAAGCCCGCCACGGCCCACATGTTCATCGTGAACCCGCTTCACGGCGGCGGAATGATGAACCTCTTCAGCACCCATCCGCCGATCGCGGAGAGGGTGAAGCGGCTGAACGAGATGGCGCGGGGGAGATAATAATAAGTTCGGAGTTCAGTGTTCGGGGTTCGGAGTTGAACCTTTAAGACGGAGATAGAATTGCGGATAGAGGATTGCGGATTTCGAAATTGACCGCGGAGCACATCAGCTTTTTTCCATAGACCAGGTGGCACCAGCAGGGGCGCGGGAGAAATCCCAGCCCCTTTTTTGATGACACTGTTGGAAAACCCTCGAAAACAAAAATTATATACTATAATGATCATGAGAGTACATTGCACCATATAAAAACTTCCTGAGGTACAATCTCCGGTGTTTGATAGGGACCGGAAGGTGAGAGGCTGACTTCATGGCAATCCCTTTTCGCATCAATAATCGCCAGGCTTTCTTGACCGCGGTTGCCACGCTCGTCCTCCTCCTCCTCCTCTTTGTCCCCGACACGCTCAGCGCAGAAGAACGGGCTGCGGTTTCTCTCCCGCCGCGCATCCAGGCCTTCCGTCCCGGAGAATCGCTGACGTACGACATCAGCTGGTCGAAAATCCTAACAGCAGGGACGGCGGTCATGGAGGTCAAACAGGAGACGACGCCGGACCGCAAGGACCTCCTCCGGTTTATCGTAACATCGCGCACGGTGGGTTTGATGGGCAAGCTCTACCCGCTGGGCGATACGATCTGGAGCGTCTTCGACCCGCAGATCATGCAAAGCCTCTCGTTCAGCCTTACGGCGAGCCGCGGCAAGAGAACGAGACGCAGCGGTCTGGTCTTCGATCATGCGCGAAAGACAGCGGTCAGCACAACGAACGACGACCCCCCGGAGACCATAGCCATCCCTGACCAGGTGCAGGACACCCTGTCCGCGCTCTACTATCTCCGGACGAGAGAGGACCTGGGTAGCGGCAGACCCATTACCTTCGAAGTCTGTGACCACGGCAAGACCTGGCCCGTTGCGGTCCAGACCGTGGGCAGGGAGAAAGTGGAAACGCCCGCAGGGAAGTTCGATACGCTCAAGGTCAAGGCCCACAAGGGCCTCTTCATGAGCGAGGGCGAGATCTTCATCTGGTTCACTGACGACAGCCGGAAGGTCCCGGTGCTCATTAAAAGCACGGTCTCCATCGGGTCACTCGTGTTCACCCTTACGGAGATGAAAACGGGAGAGACGGCGCATGAGAAGCGACGCGCTGACGAGAGAGCAGAGGGAGAGACGGGAACTCTGAAACGGGACGAGTAGCGCAGAGGGGTATGACGTCTGTTCTGATCCTGTCCTGAAGTTGTTTAACCACTTATGATTGCAGCTTCTATACTAAATAAATACGGGTCCATATGAACATATATGCTATTTTTTGCGTTCCCGGAACAATCATCTCAAGCGGATGTCCATTCACTATGCTATACTAAATACTAAAAATAATAAATAATACTATCGTCCTAAGGCCGGAGCGTTGCTCCGGTACGTTTTATCAAGTTCAGTAAGACGGGAGGATGGCCATGAAGACGAAAGCATTAGCAGTGATCGCAGCACTCTGTCTGGTGTTGTCCGCAGGCATGACCGGCGCCTTTGTCGCGGGCGGCGGGGACATGAAGTACACGCCGCAGAATGCCAAACCGGTGGTCTTCAGCCACGAAGAGCACGTCAACGTAAAGGAATTACGGTGCAGCGCCTGTCACAACCATACGTTCCAGATGGGCAAGGGCGAGGACAAGATGGACATGAGCAAAATGACCAAGAACCTCTTCTGCGGGCGCTGCCACAACGGGGCGAAGGGCTTTGACGTCAAGGACAAGGCGAACTGCGTGCGGTGCCACAAGTAGCGGATCACCCTGACGCTTCTCTATTCGGATTTTTCCTTAAACAGGCAGTGGTTACGTAAAAATTTCGGCTGACTGAAGGCGGGTAAAGACACTTTTCCCGCCTTCATTGTTTTCATCATCGTAACGCCTCAAAGAACATCTTGTCCCGGCTTAACAGTGAAAAAGGCTGTCAGGGAGTGAAGGCAGTGCGGGCCTCGATATGCTATAGTGAATAAGTGCATTATGGCACGCGATCTTCCGGCAACGAGCCTGGAGAAAAAGGGGTATGCAAGCCGATGGACAAAAGCATGAACAGTTCGGGGCCTCAGGCGGATGGGCGGGAAAGGCGCCTTCTTCTCGTCGTGGACGGCGCCGTTTCCGATTCATTTTATACCAGTATTCTTCTTCAGCGCCTCGATTATGATATCTTTGCCGTGAAAACGGCTGAGGACGCTATCGAGGTCATGATGCTTGCCGAGCCCTCCCTCCTTTTGACGGAGCTCAACCTGCCGCTGATGAGCGGAGTCGAGCTTCTAAAACACGTGAAACGGGATCCGCGGACCCGGTCCATACCGGTGATCATTCATACCAATGATAAGAACCCGGACCCTGAGGAACTTTGCCATCGTGAAGGGTGCGAGAAATATTTCACCAAGCCGGCAGATCCCAATGAACTCTATGCAGCGATTCAAAACGCCACGGAATCCACCCCGCGTCGTTTCATACGGTTCAGGACCCGCCTTGGTGTGATCGCTGAGGCTGAGACGGCCACGGAACGGACGGGATATGAAGAATGCATAACGTACCTGTCGGAAAACGGATTATATATTAACACGGACCACCCGCAGCCTCCGGGGACCGTGCTCCCCATCGTTTTTTTTCTGAGAAACATAAAGATACGGGTCGAGGCAATAGTCCTCTATTCTTTTACGCGGAAGAACAGGCCTTACGGGGAACCCGGCATGGGATTGAAGTTCCTTCATATCAGCGATGAGGACAAAAATCTTATTCGCATCTTCATTATAGCGCAGCTGACGCGGAACATCGCCCCCAAGGGGAAGGGCAGTCCGCCCCTCTGAAAACAATTAACGTACGGATTCTTATCCGGCATCGCCGTTTCGTTGCTTGGAACCGTCCTGTTGACGACATCCTCTCTCATACGAAGGGGGGCATTGATGGCCGCGGCATTGCGGACGTTTTCACCGAAGGACCGGCAGGGGAATGCTATTTTTTCCTGCCGTCTCAGAGCGGCATCCCCCTGTAAGGCAAAATCCATTCCGCTTTCACGGTCTTCCGTTCATCTGCTTTTAGACCTTCTGCGCATTCCAATGAAGTGCGGGATCATTATCGCACGGGCAGGATCGGCCGGGGGAGGCTTACATGAGCAAAAAAATCGGCGGACAACTGTTGTACTTGCTCGTTGTAGACACAAATGCGTATGAGCGATTTACAATGGGCATGCTTTTGCAGCGTTTCGGGTATACCGTCTGCGTCGCAAGCAACGTCCGGGAGGGGATCGAGTTCCTGTGCGTGACGCAGGCAATGGCAATCTTCGCCGAGGCCGGAGCGATCGGTTCAGACCTGCGGGCGCGGCTCGAAGGCGACGCACGGTTCCGGGACGTGCCGGTCGTGTTGGCGTCGGAACAACGGGACCCCGGCCTTGAGGAACAAGTGCGGCGCGGCAAGATAGCCGGTCTGGTCAGGATGCCGCTGAGCGCCGATGAGGTCTACCAGGTCATTCAGAAGGTCATCGAGAAGGGCTCCCGCACAAATATTCGGATCGCCACCGCGCTGCCGGCACGGCTGATGGACGGGTCTGAAACTACCACGGGACACGTGACGGTCCTGTCTCAGTACGGGATGTTCTTCCGGACGCTGGCCCCCCCGCCCGTGGGCGCGCGCGTCGCCGTTGACTTTTCCCTCTGGGACAGGACGGTAAGCCTCGACGCGGAGGTGCTCTACGTCGTCTCCTTCGAGGAAGGACCCTTCAGCGAGCCCGGCATGGGACTGAAGTTCGTGAGGATCAGCCCCGAGGACAACGATGTGGTGCGGGCCTTCATCCACGATCAGATATGGGAGGGCCTGGCGCCGCTCGATCCCGGCAGGGGTTACCGCGGCGGACAAGCGTGATACTGCTTTCAAACACATGAGTATCGCGCTCCATCTTCCGATTACATCAGGCGGTGGGTCCGAAACGCTCCTCGCTGAATGAGGATGCCCCCAGCCCCAAAACTCAACCTAAGCTGAGTTCAGCTCATAATAACAAAACCCCGCTTTTTAGCCAAAGGCGGGGTTTTGTTATTTCTTACTCTTACGTTATTACAAGAAGGGGCCGCAGACAGGCGTAGCGTTGTCTCGGCTATTTCTTCATCACAGTTTCCCGATCTCTTTCATCCACTTGGGATATTTTTTCCTGGCGAATTCCGCGGGGACCGTGCCGTAGATCATGATCCGGAAGGTGCCGGGGTTGGCCAGGGTCCCTAAGTAGATGTGGGCCGGCACGCCGACCACGAACAGGATAAAGGCCAGGTTATGGACCAGATGCGACACGAGCGTCAGCGTCCGGTGTCCGTGGATGATCCAGATGGAAAAACCGGATGCCGCTATCGCCAGGCCCGCAGCCAGGACCATGAGATAATAGAGCTTCTGGCCCGTATTCAGCTTGCCCATGGGCGGGGCTTTTACCGGACCTTTGGACAAATATCCGCCTCCCATCTTGATCCAGTTCCAGTCGTCCTTGCTCAGGCTGATCGATTCATGCAGATAGTTGAAGATCGTGGCAAAGAGGGAGGCTGTAAACACCACGCCCGCCCAGTTATGCACGGCCCTCATGACGTTGAAACTTCCGAACAGGATATTCATCTGCTTAAGCTGGAACAGAAACCCGTAGCCGGTGATGATCAGGAGGATGCAGCTCACAGCCATGATCCAGTGATTGATGATCTCTTCCGTGCTCGCTTTTCTCACCATCTCGCTCATGATTTTTTCACCTCCTCATCCTTGTGGGGGCCGATCAGGGCATAGTGGATCAATGCTCCGGCAACAGCCCCGCCCAGGCCGATGACGGCCAGCGGCTTCAGCACGTTGTGCCAGAAGACAACGCTCTCGGGGATATGCGGTTTGTCCGCGTAGCCGTAGATCTTCGGCGCTTCCTTGAACGCGAAGATCGACCCCAGGCCTCCCAGGTCCGCCTCGCCGTAGATCTTGGCGTAGCCGGCCTTTTTCGCCGACTCGAGGAGCTCGTCACGGCCGCCGTACCTAAGCGCGCCCGTGGGGCAGACCTTGGTGCAGGCGGGCTGCAGGCCCTCGGCGATCCGGTCGAAGCAGAGATGGCACTTCTGGACCTTGTTGTCCTGGTCGTACCGCGGCACGTCGAAGGGACAGCCCGCAACGCAGAGCTTGCAGCCGATGCATTTGTCCCGGTCGAAGGCGACCGCCCCTTCCTTCGTTTTGTACAGCGCGCCCGGCGCGGGGCAGATCTTCATGCACCCCGCGTCGTCGCAGTGCATGCACCGCCGGCTTATGAAGAGCCACCTTACTGGATTTGTCTCTGACGGGACCTCGCTGTACCGGATGATGTTGTAGGTATTGGGCGCGAGGTCCGGCGGGTTCTGGGGGCTCCCGCTGTTCATCGTGTGGATCCCCGGGAGCTGGTTCCAGGACTTGCAGGCCGTCTGGCAGCCCCGGCATCCTATGCAGACCTCAGGGGTAACGAGTATTGCCTTTCTATTTTTCGGTGTCGTCGTCATGGATTATTCCCCCTTATGCCTTCCGGACGTTGACCATGAAGGCCTTCGTCTCGGGGATCATGGTATTGGCGTCGCCGACGGTCGGCGTGAGCAGGTTGGCGCTCTCGCCGCCGCTGCCGTCCTCGGGGAACTGCCATCCGAAGTGCCAGGGCAGACCCACCTGATGGACCGTGGAGCCCGCTATCTTGAACGGCTTGAACCGGTTGGTCACCATTGCCACGGCCCACAGCTCGCCGCGTGCCGAGGTGACGATCGCCTTGTCGCCGTTCCTGATGCCCTTCTCTTTGGCCAGTTCCATGCTTATCTCAACGAACACCTGGGGCTGCATCTCGAGCTGCCAGGGCTGGTGCCTCGTCATGACGCCTGTCTGCCAGTGCTCGGACACCCGGTAGGTCGTTGCCACAAAGGGATACCGCACGTCGCAGGAGAAGAAGGCGTCCTCTTTCCCGCCGAAGAGCTTTATCGTCGGGTTGATCCGCTGCTTGGACATGAGATTTTCCTCGAGCGGACATTCGAGCGCTTCGTAATGCTCGGGGAAGGGTCCTTCGGCAAGACCCGGGCCATAGAGCCCGCCCTTGCCCTCCGCCATCATGATGAAGGGATACTTGCCCGTCTCCTTTGCCATGGGCGGCGCCGGCCCGTCAGGCACGTCTCCCACCCAGGTGCCGGGCTTCTTGCTCGCCGGGTCTTCCTTGACCGCGTCCCATTTGATTACCGCGCGTTTCGGGTCCCAGGGTCTTCCCTCGGGATCCACGGCCGCCCGGTTGTAGATGATCCTGCGGTTCACCGGCCAGGCCCACGTCCATTCGGGATAGAGGCCCAGGCCCGTGGGGTCCGTCTTCCCCCTCCGCGCCATCATGTTGATGACCTTGCCTTCCTTCTGGGTGTAGCTCTGGCTGTAGATCCAGTTGCCGCAGGAGGTCTTGCCGTCCGCCTGGAGATGGACGAAGGTGGCGCAGAGATTGCCTTTCTTTCCGAGCAATTTCGGCGGGGTCGCCTTCATGTCGTATACGTCTTCGAGATAGTAGCCGTTGATCTCTTTGGCCACGTTGTGGATATTTACTTTCTTGACCTTGCCGCTTGCGTCCTTCTCGCCGTAGTTCCAGGTTAGGTTCACCACGGGCGCCGGGTACTTGCCGCCGTCTTTTTTATAGAGGGCCTTCACCCGGAACTGGAGCTCGTTCATGATCTCCGAGTCGGGCAGCGACTGGCCAATGGGCTCGATGGCCCTGACGCGCCATTGGGCCCAGCGGCCGGAGTTGGTGATGCTGCCTTCTTTTTCAACGGACGAGACGCAGGGCAGGAAGAAGACCTCGGTCTGGACGTCCTTGGGATCGATTCCCGGGCCGCGCCAGAAGGAGCCGGTCTCGTTGTCGAAGAGATTCACGTTCACCATCCACTTGAGCTTGGCCAGGGCCTTCCTGACCTTGCCCGCGTTCGAGCCGGAGCAGGCCGGGTTCTGGCCCCAGGCGAAGAACCCCTCGTACTTGCCGTTCAGCATGTTGTCGAAGAGGTTCAGCCACGAGAGGTTCATACCCTCGTCGAGCTTCGGGATCCAGGCGTAGCCGAAGTCGTTTTCCTTCGTTGCGCTCGCGCCGTAGACGGCCTTCAAGTAGCTCACGATGTACTTGTTCCGGTTGCCGAGCCAGTTAACGCTCTTGGGGTCCTTGGTCTTCGGCGTGAACTTCTCGATGTAGGCGTTCAAGTCCGCGACCGAGGCCGAGGGCACGGCGTTATAACCCGGGAGCACGTTAAACAGGAGCCCCTGGTCCGTGGAGCCCTGGACGTTCGACTCGCCGCGAAGGGCGTTGATGCCGCCTCCGGCCATGCCCATGTTTCCCAACAGAAGCTGTATGATGGCCATGGAGCGGATGTTCTGGGTGCCGATGGTGTGCTGGGTCCAGCCCATGGCGTAGAGCTCGGTGCCGACCCGGTTCGGTTTTCCCGTTGAGGCATAGACCTTGTAGACCTCAAGGAGCTTTTCCTTGGGCGTGCCGGTGATGGTCGAGACCTTGTCCACCGTGTAGCGGGAATAGTGCCTCTTCATGAGCTGGAACACGCAGTGCGGGTCCTGGAGCGAGGGGTCCTTCTTCGGGCTGCCGTTCTCGTCCGCCTGGTAGGACCAGGTCTTTTTGTCGTACTTCCGTTTCTCTTTATCGTAACCCGAAAATAGGCCGTCGAGCTCGCCCGGCCCCTTGTACTCCGGGTTCACCAGAAAGGAGGCATTGGTGTAGTTGACAACGTATTCTTTGAAGTAGGCGTTGTTGTCGATGATGTACTTGATCATGCCGCCCAAAAACGGGATGTCCGTGCCCGAGCGCAGGGGCGCGTACACATCCGCCTTCGCCGCGGTACGGGTGAAGCGCGGGTCCACGACCACGAGCTTCGCGCCCCGCTGCTCCCTGGCTTTCATGATCCATTTCATGGAGATGGGGTGGTTCTCCGCCGGGTTCGACCCCATCACCAGAATGACGTCCGCATTCCTGACGTCGATCCAGTGGTTCGTCATTGCGCCTCGTCCGAACGACTCTGCCAGAGCCGCTACAGTGGGCGAGTGTCAAATACGGGCCTGGTGCTCGATGGCCGCCACGCCCCAGGACCGGAGCATCTTCTGGAGCATATAGCACTCTTCGTTATCGAGCGCCGCGCTGCCCACGTGGGCGAGGCCGTCGGTCCGGTTCACGGTGAAGTCCTTCTCTACCTCTTTCTCCGTGCCGTCGGGCAGCTTTTCCTTGACCTTGGATTTCGAGGTGGCCTTGAACGTCCGGTCACGCGTGTCCTTGATCTTTTTGGCGATCTCATCGAGCGCCCAGTCCCATTCCACTTCCTTCCATTCCCCTGCGCCCGCGGCCCGGTACCGGGGCTTGAGCACGCGCTTGTCGTTGTTTATGATCTGGTAGAGCGATGCGCCCTTCGAGCAGAGCGTGCCCTCATTGATGGGATGGTCGGGGTCTCCTTCGGTATTAATGACCTTTCCATCCTTTGTATGGACGAGGATGCCGCATCCCACGGAACAGTAGGGACAGACCGTGTGCGTCTCTTTGGCGTCCTTGATCCTGAGCCCCTGCGCGTACGCCTTCGCGGGATCAAGGTTGATGCCGAGCGAGCCGAGCAAAACCGTGCTGCCTGAGATCTTCATGAAATCCCGTCGCGATACCCCCATAGAAGGACCTCCTTGTGATCAGTATTTTATTTTTGAACCTGATGATAGTCAGTGTTGAACGCAGATCTGAATCTGCGCGGAAGGGTTCAACTCGTATTGAAAAAAGGAGAGGGTTTTTTCATGCTCAAGAGCTATCAGTAAATCTTATATAAAAATTAATATAGCAAATAAAGTTCCGTGTGTCGAGAGATTTTTTTTGAGCAGGCCTTTTTTTTCAGTTTCGATGTTTAATGACTGAAGAACAAAGAGAGCAGGGAACAGGCATTTTCTTTTTTTCGCTGACCCCTTGGCCCCTCATCCCTTGTTATGATAAGATGATAATGACTTCGGCGCCAGCAAAAAATAGGACTTTTTCTATCCGCTTGACATTCACGGGCGTCTTTGCTATGTTCTTAACAAGTAAAGGAAATTTTATTATTACGTTTTCGATGTAAAGACGCTACAATTAAATTATATAAGAAGTGTCAGAATGCCATAATCCTTATTCCTGATAAAGAAGAGCGCTTCTTGGGGCCATTGTCCGGCCTATGATTCGAAATGTTGAAAGGGGGGCGGGTTGATTGCGTTACAAATATATCGCCTATAAATACACGCGGAGGGGGCATTCGGAAATTGCCTTTCAAAGCGCCTGGGATTCCTTTGGCGCATGGCCGCAGCCGTCGGCCATCATCTGGAGGCCGCCAACCGACGTCTATGAAACGCCGGATGAACTCATCGTCGTCATTGAGCTTGCCGGCGTGTCGGAAGACGACATGACGGTCACGCTGTTCAGCGATCTGCTTGTCGTGGAAGGAAGGCGCAAGCAGCCACCCTGCGCTGAGATGAACGCGTGTCACCAGCTCGGCATCAAGTACAGCGATTTCAGGTCGGAGGTCCATGTCCCGGTCTCTGTTGACAGCGAAAAGGTCAAGGCCGAATATAAGAACGGTTTGCTCAAGGTTGTGCTCAGGAAGCTCAATTGAGAGAGAGACAGACAAACGCAGGTAAACAACGTTGAAGATCTCGGGTCTTTTAAGCAAACTACTTAAGAAACAGGCCAGGAGCCAAGCTATGGAAACCGTGCAAATAGATGCTGAAAAGAAACCGCCCGTGCCGGCGGAACTTCCTCTCTTGCCGCTCAAGGACACGGTCGTCTATCCGCTGACCGTCTATCCCCTGGTGATCGGGAAGGAAAAATCGATCAAGCTCGTCAACGATGTGACGGTGGGGGACAAGATCCTGGGCCTTACGGCGCAGAGAAAAGTGGATTCGGAAGTCTCCGGCATGTCCGATATCTACACCATCGGGACGATGGCGCGCATCCTCCAGATGGTCAAGGTCCCCGACGGCACGCTCCGTGTGCTCGTGCAGGGGATCGAGCGGATCAAGATCATGGAATTTCCGCAGACCGAACCCTATCTCAGGGCGCGCGTCAAGGCGCTGCCGGACAGGATCGAAAGCACCGTGCAGATCGAGGCGCTCATGCGCGGCGTGTCCGAAGTCTTTCAGAAGATGGTCACGCTTACGCCGAACATGCCGGAAGAGCTGTCGGCCGCGGCCCAGAACATCGAAGCGCCGCTGCAGCTCGCCTACCTCATCGCGACGAACATCCGGCTGGACCTGCCGCAGCGGCAGGACATCCTCGAGACCGAATCGGTGTACGAGAAGCTCAACAAGATCATGCAGTACCTGAACCGCGAGGTGGAGGTGCTCGAACTCGGCAGGAAGATCCAGGGACAGGCCCGGGACCAGATGCAGAAGGCCGAGCGGGAATACCTGCTCCGCCAGCAGCTTTCGGCCATCCGCAAGGAGCTCGGCGAGGAAGCCGATGAAGGCTCGGAGATCAAGAGCCTGCGCGAGAAGATCGAAGCGGCGAAGATGACGCCCGAGGCGGAAAAGGAGGCGAAGCGCGAGCTGGGGCGCATGGAAAAGCTCAATGCCTCATCGCCGGAATATTCGGTCATCCGCACCTATCTCGAATGGATGACGATCCTCCCCTGGAACAAGACGTCCGCGTCTCCCATCGACATCGCGAAGGCGAGGACCACGCTTGACGAGGACCACTACGACCTCGAAAAGGTGAAGGACAGGATTCTGGAGTACCTCGCCGTCAAAAAGCTGGGCCAGGAGCGCGGCCCGCAGGAAGGCGCCAAGATGCGCGAGCCCATCCTGTGCTTTGTCGGCCCTCCCGGCGTGGGCAAGACCTCGCTCGGCCAGTCCATTGCGCGCGCCCTGGACCGGAAGTTCATGCGCCAGTCCCTCGGCGGGCTCCATGACGAGGCCGAGATCCGCGGCCACCGCCGCACCTATATCGGCGCCATGCCGGGCCGCATTATCCAGGCGCTCAAGCGCGTGGAGACCAGGGACCCCGTGATCATGCTCGACGAGGTTGACAAGGTGGGCGCGGACTGGCGGGGCGATCCGTCATCGGCGCTTCTCGAAGTGCTCGACCCCGAGCAGAACAAGGATTTCCGCGATAACTATCTCGACGTGCCCTTCGACCTTTCGCAGGTCATGTTCATCACCACGGCGAACCAGCTCGACACGATCCCGCCGCCGCTCCTGGACCGCATGGAGGTGCTCCACCTGCCGGGTTACACCGAGCACGAGAAGCTGAACATCGCCAAAAAGTACCTGATCCCCAAGGAGGTTAAGGCGAACGCTCTCAAGCTCGAAGAGATAGTGATCGAGGACGATACGCTCCGGGGCATCATCAAGGACTACACGCGTGAGGCGGGGGTGAGGAACCTCGAGCGCGAGATCGCCAACGTGTGCCGGAAGGTGGCTAAATCCGTGGCAGAAGGAAAGCCCGGGCCGATCACGGTGAAAGCGGAGAACCTGCACGACTATCTCGGGAATCCCCGGTACTTCGCAGAGACGGCGATAAGGATCGACCGGCCCGGCGTGGTTACGGGACTTGCCTGGACCCCGACGGGAGGGGACATCCTCTTTATCGAGGCCACTATGATGCCGGGGAACAAGCAGCTGACACTTACCGGACAGTTGGGCGACGTGATGAAAGAATCGGCACAGGCAGCGCTCTCCTACGTGCGCTCCCAGGCTGAACAGTTCGGGATCAACAAGGACTTCTACGAGAAGACCGACATCCACATTCACGTGCCTGCGGGCGCCATCCCCAAGGACGGGCCCTCCGCCGGCGTCACCATGACCACGGCGATCGTTTCAATGCTCACGGGCAGGGTGGCGAAGCACAACATGGCCATGACCGGTGAGATCACGCTCCGCGGCAAGGTCATGCCTATCGGGGGCGTGAAGGAAAAGGTGCTTGCGGCCAAGCGCGCCGGCATCACGACCGTGATCCTTCCGGAAAAGAACAAGAACGACCTCGATGACGTGCCCGAGGAGCTGCGCAAGGAGATGACGTTTATTTTTGTGGATACGATCGACCAGGTGATCGATTCGGCGTTTGACGGGAAGAAGAGCTGAGTGCTAAACACTCGTAGGCTCCGGGTGCAGTGCAGAGGAATGACTATCCGCGGATTTCGCCGATAACGCAGATTAAGTCTTTTAAAACAAAACTCTAAAATGGATTTTAAAAAATCTGTGAAATCTGCCTGTGCCCAGCGTTTACGAGCGCTATGCGCGAGTGGAGGGTATGTAATCTGCGGATAAATATTGGCCTTTCTCTGCGCGTCTTGAAATTTTACTATTTGCAAAGTATTTGATATTTGGGATTTGTAATTTGGGATTTCCAATCAATATGGACTCACGAAGAAGGCTTCCTCCGTGGTTCAAGATCAGGCTCACGGCAGGGGAGCAACTGACCTCTGTCCGGAGCCTGATAAGGACCAACAAACTCCACACGGTCTGCCAAAGCGCCGCCTGCCCGAACCAGACTGAGTGCTGGAACTCCGGCACGGCCACGTTCATGGTCCTCGGCAATGTTTGCACCCGCGGCTGCAGGTTCTGCAACGTTCCCAAAGGCGCGCCTCAGGGTCTGGACCGGGATGAACCCAATCGCGTGGCCGATGCCGTAGCAGCCCTGAAGCTCAAATATGCCGTTGTTACCTCGGTCACGCGTGACGATCTTGTTGACGGTGGGGCGGAGATCTTCGCTCAGACCATCCAGGCCATCCGCTCAAAATCTCCAGAATGCCGCATAGAAGTTCTGATCCCCGATTTTCAAGGCTCCGACCCGTCGCTCAGAATTGTTCTCGATGCTAAACCCGATGTCCTTAACCACAATCTCGAAACCGTGCCGTCTCTTTATTCCCGAGTAAGGCCCCAGGCTGATTATCGCAGGTCCCTGGAACTTCTTTCTCGTGCCAGAGCCTGCAGCGCTGTTACGAAGACAGGGCTTATGCTGGGGCTAGGGGAGGAGAGAGAGGAACTTCTCGCGGTCATGCGCGATCTGCGCGATGTCGGCTGTTCCATTCTGACCTTGGGTCAATATCTCCAGCCGAGCAAGGCCCACCTGGCAGTTGAGAAATACTACCATCCCGATGAATTTGCAGCGCTGCGGGACCAGGCCCTGGCCCTGGGCTTCCATCATGTCGCAGCCGGCCCGCTTGTCAGGAGTTCGTATCATGCGGAGAAATACGGGACATCCGGCGCCGACGCGCCCGTAATTTCTCTTCACAATAAATAACATCACCGACCGTCAAGCCTGTTCCATATTTCCTTTCGTCAAAGTGCCGCACCTCCCGTCTTTTTCAGGCTGCGCCTCCATGGGGTATTTCGGGGTATTGTCTTTTCTCTTCCTTTATGATAGCGTGAACTCGTCTTTTCTTCACCATGAGTTTCAAGGTCGCACAACCGAGTGACGCAATCCGCGGTGCTCATCGAACAGTTTCGCCGGGTTTGTTCCAAACTCCTTCAAGAATGGAGTGCGCGAAATGGATCTTTTCGACCGTATCTTTTGTCTGCATCGTATCTTCTCCCGTTCCCGTTATCCTGTTACCAGCGCCGATATCCAGGAACGGCTTGAATGTTCCCGCGCCACGTTCACCCGGATGGTCCGGGACATGCGGAACTACCTCGGCGCTCCCATTGAGTTCGATCGCAAGACCTCCGGCTACTATTACGCGGCCACAGGCGAGCATCCCTACGAACTGCCCGGCCTCTGGTTCAACGCCTCGGAACTCCACGCCCTGCTGACCGTCCAGCAACTGCTGTCAGAAGCCCAGCCCGGCCTGCTCGAAAGCCATATCGCGCCGCTCCGTAAAAGGATAGAACAAATACTGAAGACCCGGCAATCGGGCCAAAGCCAGGTCGAAAAACGAGTGCGCATCCTGCGCATGGCCGGACGGAGAAGCGATTCCGAGCACTTTGCCACTGTCGCGGACGCAGTGCTCAAACGCAAGCGTCTGCATATCCATTATCATGGACGCCAGCGCGATAAAACCACCGAACGCGCCGTTTCTCCTCAACGGCTTGTCCATTACCGGGACAACTGGTACTTGGACGCATGGGACCACACGAAGCGGGGGCTCAGAAGTTTCTCCGTGGACCGGATACTGAAAGCGCGCATGCTGGACGCGCGTGCCGTGGAGATCAACGACGGAAAGCTCAATGCATACTTCGCCTCCGCATACGGCATATTCTCCGGCAGGGCGGACCGCAAGGCCGTTCTGCGCTTTACCGCCGAGCGCTCGAAATGGGTCGCCGATGAAGTCTGGCATCCCCGGCAGAATGGAAGGTTCGACGAAAGCGGTCAATATATTCTTGAAGTGCCGTATTCGGATTCAAGAGAGCTGGTTATGGATGTTCTTAAGCACGGGCCGGAGGTGGAAGTCCTGGCGCCGCCCGCGCTAAGGACAGAGGTCCGGGACAAGTTGGGGCAGGCGAGGGCGCAATATGGCGGCGCAGAGTCGGCGCTGAAAAAGAGATTTTTCACGGGGAGGGGCGGAAAAAATAAAAGGTAGAGCTTTTCACAGGCTCACGTTTTGAGCCTGTACATATGTATAATAGTTGATCAAGTGTAACAGAAGATGGAAAATATTGCATTAATGCAGGCTGCAATGAAAATACAGGACGACCCCATAGCGCATGTCGCCGAAGACGGCCGCGTCCATCTGCTACGAGACCATCTCAACGGAACCTCAGACCTCGCGGCCCGATTTGCCGCTGAATTCGGCTGCGGCGGGTGGGGAAGGCTCGTCGGGCTGTGGCATGACCTCGGGAAGTATTCCGATGACTTTCAGCGGTATATCCAGACATATCCGGGCAATGGCAATGGAGTCTGACGATGGAAAGACGTCGAAAAAGGGCTGACAAGGCAACCTCGGAATCGTATAGCGAACTTGTTCATGACATCGGCCGGTTGATGCTCGATGCGCAGGAGCTTGCGCGTCAGCATGGCTTGTTCCCGAACAATCGGGAGTTTTTTGAATGCCGGAAATGCGAGCTGCTGGAGGGCGTAGACTTCGAGGGCAGGCTTATGACTTGTTACGTTGGGACGGAAGACATTGATACGGGTTTGCGATTTGCCGAGCCTGATGAAAAGGGCGTGAGCCGGTGTCCGGGGTGTGGCGGGCTGGTTAAACTGGAAGAGGATAATAATGAACTATCTTGCCCATAGCGCTAACGAGCACGGCCGTAAGCATCCTGCGAAGGAACACCTGGCTGAAGTGGCAAGGCTTGCCACTGAATTTTCGGGGAGATCATCATGGAGTTGCGAAGCGACATTGGCCGGAATTCTTCATGACCTCGGCAAGTATGCCGACTTGTTTCAAGCGCGTCTGCGTGGTGAAGCTAAAGGTCTTGATCACTGGTCTGCCGGTGCTTGGGTGGCTTTGAGCGAGTATCAGGCTGTAGCGGCAGCATTGGCGATTCAGGGACATCATATTGGATTGCAGCGTGGTAGTATGGATGCTTTGCGACAGTTGAATCCTGCAAATCTTACGTTACGCCATCCGTTGGGCCTTACACTCAGCGATTCAGATCTTTCGCGTCTGAAGTCTCGCGCCGATGCGGATTCACTGCACTTTATAAAGCCTGACAATTGCATCATCAACCCGCGCGAGATTTTCAAAAATCCAATTGCCGCCATGCTCGATGTACGTATATTGTTCTCCTGTCTTACTGATGCGGATTTTCTCGACACGGAGGCTCACTTTGAGGGAGCAGCCAGGGAAAAGGGAGCAGAATTGAATGTGACTGAAGCATTGCAGGCATTGAATGACTTCATGAACGTTTCTGTCCGCATGGCTTCGAAGGCTGATCAGAGAGTACTGGATGCCAGAAACTCTCTCTGGGATATGGTAACGAGTGCTGCGGATCGTTCGCCAGGTTTATTGACACTCACCGCGCCGACCGGCAGCGGCAAGACATTGGCCATGCTTAAATTTGCGTTAGATCACGCAGCTCGAAATGGACTGAAACGGATAATTCTTGCCGTGCCGTTTCTGTCAATCATCGAGCAGACGGCGAAGAATTACCGTGATGTATTCAAGGCATTTCCGGCGAATTACGTTCTTGAACATCATAGCCTTGCAGGCTTGGGGAGTGAAGAAGCGAGAAGTGATGCTGAGGCTGCCACAGAATGGGCTCGCCGTCTCTTATCGGAAAACTGGGATGCGCCGATCATTATCACTACCAATGTCCAGTTGCTGGAATCGCTCTTCTCCAACCGGCCATCTGCCTGCCGCAAGCTCCACAACCTTATGGATTCGGTTATCATGTTCGACGAAGCCCAGACACTGCCGCAGGCACTTGCCATACCAACTCTGGCGGCATTGTCGCACCTTTCCACTGCCTATCGGACAACGGTTCTTTTTGCCACGGCGACCCAGCCCGCGTTTGATACGTTGGATCATGCCGTATCCGCAAAAGTTCCCGCTGGATGGCGTCCCGCGGAGGCCGCGCCGGATCATACCGCACTCTATCAAGCATTGAGACGATATGAGGTTCATTGGCCTGATGAAGATGAGGCAAAAGAGTGGTCGGGACTTGCGGATGAAATTCGTGTCGAGGATCAGGTTCTCTGTGTAGTGAATCTCAAGAGCCATGCCAGCTCTTTATTGGATGAACTGAAAAACGATGATGCGATATTCCATCTTTCCACCAACCTTTGCGCATTGCATAGACGGGCGGTGCTGGAGGAGGTCCGCAGACGATTGGCAAGCAAGCTTCCCTGCCGCCTGATATCCACGCAATGTATCGAGGCCGGAGTTGATATTGACTTTCCTGTCGTGTATCGCGCTTTGGCGCCATTGGACGCCATTGCTCAGGCTGCGGGCCGTTGTAATCGTGAAGGGCGGCTGATGGATGACAACGGCAACCGGAAGATGGGTGAGGTAAGGGTCTTTGAGCCGGAGGTAACAGGCGATTATCGCAAACGCTATCCAACACGGGCATATTTTCAGGCAGCGGAAGTGACACGCACCATGTTGATCAATTCGCGGCGAGCCGGTCTGGATGGACTTGATCTGAATGATCCCCTGGTGTTCCGGGAGTATTACCGCAGGCTGTATGATTTGAACAATCTGGAAACTCAGGAGAACGAACTTTCGCAGGCCATTATAGATGCCGATTTTGTCCTTGTGGCGCAAAAATATAGGTTGATTGAAAAGTCTGCTATTCAGGTGCTGGTACCCTATGACGCCTGTCGTAAGCAATTTGATGAACTGCGACAACAACAGGATGAAAAGGGTATTAACGCCCAATGGATCAGGAAGGCACAGGGGCTTGCGGTAAGTGTATATCGGCAGCAACAGAACCATTCCAGTCTTATTCCGGCGAAGTTGCGTTATGGGAAAGGAGGCGGGACTTCGGATGAGTGGTTTGTTTTGCAGGAAACAGATGAGGTGCGATATGATGATGTTGTTGGTTTGATTCTTCCAAATACTCTGCAGGTCTTTATTGCATGAAAGGAGGAGCAATGTGAGCAAAAAAACCCACACGCTGGAGGTTTGGGGCGACCTGGCCTGTTTCACAAGGCCGGAAATGAAAGTGGAACGGTTCAGCTATCCGGTTATCACGCCTTCTGCCGCACGGGGGATATTTGATGCCATCTACTGGGAAGGGTTACGCGACGCCCATGGCATGAAACCCTATTTTCACTGGCAGGTGGAGCGAATCGAAGTGCTGGAGATGCCGCGCTACATTGCCTTGCGGCGAAACGAGGTGAAGGGCGTTGTCCCTGGCACCGCAAAGCTGAACAAGTGGATGCGCGGAGACGAAATACCTGAACCGCTCTGGGCTGATAGTGATGATGCCACGACGGGCCGCACCCAAAGACAGACTATGGCCTTGAAGAATGTTCGCTATCGGCTGACTGCACGGATCATTCCAAAGCCGCAGTTCTCGGCGCCGGAGCAGATCAACAAGTTCGACAGCATGTTTGAGCGGAGGGCAAAACAGGGCAAGTGCTTTCAGCAACCGTTCTTCGGATGCAGCGAGTTTCCGGCATATTTTGAGTATGCGCAGGCTGGTGAAAGTCAGAAACAACCGGCTGCGTTTGATCAACATGTTGGCTGGATGCTCTATGATGTGTTTGATCTAAGGCGGGAGGTTGTGAACGACGACAAGCCGTTCATATCGCTCTTTGACGCCACGGTCGTTAACGGTGTGCTGGAAGTGCCACCTTTCAGCGATGATAAGGTACGGAAGCCGGAAAGGGGGCGCGTCTGATGCTGCAACCTCTTGTTGAATATGCACGGAAAAACCTTGCCGATTCAGAGCCTGGGTTTACTACTCGAACTGTGCGCTGGCTTGTGGACATATCTTCTGATGGACAACTGATAAACATTTTGCCGCTGGGTGATGATAACGGAGAGCAGACGCCAAAGTGTCCAAACATGGACAAGATGAATGCCGGTGGCAGGGCGCACTTTCTTGTTGAAAGCCTGCAGACAGTATCTCTTCATTTCAAAAACAATGAGACTGACGCGAATATTGAAAAAGCCAGGAAGCGGCACGCTTACTTTATCGAAATGGTGAAAACGGCTGCCGTCGATGCAGTTGAGTTGCAGCCATTGTCCGCTTTTCTCCAGAATCATGAACAAGTGGATGGACTTCGTAAGCGCTGCGAAGAGGTTCGAGCAAAACCTTCGGACTGGTTACGTTGGAGTGTTGCAGGTAGAAATCCATTGAGGCACGAGTCCGTTTTGAACTGGTGGCGATCATGGCGTGATGCGGATCAGGCAAAAGTGAAAAATAATAAACAACCCAATCAACAGGAAAAAACTACATTGAAACATGAAAATGCCGAAGCTGATGGAATGATATGTTTTTTGACAGGAAATATGCTGAAACCATTATCCACCCACCGACCTATCGGAGGTCTTGCGGGAGGGCATCCGACTGGTGATGTTATGGTTTGTTTTGACAAAGACGCATATAGCTCCTTTGGTCTTAAAAAATCATGCAATGCAGCCATGGGTGAAATTCCCGCACAGGAATATGTTGATGCTTTAAATCACCTCATTCGGGATAAACGCCATTCTTACAAGCTGGCAAACACACTTGTTGTCCACTGGTTTAAGGAATCTATAAGCCAAGAGGATGACCCTCTTGCAATATTTTCTGAACCGCCAGAAATGACCGAAGGCAACGCTCTGCGATCTGCAAAAGAGATACTGGCATCACTAAGAAATGGACAACGTCCCGTACCACCTAATAACCGATATTTTGCGCTGACAATGTCCGGCGCCTCGAAGCGGGTTATGGTTCGCGACTGGATGGAAAGAAGTTTTGAAGAACTGGTTGCCAAGATCGAACAATGGTTTTCTGACTTGGAAATTGTTGCCCAATCAGAAGTGGTGCTTGCTCGCTATCCGAAGTTCAATGAAGTTTGTCTTTCCATGGTGAGATATGACAAGTCAAAAACATATTTTGATAATTTGAACAAGCTTCCCGCGCCTACTGCATCTGTCCTCTGGCGTGTCGCCCTTGCTGGCCTACCGATACCACAACCGTTCATTGCCCAGGCGCTGGCACGTTTTCGCGCCGACCTTATTGAGGACAAACCTTTCAACCATGCCCGTATGGGGCTGATCAAAGCATACTTTATTCGCAAAGGAGATCATAACATGAGTGCATATTTGAACAAGGAACACCCTGAACCCGCGTATCAGTGCGGCCGACTTCTGGCCATACTGGCAGGCTTGCAACATGCCGCGCTTGGGGATGTCGGCGCTGGAGTTGTTCAGCGTTACTACGTTGCAGCTAGTCAAATGCCGGGGTTGATAATAGGGCGGCTGATGTCAAACGCAAAGAACCATCTTGGAAAAGTTGCTTCCGACAAGCCAAGACTTGCTTCATGGTTTGAGGATCAAATCGCTGAGATTATGAGCCGGATAAAGGATTACATCCCGACGACGTTGAATCTGGATCAACAAAGCCTTTTTGCTCTCGGCTATTACCAACAGATTGCATCACGAAAAGACAAAGTGAATAACGACAATAATGATACTTCAGGAAAAGGAGACAACTAATGAATATCCAAAACCGTTACGAATTTCTTTATATCTTTGATTGTGAAAACGGTAACCCCAATGGCGACCCAGACGCCGGCAACAGCCCACGCATTGACCCGGAAGATATGCACGGCCTTGTTTCCGATGTGGCGCTCAAACGTCGGGTGCGTAACTTTATTCAGACAAGTTTTGACAACAAAGCACCAAACGCCATTTTTATAGAACACGCCACTAATCTTAACAAACAGATCACAAAGGCCCATGAGGTTACGGGGGGCGCCCCGACGGGCGACGCAACACGAGGACAGGTGAATGCAGCAAAAGACTGGATGTGCAAAACCTTTTTTGATGTCCGTACATTCGGTGCAGTAATGAGTACCGGAGCCAATGCCGGTCAGGTGCGTGGACCGGTGCAGTTTTCGTTTGCCCGCTCGGTTGATCCGATATTGCCGATGGATGTTTCCATCACTCGTATGGCAGTAGCTGCAAAGGTCGCTGGCGCTAAGACAGCGGCAGATTACGAAAAGTGGGAAAATGAGCAGGAAGAGGATAAGCTCCGCACCATGGGACGCAAGGCGCTTATCCCCTATGGTCTTTATGTCTCCAAAGGCTTCATCAGCGCCAATCTGGCCAAAGGCACCGGTTTTTCTGACGATGACCTGAAGAACCTTTGGGAAGCTTTGTTGAATATGTATGACCATGATCGTTCAGCCAGCAAAGGAATGATGTCCTGCCGAGGGCTTTATGTCTTCAAACACGTCGGTACTGACACCGATCCGCAACAAAGAATCAAGCAGGCAATGCTTGGTTGCGCACCGGCGCACAAACTGCTGGACAAGGGGGCTATTATCGATATTGCCAGAAAATCGGCCACATCACCACGTAGCTTTAGCGATTATGAAGTGATTGTGCATCGCGACCGGCTGCCTGCGGGCGTGGAACTGCTGACTCTATGAGCGAATTACTGACAGAGGGCGCGGAGCCGATTGCGGTTTCCGCGCTCAATCAGTATGCCTACTGTCCGCGTCGGTGTGCGTTGATCTTTATGGATTACGAATTCGAGGACAATATCCATACCCAGCGAGGTACCGCAGAACATGACCGCGCCGATAAGACATTTCATTTGTGCGATGCAGAGGGCGTACGACTGGAGTATGCGCTACCGGTCTGGTCTCACCGTCTTGGCCTTTCGGGTCGGTGTGATGTGGTGGAGTTTCATCCCGACGGTACAATTTATCCGGTGGAATATAAACACGGGAAAAAACAGAAATGGCTGAATGATGACTTGCAGGTGGGGGCACAGGCGCTTTGTCTGGAGGAGATGTTGAATGTAAAAATCGCGCGCGGGGCGATATTCCACAAAGGTTCACATCATCGCCGGTTGGTGGCATTCACCGCTGAATTACGGTGGCAAGTGGAAGAGACCGCGCGTGCAATTCACGCGCTGCTCGCTTCAGATCAGTTGCCGTCGCCGATCAACAACCAACGCTGTCCGCAGTGCTCTTTGATAAATGTTTGTATGCCGGGGGCAATTGCCGACAAGGCAAGGCAAAAGAAAGCAGCGAAGTCATTGTTTGAGTGCGAGGAATCCTATGAGAAATAAGAAAGAACCTGTTCCCGGTAAAGGCGAATTAATTTTATACCGGACTGAGGACGGACAAACCAAAATTGAAGTCCGGCTGCAGGATGACACAGCATGGCTTTCTCTAAACGAGATGACCGAGTTGTTTCAACGGGACAAGTCCGTTGTTTCGAAGCACATCAAAAATGTCTTCGAGGAAGGTGAGCTGTCCCCGGATGCAGTTGTTGCAAATTTTGCAACAACTGCGGCGGACGGCAAAACCTATCAGGTGGACCACTTCAACCTCGACGTGATCATATCCGTGGGTTACCGGGTCAAATCCCATCGCGGCACACAGTTCCGCATCTGGGCTACCCAGCGGTTGCGGGAATACATTATCAAGGGCTTCACCATGGACGACAACCGGTTGAAGCGGGCCGGAGGCGGCAATTATTTCGACGAACTGCTGGCCCGCATTCGGGATATTCGCTCTTCCGAAAAGATCTTTTGGCGCAAGGTGCTGGACATCTACGCCACCAGCATCGACTACGAACCGGACACCGAGCTTTCGCAACGGTTCTTTGCGGCGGTCCAGAATAAAATGCACTGGGCCGCTCATGGACAGACGGCGGCGGAGATTATTTACGGCAGAGCGGATGCGGCAAACCCGAACATGGGCATGACGGCCTGGTCGGGCGATAAACCCCGGAAAACAGACGCTGAAATCGCCAAGAACTATCTGAACGAAAAAGAGCTTGATGTATTGAACCGGATCGTAAGCATGTATCTGGAATTCGCGGAGCTTCAGGCGCTTTCCCGCAAACCTATGTATATGCGCGACTGGATTGTGAAACTGGACGATTTCTTAAAGGTCAGCGGCAGGGATATTCTCACGCATGCTGGGAACGTCAGTCATGAGAAGGCTTTGGAAAAGGCATACGCTGAATACGAAAAATACCAGAAGGAGCGCCTGAATGAGCCGTCTCCCGTGGAACGGCAATTCCTTGAAGCGGTCAAGGAAATGAAGCGGATTGAAAAAGCAAAAAAAGGACGGCGTAAAGATTAAAGGGGTAGGGACAAATTGTCACCCCCCTTTGCAGTCATAATACATTAATGAGACGGGGGCGCTTCGACAATTTTGCAACAGGTCGCTGCAAAAAACGTCTATGCGAGGGAAAGAAGTTTGAGATTGTTAAGACTGTTTGTCGGTGTGACCATGCGCGAGAAGAAAGGTAGTTCGTGAATCACTTCTTCCGTTTGCTTCGGAGGTCCTTGATGGGGCGCTCGATATTCACATTCTTGAGCGCTCTTTCAAGGGCAAGGAAGTCGTCCTTTTCCACTGCGCCGTCTTTATCTGTTACCAACCGTTGGAGAGAACCGTTGCAATGGGGAATAAAACGGGTTTTACGTGCGCATTCAACTTTTCCGCCTTTGTCGATGGTTTCGAGAAAACGGTGTATGGATTCCTTGGCTTTGCTCATCGGGTTATTCGCTATAAAAATGTGGTTTCAGCTTAGGCATGGACGAGTGAATCGATTTCGAGGTTGGCGATAATCGTAGGCTGGGGCACGAGGTCGTAATCCGTAAGATTTTCGCCCTCTAAATGGAGGTCTACAGCTTCCTTCAGATTGGCCACAAGCTCATCCAGGGTTTTGCCCTGGGTGACGACGGGCAGATCGATGCATTCGGCGATGTAGTATTTATCGCCTTTGTAGATATGTACTTGAATGATTTTTTTCATAGTGAGAATTTAACACATACGGTGATGCAAGTCAAATATTCCGGGGGGACCATGAAGCAATTACTCAATACGCTCTATGTCATGACCCAGGGGGCATATATCAATCTTGACCACGATACGCTGAAGGTCGATGTGGAAAAACAGGTGCAACTCCAGGTCCCGCTCCATCACCTCGGCTCGATCGTTATCATGGGTAATGTGATGATAAGCCCATTTCTACTGGGGCGCTGCGCCGACGATGGCAGGTCCGTGGTTATTCTGGATCGTAATGGTCAGTTCAAGTGCCGGATGGTCGGCAAGACGAGCGGCAATGTGCTGCTTAGGCAGGCGCAGTTCGAATGTGTGCGGGACAAGGACCGGTCCACGGAGATTGCCCGGAATATCGTTGCGGGAAAGGTGAAGAACTCCCGTGAGGTGCTGCTTCGCGGAGCGAGAGAAACCGAGAACCAGGACGAGATCGCGGCCTTAAAGAAGGCTGCCGATATTCTTGCCAATGCTCTGTTTCAGCTTAAGGATGCTTCTGATATTGATACGGTGAGGGGTTTTGAAGGTGAATCAGCCAATGCTTACTTTGGCGTCTTCGACAAGATGATAAAGGAGGATTCGCGCGCGACATTCAAGATGAACGGCAGGAGCAGAAGGCCGCCGCTTGACCCGATCAACGGAGTGCTCTCGTTTCTCTATACGTTGCTATTACATGATTGTGTCTCGGCAGCGGAGGGGGTCGGTCTTGATTCGCAAATGGGTTTTCTCCATGTGCTCAGGCCGGGTCGGCCGTCGCTTGGGCTGGATTTGATGGAGGAGTTTCGCTCTTTGCTCGCGGACAGGCTTGCTCTCACTCTTATTAATCGAAAGCAGATCACGGTTAAGGATTTTGAAACACGGACCGGCGGCGCGACGTATCTGAACGATGATGGGCGGAAGACGGTTGTCGTGGCGTATCAAAAAAGGAAACAGGACGAACTTCAGCATCCCATTCTCGATGAAAAAGTTCCTTTTGGTCTGCTGCCTCATGTCCAGGCGAGACTTCTGGCAAGGCATCTTCGCGGTGATCTGGAGGCCTATACTCCGTTCTTGTATTCATAAAAGGAGAGTGGTATATGTGGATCATTGTTGCTTATGATGTTCGAACGGATGAGGCAAAGGGCAGAAAGAGACTTCGGCGAGTGGCCCAGGTATGCAAGGATTTCGGCCAGCGGGTGCAAAAATCAATATTTGAATGTCAGGTGGACGATATGAAATTTGAGGAATTACGCCGCCGGCTCTTACGGGAAATCAATGACGAAGAAGACAATCTCCGATTATACCGGCTGACCGAGCCGAGGGATGAACATGTGGAAACGTATGGTGTGAGCAGGACGGTTTTCTTTGAAGAGCCGCTTATTGCGTAGCGCGAACCTGGAGTGATGATGAAAATGCGGGGAGCTTCGCGAGTGAATAAAATCAAACAGTTCAGGAGGGTAATGGGAGTGTTTATGCATTGTTCTGGAAATGACATGCTCATTTCGCGGAATAGAGTCTCTAAGCTATTGAAAACTGTTGCCAAAAAATGGCGGCAGTAGCGCCCCTCAGCGATGAGGGGCGAGGATTGAAACCATCAGACAGGGAAGTCTACGGGTAGACAAATTCAATGTAGCGCCCCTCAGCGATGAGGGGCGAGGATTGAAACTCGACTTTCCGCTCGTCGTTCCGCGCGCGCGGATGTAGCGCCCCTCAGCGATGAGGGGCGAGGATTGAAACTTCTGTAGCCGTCCGGCGTCATTGTGACCGGCTTGTAGCGCCCCTCAGCGATGAGGGGCGAGGATTGAAACATCGCTTGCCGCGCCCATATCAAAGCCCTTGCTGGTAGCGCCCCTCAGCGATGAGGGGCGAGGATTGAAACTCCGAAAGATACCCTGTTGTTCTTCCCGTCGCCGTAGCGCCCCTCAGCGATGAGGGGCGAGGATTGAAACATGCTGCAGTTCGAGGAACCCCTTGACCGCGTCTTGTAGCGCCCCTCAGCGATGAGGGGCGAGGATTGAAACGTGGTAGCTCATTTTGCACCGGCACGACGCCTAGTAGCGCCCCTCAGCGATGAGGGGCGAGGATTGAAACTTTATCCTTCTGGCACGAGTGCGAGGAAGTTCTTGTAGCGCCCCTCAGCGATGAGGGGCGAGGATTGAAACACGTTCACCAGGTTGCCTTTCGTGAACTCGGCAGCGTAGCGCCCCTCAGCGATGAGGGGCGAGGATTGAAACCAGTACCCCCGTGACCGCATCGAGTGCCGGCTGCCGTAGCGCCCCTCAGCGATGAGGGGCGAGGATTGAAACTTTCGATGTTCGCCTCGAGTCCGGCGATCCGCGTGTAGCGCCCCTCAGCGATGAGGGGCGAGGATTGAAACTTGACCGTTATGTGCAAACGCTGAACACGCTGACCGTAGCGCCCCTCAGCGATGAGGGGCGAGGATTGAAACTTTCCTTCGCGTTCGTCCTGACCTCGTCGCTCACCGTAGCGCCCCTCAGCGATGAGGGGCGAGGATTGAAACTATCCTGGACGCCAGGAACGCCATAAACGAATGCGTAGCGCCCCTCAGCGATGAGGGGCGAGGATTGAAACACTACTGGCAAAGCACAGCCCGCAATTAATCCTTGTAGCGCCCCTCAGCGATGAGGGGCGAGGATTGAAACCATGGGTGCGCGGCTGATCGCCGTGCTTTGCTCCGTAGCGCCCCTCAGCGATGAGGGGCGAGGATTGAAACGCGTCGAGATTGAGCCATTTGGCGTCCGACATGCGCGTAGCGCCCCTCAGCGATGAGGGGCGAGGATTGAAACCATCCCGGTCACGCCGTCCACGCCGAGCAGCTCGCGTAGCGCCCCTCAGCGATGAGGGGCGAGGATTGAAACATGATTGGGGTAAGTCGTGTTTGAAATACGAACTGTAGCGCCCCTCAGCGATGAGGGGCGAGGATTGAAACTATATCTTGTTGGCAAATGGTGTATAACGGACTGGTAGCGCCCCTCAGCGATGAGGGGCGAGGATTGAAACTCCATGGCGCTTATGGGCTTATTTGCCAAGGACAACGTAGCGCCCCTCAGCGATGAGGGGCGAGGATTGAAACTCGTCAGGGACACCGTTTATCCTAAGGCTCCACGGTAGCGCCCCTCAGCGATGAGGGGCGAGGATTGAAACATCAGCCGGATCTCTGCAAGGTGTGCGGCGATGAGTAGCGCCCCTCAGCGATGAGGGGCGAGGATTGAAACGTCTATTCTCGACCAACTAAAGAAACGCCGCGAGAGTAGCGCCCCTCAGCGATGAGGGGCGAGGATTGAAACGATAAAAAGACGGCGGACCTGGAGCTGTTCGACCGTAGCGCCCCTCAGCGATGAGGGGCGAGGATTGAAACATTTCTCCTTAAGGATACGACGCGCGGCCACCAGTGTAGCGCCCCTCAGCGATGAGGGGCGAGGATTGAAACGAGCTTTACAAGTGGCTTCTGACAAACTACGCAGAGTAGCGCCCCTCAGCGATGAGGGGCGAGGATTGAAACATAGGACTCGGAAGGGCCTTTGCGGTTGAACGGCTCGTAGCGCCCCTCAGCGATGAGGGGCGAGGATTGAAACTACGACAAGGGCGGGTTCGAGCTGCTCACCATGCTGTAGCGCCCCTCAGCGATGAGGGGCGAGGATTGAAACGCTGCATGAGTCGTCGGGCGCAAAAAGCACTGTATGTAGCGCCCCTCAGCGATGAGGGGCGAGGATTGAAACGTTTGTGAGGGGCCGGGGTAACGCCGCGCTTATGGTAGCGCCCCATAATAAATAAATGAGTAGCGTGGAAAGTGAACTGCATCGACATTAAAAGAATTGTGTACAGAGAAAAATCGGAAAAAGTCCAGGCGCGCGGATTGTCGGCAATTCCGCTGGCCATT
>Ga0210377_10000676_pt1 | contig 32471 bp, 38 predicted proteins | sample PLM4_65_b1redo_FD_155480 | JGI IMG/M metagenome (GOLD analysis project Ga0210377, IMG submission 155480) | Groundwater sediment microbial communities from an aquifer in East River, Colorado, USA - PLM4_65_b1 redo | ecosystem: Environmental > Terrestrial > Soil > Riparian zone | place: USA: East... | reverse complement strand
CGGGAGATAGAGACACTATGCCAACTTCTGCATCGACCCGATATCCGTCTCGTCACGATCACCGGCCCCGGTGGCGTGGGCAAGACGAGCCTGGCATTGCAGGTTGCCCACGAATTGCAAGATGCCTTTACTGACGGCGTCTTCTTTGTTTCCCTTGCAGCGATCAGCGACTCAACCCTTGTTATTCCTACGATCGCGCATGCCCTCGACGTTATCGAATCCCCGAACCGCTTGTTGCTGGATAGTCTCAAAGAATTTCTGCGCGAACGGCAAGTGTTGTTGCTGCTCGATAATTTTGAGCAGATCATGTCCGCTGCGCCGCTATTGAGCGAGTTGTTATCCGCCTGCGCCGGGCTGCGGATGCTTGCCACCAGCCGCGAGGCATTACGCCTGCGCGGCGAGCATGAGTTTCCCCTCTCGCCGCTCGCATTGCCCGATCAGTCATCAGTTGAAACGCTGATGCAATATTCGGGCATCGCGTTGTTCGTCCAGCGCGCGCAAGCTATTCAGCCTGAATTCAAATTGGTTCAAGGGAACGCGCCCGCAATATCTGAAATATGTGTGCGGCTTGATGGTTTGCCGTTGGCGATTGAACTGGCCGCTGCGCGGATCAAGTTGCTGCCTCCACAAGCGATGCTTGCGAGACTGCAAGAATCATCCCTCGGCTTGCTCACCAGCGGAGCGCATGACCTTCCCGTCCGCCAGCAAACTTTGCGTAGTGCAATCCAGTGGAGTTACGACTTATTGAATGCGGATGAGCAACGTACGTTCCGAAGCCTGTCAATTTTCGTCGGCGGATGTACATTGACCGCAGTACTCACTACAATTGAGCCACCAACCTCTTTAGATATGCTCGATTCACTGGTGAACAAGAGTCTCCTGCGTCAAATCGAAACCGATGGTGAGCCGCGTCTGACCATGCTGGAAACCATCCGCGAGTTTGGATTGAAAGAGTTGTCGCACACGCATGAATTGGAAACCGCGCGCCGTGCCCACGCCAGCTATTATCTGTCGTTTGCTGAAGAAGCCGAGCCGCACCTGACAGGCGCTGACCAAAAGACCTGGCTCCAACGACTGGAACGCGAGCAGGACAACTTGCGTGCGGCACTGCATTGGGCGATTGAGCATGGTGAGGTTGAATTCGCTCAGCGCATGGCAGGCGCGCTGCAACCGTTCTGGTTTCGGCGTGGACGTTGGAGCGAGGGCCGTCGCTGGTTGGAAGATTCGTTGGCGATGGAGTCGAACGCTACTTTGAATCAATCCATTCGGGCAAATGCGCTATACGGGGCGGGTATGTTAGCCCGTTTTCAGGGTGACTTTGCCCGTGCGCGTATGTTGTGCGACCAAAGCCTGAAGTTGTATCGTACCCTCGCCGACAAAGCCGGGGCGCTCATCGCGCTCGTGCAATTGGCTCGCATCAGCAGTTTCCAGGATGATCAAACTGCAACGCAAACTTTTTTGGCTGAGGCTGCCTCCCTAATCGAAACCTTACCCGATAGCGTCGTGAAAGCGTATGCCTATATAGACATGGTCATTTCGATGGCGGGTACTAGCATTAACCAATCGCCGCCCGAAGCCGCCCACTATCTGGATGAAAGCGAACGAATCCATCGCGCGCTAAACAACCCGTCCGGTGTGGCGTTTGTCCTCCTCCATCAAGCCAATCGCGCGTTATGGGAAGGAGATTACACCCTGGCCGCATCTCGGTTTGATGAAGCCGAACGGTTGATAATGGAACTCGGCGACGATCACCTCCATACCCGCTTAGCTATGAGCCGCTTCCAGTTAGATATACATGAAGGCGATTTCGCCACCGCGCGCCGTCGCCTGGAAGATGTTTTCCAGCAGGCTCTCAACAGAGGTGACCATCATATGCCTTCGGGCCTGCCAATTCTTGCTGTCATCCTGCATAAGCAAGGTCTGGATGTGTGGTCGGCGCGGGTCTTGGGCCTGGCTGAGGCATTAAAGGGAACGGGTCAAATGAGCACGGAGGCGGCAGCCTTCGCGCAACTCCTCCGCATCGGTGACATTCGCGCCGAGTTGCGCTCCCGATTGGGCGACGAAGCATTTGACCGCGAGATTGCGGCGGGTAGGCGACTGACTCTGGACGATCTGCGGGCGATTCCTCACCCACCAGAGCCTGCTCCTGCCCAATCCGCTTCATCCTCAGCACCTGGCGAATCCCTGACAACGCGCGAAATCGAGGTGCTCCGCTTGCTCGCCCAGGATTTGAGCAACCCGCAAATCGCAGAGAAGCTGGTTGTCAGCCGCCGCACGGTGGATGCGCACCTGCGCTCGATCTACGACAAGCTCGGCGTCAAATCACGCGATGCGGCCATCCGGGTTGCAGGGGAGCAGGGATTGATTTAACGGCGAACAAGCGTCGGCTAACGCGAAGCGTGAAGCGGGATTTCGTCATCTGACAATTTATTTCAAGACTAATCCGTTGGTCGAGTAATCCCGCGTGCTCGTAGCGGGACGTATCGAGACCAACAGGAGCAGGATGACGGCAGAAATGTGGTCTCGATACGCCGCGAAGAACAAGAGCGCGGCTACTCGACCAACGCTGAAGAAAAATAGGCAACCCAAATAGGCAAGCGGAATAGGTAAGTTACCGATGTGCGTTGCCTGCTTGCGACATATACTGTTAGCAATAATTCAGACTAAAGGAGCCTACTATGTCTACTTCAAGCACGCAAGCGCCAACCGCCGGTCAGCCCATCCCGACCCCGCCCGATTTCCCAGTCGTTTGGGATGATCCCCGCGACGCCAAACTCACCTGGATGAGTCCTCCCCAATTCAAAACCCCCACACCGCCATTGATCCATGCCGTTATTGGCGCGTTCCTGGTGGGCGGCAATGCCGGCATGGAGGGGGCAGGCTTGCCCTTTTCTATACGTGTGGAGCGCATCAACACCTATCCATACATGGGCATGGTGCCCAAAGCCGCGCCGCCAGAGGCGGTGATGAAGGCCATGGGCCTGCTCAACCGCGCTGCGCCGGGCGTGTTCAAGATGATGATGGGCAAGGTGGGGGCCGGGATGTCGAAACAACAAGAGGCCGCCCTCAATCCCATCGTCGAAAGATTCGAGACCTATTGGCTCGACGAACTCCTGCCGGAGATCAAACAGCACATCGCTTACTTCGAAAGTTGCGACTTGCGCGGCATGAGCCTCGATCAATTGCGCGCGCACCTGGCGGAAGCCCTCAAACGTGGGGAGCGCATGGGCGCCTTGCATGGGGTCATCATGCCGATGCTCTTTGCCATGAGCCAGTTCGAGGAGTTGTACTGCGAATTATTTGAGGGCGCCAGCACGTTGGATGCCCTGCGACTCACGCAAGGCTTTGACAACAAGACAATGGAAGGCGACCGCGCGCTATGGCGCTTGAGCCGAGTCGCCCTGGCTACGCCCGAGGTGCGCGCGATTCTCTCCGGGCACGCGGCGGGCGACGTAGTCCCCGCCCTGGAAAAATCCGCTGCGAGCCAGCGGTTCCTGGCTGATCTGCGCGCTTGGTTGGCTCAATATGGTCAGCGTCTCAATTCTGTCTTTTCGCTCGGCGAGCCAAGTTGGATCGAAGATCCGACCCCCGCCATCCAAAATTTGCAGGCGTACCTCGCGCAGGCCGAAGCCCGGCCTGAAATGGAACCCGCTACATTGATCGCCGAGCGTGAGAAAGCGCTGGCTGAGGCGCGCGCCAAACTCGCCGGTTATCCACAGCCTATCGTCACTCGCTTTGAAACTCTGTTGAAGGCGGCACAGGTCGCGGCCGTCGTCCATGAAGACCACAATTTCTGGATCGACCAGCGCCTGTTCTATCACATCCGGCGGCTCATCCTGGAATTTGGAGGACGCCTGGCACAAGCCGGGACGCTGGAAGCGGCGAACGATGTGTTCTATCTCATGCCGGATGAACTGCAGAACGGTCGCGACGTTCCCATGAAACGCCTGGTACAGGAGCGCAAGGCGGAGATGGAGCGCTTCAGCCGCATGACCCCGCCGCCGATGTTGGGCACAGCGCCGGCCTTTGAGATGACCGATGGCGGCTCCATGATTCGCGCAATGTTCAAGGGCGAAATGAGCCCAGCCAACACCAGCCAGAGGGAGGCGGATAGAGTCAAAGGGTTAGCCGGTTCAGCCGGCGTGGCGCGTGGCACCGCCAGGGTGATTCACTCACTGGCGGAGGCAGGCAAACTTCAGCCGGGCGACGTGCTGGTAGCCATAGCCACGGAGCCGCCGTGGACGCCTCTGTTCGCCACGGCTTCAGCCATCGTCACTGACTTAGGCGGGGTGTTGTGCCATAGTGCCGTCGTCGCCCGCGAGTATCGCATCCCGGCGGTGGTTGGCACAGGCCATGCGACCAGCACATTCCACGATGGGCAGCTGCTCGAAGTGGATGGCAATGCCGGCATCGTGCGGGTGGTCGTTGAGGAAACTGTGAATGAACCTGCTCTGGTTGGGTGATCCCAAATCCTTTGATGTAGCCCTGGTGGGTGGCAAGGCGGCTAATCTCAGCCGCCTTGCCAGAATGTACCACCGCGTACCGGATGGATTCTCCCTGCCCGTCTCGGTGATGGATGAGGCGCATCCAATCGACTTGCGGGATGAAATCACCGCCGCCATCTCGGACCTGATGAACTGCCACCGCCTCCCGGACTTTATCGCCGCTGTGCGTTCTTCCGCGGTGGACGAAGATGGAGCCACCGCCTCCTTCGCCGGACAGCACGAAACGTATCTCAACATCGTCGGTGCGGACGCCATCTTTCAAGCCGTGACTCGTTGCTGGGAATCGGCACGGTCTGAGCACGCTCTGGACTATCGCCGCCAGCAAGGACTGTCAGTGGAACGTCCACAAATCGCGGTACTTGTGCAGCAATTGGTCGCCGCGGATGTTTCCGCGGTTGTATTCAGTGCCAACCCGATCACAGGCAGTCGCGACGAAGTGATGATCAATGCGAGTTGGGGCCTGGGTGAGAGCATTGTCGGCGGGACGGTCACGCCCGATACGTTTACTGTATGCAAATCAGATTTCGCTGTCGTGCAGCGTGTCATTGCAGATAAACAACGCATGACTGTCTCTGCGCCAGGTGGAACACACGAAGTGGAGGTACCTCGCTTCCTTCGCAACACATCCTCGCTGAACGATGAACAAGTGATCGAAATGGCAAAGCTTGCTCTGACATTGGAAACCACGATGGGACATCCCGTGGATGTCGAATGTGCTTATGCAGGTGGTGAGTTGTATTTATTACAGTGCCGTCCCATCACTACGCTGAAGTAATATCCCCTTGTCCCGCTAATGGTCCGTTGTAGTAAATTATGTACAAAGTCCGAACTAAACTGATTTATAAATCAGGTATACCTAGCGAAGGTATGATAAAGCCGTACTTGCCCAATGTAGTGAAAGATGTCATCCTTCACGATGCGATGAAGCGGGATATCACCACGGCCCGGCGTGTCGCTTTACTGGAGATCCTCTGGCATGAACGTTATCTCACGCGGGCGCAGCTAATTGCCAGGGTGGAACTTCGGCTGGGGAAAAACTGCTTTGGGGTTTCGGCGTGGGAGGACACCTTCTACCGGGATATGCGTTTCGTGAAGCAGGCATTTGAGGCTGCGGGCTATCGATTGTGTTACAGCCGAAACAAGCAGCAGCCCGGCTATTATCTGAATGGGCAGCCGGCGTTGTCATCCGAATTCAAACAGATATTGAAAACCAGCGCGGCGGAAGTGGATCAGCGCCAAATCGATATTTATCACAAGTTATCCTTTTCAGAACGCTTCTACCATGGGTGCTCTATCAGTGATGCCGCTCGCAAGGTGGTCACGTACCGAATTCGCCAGGAAAACCCACGATTGTCACTCATCGACGCAAATCGCATGGCATTACAGATAGCGTATAGCCAATGAAGAATAAAACCTTGGATATCGCCGGTTTCCTCAAGTTGGTGATAGAAGCTTTGGAAGCTGCGGGAGTCGAATATCTGATTGGCGGTGCCATCGCAGAATGGGCATGGGGAGAACCGCGCGCAACCCAGGATCTGGATCTTGTGGTTAAAATCCCCATCAAATCTATCAACAAGTTGTCAAAAGAACTTAAGAAAAGAGACATGCTCATCCCAGCCGAGATCATCCTGGATTCGATCCTGGAAGAACGGGCAGATATCCTGATCGATGCCATCCACATGCACAGCGGGCTCAAAGCCGATCTATATCCGGTGCGTGAAGGGCAGGAACTTCGACTGAGTGCATTTCAACGGTGAGAGCAGGTGGATTATGGCCCTCCAATTGGAAAGGTGTATATCCATTCGCCAGAGGATCTAATTCTTTATAAGCTCATGTACTTCGGGCTGAGCTAGCAATCGAAACATTCCCGAAACATCGCCGCGATTCTCAAATCAAAGAAAAATGAACTTGATAGGGGCTATATCGAGCAGTGGGCAACTCGATTAGGATTGAATTCGGTATGGAAGGAAATGCTTAACAACGTTTCTTGAGATCCAGTAATATAAACGATGGAATGTCAAAATTCAAAAAGCGGTATTATTGATGTACTCGGAAATCAATTTTCGACCCAATAGAGGATCGTTTCTAGCTCATCGTAGTCCTCACGGCTCCCCGAAAAGTGTGACCTCACGGCTATGAAAAATGACCAAGCCATGTGGACTACAGTTCGAAATTTCTGAAAGTGGTTCGGGTCCGTGAGGTCCCGAGTTCAAATCTCGGCACCCCGACAAAGCAGTACGTAGACTCCCTACCCGAGGGAGTCTTTTTTGTAGGTCCGAGTTTCCCCATACTGGGGACTGTGCAAATCTCGACGCCTCGACCAAATGGACGAAAAGACTCCCGCCGGTGGGAGTCTTTTGTTTTTTTGTTATTCTAAACCAGGAAATGTTCCCTGACTTTTGCCGAAATCTGGCGATCGGTCATCTTGTCCATGGTTTCGATGTGAAGGATCTGTGTTTTGCCTCCCTCGTGCAAAAGACGTTTTTCCAACTCACCTTTGGCTTCCCCTGGACCGAAGATCTGAATGGAGTCTGCATCACGGATCACAGCAATGACTTCATCGTAATAGTTGTTGAGATGGTTTCCAAATTGACGGTCGCGCACATCCTCCGTCGAGCCGTCTTCTGAAGCCGTGCCGCCTGTGAAGCGGACGTGCTTTTCCATGTTCGATGTGATCTTCTTTAATTCTTCCCCTGCCTCCGTCACGATCACAATCACCGCTTTCCTATGGTCGATCCACAAACCGATATTCTTTTTCATGAGCTTCTCCTTATCCATGCCTGTGTGAACTGACTTTTTTGAAATCGATATATCCCTGCTCAACGTTCGTTTCGATCAACTGTACGCGGACTGGTTCACCGACATCCAGACCTTCGAATCCCTCCACCAGCTTGCCTTCCACGGGGATGTTAAGCAGCCGGACCCACGTTCCCTTCTCGGATGCTCCTGTGACGATGGAATCGAACCGTTCTCCGATCCTTGATTCAAGCAGGAGTGCAGCCGCGGATTTTTCGACGCGTCGTTCCACCTTCTTGGCCGCATCCTCCGCTTCGGTACAATGAGCCGCCAAGGTATCCAATTCATCTTTACTATACGGCAAGGGATTTCCTCCCAGCGCGGCTTTCAACAGACGCTGGGTAAGCAGGTCGGGATAGCGGCGATTTGGAGCAGTGGAGTGAGCATAATCTTTGACCGCAAGCCCAAAGTGCCCCGGCGCATTCCCTTCAGGTGATTCGGCAATGTATTCGCCAGCCCCCAAAAGCTTGATCACCACCAGGGATAAGTCGGGGAATCGAACCGGGTCTGCGGCTTTTTGCTGGATGAGAAACTCTTCGAGTGCCTTTGAATCTGGCTCAGTTGGAAGTTCGTATTCGTACTCTCTTGCGATTTCAACGATCCGCTCCCATCTCTTGGGTGTGCGGACCACACGACGGATCGAGGGGAATCCACTGGCTGAGAGATAGCGCGCCGTCACACCGTTTGCAGCGATCATGAAATCCGCAATGAGCTCCTTGGCACGGTTCTTTTCCTCTATATCGAGCGAGCGTATCTGGTCGCCGACAAATACCGGTTTTGCTTCGATGGTTTCCAGACTGAGCGCCCCGTAAGCATGGCGGAGCTTCTTCATACGTTGTGCCACCTGATCCTGCAGCCGCAGATTCTTGTCCAATCCTTTAACAGCAACAATCTCTTCGGGGATGGCTCTTTTATTTTCCAACCAGTCTGCCACACTGTTATAGGCAAGTTTCGCGTGATTACGGACCCATGCTCGATAGATGCTGGACTCCTGAATGGATCCGTCTGTGCCCACCACCATTTCGATAACAATTGCCAGACGATCCTCATTGAAATTCAGTGAAGTGATATCGGTGGATATTTTTTCCGGCAGCATTGGAAATATCTCAGCCGCTGTATAGACCGAGGTGGTATTATGGCGCGCATGTACATCGATCGCTGACCCATCTTTGATGGATGAGTCTACATCCGCGATGGCGACCATGATCTGTATATTGTCACCCGGTACCGCCTCCGCTAGAGTAAGCTGATCGAGGTCGCGGGAGTCGTCGTTGTCGATGGATGCCCACAAAAGTCCACGCATGTCGCGGACTGGTTCACCATTTGTCGGAGAAGGGACTTGAAGTCGCCCAAGTTCGGCGAGTGCTTCTGTGGAAAAATCAGGGAGCAGGTCGCGCTCGAGCATTGCCCTGTGAGCAATGTCTCGTAGAATGGTACGATGATGTTTTCCGTTAGTTTGCATGGGAAATCCTTTCGCGCGGCCGGGCAGTCTTCGCAAGAAGTTAATCGCTTGCATTTTCCAGCGCTGCCCGATTCCTGTATTCGTCATATTCCGGAAGTAAGCGATGATATTCTTCGTCCATTAAGGGAGACGAGATCATAAAATCCGCGGTAGCCCGGTTGCAGGCAATGGGAATGTTCCACACGACAGCCATCCTTAAGAGTGCTTTGACATCCGGATCGTGGGACAATGATTCAAGGGGATCCCAAAAGAAGATCAGAAAATCGATATCGCCATCAACGATCTTGGCTCCAATTTGTTGGTCTCCGCCCAGCGGTCCACTCTCAAGTTTATGAATGGGGAAACCGAGCACTAGTTCCAATAGCGCGCCGGTTGTACCTGTCGCATAGACAGTGTGATGCGCCAGTAGATCCCTATTGTATTTTGCCCATTCGATCAGGTCACGTTTTTTATTGTCGTGCGCTACAAGCGCGACTTTTTTATCGCGTTCGAGCGTTATCTTATTTTGATCCATAAAAACTCCTTAATTGTTTCCTCTTTTTACACGTACTCCATGCCCTTTGTTGATCGATTTATACAGTCATATCCGTGCATTCGCCTGTCATGTAATATGTAACTCAGTCACCCGGCGGAAGTGGAAACCATAGATGGCAAATGTGATCGCCAACGGGAAGAGCCGCGGACGATGGAAGAGAGTCCAGAAGAAGAGCCGCCAGTATTGGATGCGTTCAACGCCGCGAATACCCAACTGATAAATGGACCGCCACAGCGCCATGATATATTGCGGCTCCAAACGGAGTTTAATTTTGGGTGGGTGATACTCACGCAGGAACGTCCGCACGCGCTCGTAATAATATTTTGGTGCGTAGATCTGATCCAGTATCTTGCGATACCCTTCTTTCAACGATTCCAGTCCCATTCTGGGGATGATGTTGGTCGTGCCGTCCACATTATCGCCTGAGAATTCATTGACCAGACGATCCTCTATTTGCATGCGTTCGTACAGCTGTGTTCCCAGCGGGGCTTGTAACAACCCAACCATGGCCGTTACAATGCCGCTTTTCTGAATGAAATCGATCTGTTGTTGGAAGATGGATGGGGAATCACTGTCAAACCCGACGATGAATCCGCCCTGCACTTGCAGACCGGCACGTTGGAGCTTTCGGACGCTCTCCACCAGGTCACGTCCCTTGTTTTGGCTCTTGCTGCATTCGGTCAGGCTGTCTTCGTTGGGCGTTTCGATGCCTACAAAAACCGTATCGAATCCAGCTTGTACCATCAGCTCGAGTAATACAGGATCATCTGCCAGGTTGATGGAAGCCTCTGTGCTGAACGGCATGCCAGTCCTGCCCTTACGCCATTCAATTAATGCGGGCAGCACTTCAGACTTGATTTGTTTCTTGTTACCGATAAAGTTGTCGTCCACGAAAAAGATGCTCTTGCGCCAGCCTATCGCATAGAGACTTTCCAACTCGGCGATGATCTGTGCGGCGGTCTTCGTGCGCGGGATATGCCCCAGCAACGTTGTCACATTACAAAAGTCGCAATGGAATGGACAGCCGCGTGAGAACTGGATACTGATCGTATCGTAATGCTTGAGATTCGCCAATTGCCACAGCGGGATGGGGGTCTGGTGGATATCGGGGAATTCTTCGGAAGAATAAACGCGTCGAGCCTGACCCGCTAACAGGTCCCGTAAGAACGGCGCTAACGTCTCCTCCGCCTCATTCAAGACAAAGTGATCCACCTCCGGGAATTGCTCATGTTCCATCGTGAAGAGTGGGCCTCCTGCGACCACTTTTACGCCAATCGCTTTGCAGCGTTCGAGAATCGCTCGTACCGATTCACGCTGTACGACCATGGCACTGACGAAGATATAGTCTGCCCACTTCAGGTCTTTCTCTGTGAGGTCCATCACGTTGAGATCGATCAGTTTCTTTTCCCACTCAGCGGGCAGCATGGCTGCAACGGTCAACAGACCCAGCGGTGGTGCCCCGGCTTTCTTTCGGATGAATTTAAGGGCATGCTTGAAACTCCAGAAGGTGTCGGGGAACTCGGGGTAGAGGAAAAGAATTTTCATCGGTATTCGCCTCTTTTCGATTATTTGAAGGACAAAACCGTAAGCGCTAAATGGTTTAGGTTGTCTGACTGATGTAAACCGTCTGGCTGCGTGAGCTGTATCCGGCAAAATAGGTGGTGCCGTCCACCTTATATTCGGCCATCATGATCGCCCGTCCGCTTTCACCAACCTGCTCTACAAACACCGATTTCCTGTCGGCTACCCGCGTAACCTTGATTTCTTTGTCTTCCAAATCGATCTTCCTGCTGTAATTTTCTACGATCGTTAACATTTGTTTTGAGTCCATGGTTCTTATTGCCTTCTTCCTCACCAGACATTGTGCATGACCTAATTTCTAGTGTTTCTTTTGCGATTTGTTCGAACCAGCCGAGGGATTCATGCCATCTCGAGTGAGTGAAGTACCCTTGTCCTTCACCAGGGTCTGTACTGGCGATCGCTCTCCAGAACGACCATTGGAAGAACCGCCGATATTGGCACTGGAAAACGGTCCAGATTTTTTCGGCTTGCGTTTACTAACACCTTTGCGTCCCATTATTTCTCCTTTTTTGGAATCATCGAATGATTGGTTTGCCTACTCGTTGTAACTGGATGGGTTATATAAACATCCTCTACTTTGGCTGCTCTTTGATCAAATTCACCTCTTATTCCTGTTGTGCCGATTTATGATTGGGGCTGCGTCTCTTTTTCTTGGACCGATAATGCTGCCTGAAGGACCTCGATAATCCGCTGTTCAGCATTCGCGGGGACTACGGTGACCAATTTGTTTCGGTTGGGCTCTCTTGATAATTCATCTGCCAGACGTCCGGTACGGCTCAAGGCGAGAACAGGACGACCCATCCCCAGGCTCAAATCGATGTCCTTCCGGGATACCTCCCCGCCGTTGATCAGGATCGTCACAGCCTGGTGACCTTTGGAAAATATGGTTGCTGCATCGACCATCCACGGTGACTCGTCTCCAAACTCGTTGCCAGGCACAAGGATGAAGTTGGAGTAATGAGGTTCCAATGGCCAACGTTGCGTTCCCCACCATAAAAATTTTGTACTGTGTGGGCCGTCAGTCCAGGTTACCAATTTTTCAGGTGCTATGCCGATCAAGGGAAATTTGTATCGACTCTGCTTTCTTATCCGCCCGATATCAGCCATAACGCCCATATCTGTTCCTCCACAGAGGATCACTGCTTGCATGTCTTCTGCGACTTTGGCAATGGTCTGGATGGCATGTCGGGTCGCATCCGCTTCATGTTCGTCAATGCTACCGCCAATCAGCACGATGACAGGATAGCCGTCGTTCAACCGGAATTCTGAGATGGCTTGAACCAGTTCCGAACGCTCACTGGGAAAAACGCACACCACTTCCTGGTCTGGAAAATTAATCTTTTGAGTACGCATCATGACCTACCTTTCATTCTCATGTTCATCATTTCCGTTGGTCATTTGCCTGGCATGACCGAATCAATAACTAATACATTCGCCAGATGAATGCTTGCTCTTGCTTTTGAGAACAGCAGTAATTTGCCGTGCATAAAAACAAATGGATAAGCCAGTATGGTAAATAAATCCATAACGATAAAAAGCAAGTTCAATTTCATTGTCTTGTCTCCTCTGTAATGCTGCCGATTAACTTCCTGATTCGTTTGCTTCTTTGTCGAAGGATTTCATGCTCCGTTACCCGTTTATTGAACTCATCTTCATCGATCACCACAATATCCGGCGGATTTTGAGCGGAGAGATGTAAGGCGGCATCGTCCCTGAGTTTAATATCATCAAAGACCTTCAAGAACGCCCCCACTCCCTGATGCACCAGTGTGTGATCATCTACTGTCGCGGCATCTGCAGGCGGAACTGGTGTGGGTTGCAGGCTATCAGCGTACACAACCCTTACCAATAGTTTGCCGTTATCGACGAATGGGAAGTCTATATGCGTTGGTAATTTTCCAAGCTGGCCCCGGTCCAGGATGAATGCATAGCGGAGACCATCACTGTTGCAGGAAACCACCTGTACCTGCAATTCATTTGCGAGATCTTGCAATAAACGCGGATCGAAATAATTGCTGAAAGGGGTTGATGTATGTGTGGCGATATATCTGTTGTTGAGTATGCCAAACAGTACGATCATGCCTGTACTTGAATCTTGTGTTAATCGCCAGCGTTTAAATCTCGGCAGTAATCCCCATCTTGTCAGAACTGTCGATGCCTGAATCCTGATTTGCCGGGCTTTCTGATCGTAGAAATTTGGGTCAATTGTCTGTGCCATCATCTTCATCCTTCCTGTCGCTTCTTAACAATTTGCGCTTGACTTCGTCGAGCCACCGGCGGATCTGATCGTCCGGTCTTGTGAGTTGATAGCGGTTATCCAAAATATCGCTTTCAATGTGTGGCACCGTATCGTCGTCTTGCTGAGCATCTATGATTTCAACCACTGACGCTGGCAATCTCTCAACGGGATTTTCGAGGATTCTTTGATTGTTTTGCTGGATCCTCAGCCAGCGCCAGAATCCCCAAAGGATCAAGACTGCCAATATTAAGATAAAGATTGGAAAGCACCACACCCATAGGAAGGCGATGGGTCCCTGCCTTCGTTCATCGCGTTGGCGTGCCTGGTCGGCATACCATTGTGATGTCGCGGCGGCAACCTGGGTTTGCGTGGCAATATTGTTAGCAACAGCTGTCTGGGTGCCGGCAGCGAGATCGTTTTTGATTTGTTGATTAACCACGGACTCTGCGCCAGTTGTCGCAAAGTCTGCCATTTGGGTTTGTCGGATCGCATCCTGGGTCAACGCAGCACTCTGCGTAAATACCGCAGAATTCAAGGTTGCTTGTGCATTGGCACGCACAATTTCAGCGGTTGCTGCGATCTGAGCTGCAATGGCATTGGATTCGTTTTGGTCCTGAGTCTGCGCTGCACCCAAGGTTGAGTTGGCAGAATCCAAGTTTGCCTGCGCATTGGCGCGTACAATTTCGGCGGTCGCGGCTGCCTGATTATCTGCGTTATCCTTCTGCTGAGTCAGTGCGACTGCCAGAGTTGCCTGATCGCATGCCTCACAAGGCAGGTCTGTTTGCATTGGCGTAATCAATAGCAACTTCTCCGTTGCTGGAGTCTCTGTCAATGTAAAACATGCGGATAGAAGCAACAAAAGCGATAGGGTTCCGTACATAGCGACAACGCGCAATTTATTCATTTTTTACCAATCAGGCAGGATGAAAATGCCGGTTGTAAACGGGGACTTATATGGCATCTTTCAGTGCCTTAAGGGTCCTCACCTTTATCACTTTACGCGCTGCTCTTGCCTTGTAGGTCATCGGTTCCTTGGTGAATGGGTTGATGCCTTCGTGCTTGGGCGTGGCAGGCTTGTCAACTACATTCAGTTTAAGCAGACCTGGGATGAGAACTTCGCCTGGTCCCCGCTTGCCAAGTTGATGGGCAACCATGACGTTGATCGTATCGAGTGCTGATGTGGCTTGCTTCTTATTGAGGCCGCTTTTCTCGGCCAGGGTGGTCACGAACTGGGACTTGCTCATTCTTTTGCTTGTCATTTCATATCTCCTTTGGTTGTCAGTCTTTTGACTGTAAAAACTTTTTCACTTCACGTTTGTTTGTGAAATTTCCTTAACCATTTCGGCGGTTTTTTCCGGCTGGTCAACGCGCGTCGCCACGTCAGCCTGGGCAATGATCCCTACAACCTTGTAGTCGTTGTCCACGATGGGAATGCGGCGCAATTGATGCTCAGCCATCGCGTCCAATGCTTTTTGCAAATCATCGCCCGCGAGGCAGGTTACCACCTTGCGCGTCATTACGGCCTCCACTTTCGTGGACTTGGCATCGAGCCCACCGGCCACGATCTTCAACGTCATGTCGCGATCGGTCACGATACCGACCAGTTTTTTGCTCTGCTCGTCCTCAATAACAGGTATTGAGCCGATGTTCTCACTCTTCATCAACTCCGCCGCTTCTGCCACCATGGCATTGGGTAGACAGCAAATTGGGTTTTTCGTCATTACTTCATTACACTTTTTCATAAGGATTCTCCTTCGGATAAAACTTTGATGTTAAGCGGTGGGGTTACCGCAAGTAGCCGATCACAAACAGTACGATCAGAACTATGATGATGGTGTATAACATTGGGAATCTCCTTTCTTAATCTTGCATTTAAAGCTGAACTCTTTCTGGCTGCCCCCACCTGTTTTCTACGAACGCAGATCTACACAATACCCAACAGCCTCAAAACAATGAGAATAACGGCGATAACGAGTAGGGTGTGGACAATATTGCCAGTGCGCGGGAAACTCGGGGAGATATTCGGACCGAAATATCCGAGTAACCATAGTACGAGCAGAATTACAATAATCCAGGTAAGCATGAGGTTTCTCCTTTTGACGGATTTGTTCTATAACTCATCGTACAACAAACACTCCCGGACAGCATCCATCCGCCGGGGAGTATTGGTTTCCGCCACTTGGGGGAGGACTTGTTAAGTCGGAAGTGAGGTAAAAGGCAAAAGGGACACACTAGAAATGAGTGGATCCCTCATAATACCCTGCCGGCTGCTTTTATCTTGTCAGTCGTAGCGTCGTGTTTCCTCTAAACAGGAAGGTTAGCACAAACCCAGCGACAAACCCACCGACATGCGCCATATAAGCCACGCCGCCCGTATCTGCTGTATCAGCAATGGAACCAAATCCGCTAAATAACTGCAGAACAAACCATAATCCAATCACTATCAGTGCAGGCATGGGTATGATGCCTCTTCCCATTAACACTTGGACTCTTCCCTGCGGGAACATCATAAGATAGGCACCCAGCACCCCCGCAATCGCCCCCGATGCGCCTAAATTCGGAACATTTGATCCAAGGCTAAATGCCAACTGTGCAAAAGTCGCCGCAATCCCACAGATCAGGTAGAAGACAATAAACTTGCCATGCCCAAAACGATCTTCCACATTGTCACCGAAGATCCATAAATAAAGCATATTGCCTCCCAGGTGGACCCACCCGCCGTGCATGAACATGGAAGTGAAGAGCGTCAAAAAATCACCAACGGGATTGGCGAGGAAGCGGCTGGGAACGAAAGCCCACTGCATAATGAAAGCGTCACCGCCGCTCAGCTCTATGAAGAAAAACAGGACGTTCAAAGCGATCAAGGCATAGGTGACCAACGGAACCGTTCTGCGCGAGCTATTATCATCACCAATTGGAAACATAAGATTTATCTCCTTTTACTATGGTTAGACTTGAATGGATAAACCAATGACCCTATCTGGGTCTTTACTCATCCTACAACAAACAAGCCATGAGCGTATCCATCACCTGAGGAATGTTGGCCTCCGCCACTTGGGGGAGACCCTGACATCGTCACCACTTCCATTTGATGGCATCTTACTGATGTATTTTGTCTACAGTTTCTTTTAGCTGCTGTTTGAGTTGGAAATAAGAAACGCTTAAGTAAGCGCCAAAGAGAAAGATGAGTCCGCTCAGATATGCCCATACCAGGAATGCGATAATTGCCGCCACCGATCCATAAACCAGGTTCGAGACAGAGATGTAAGTGGAAACAAAAGACAAGAAGGCCTTCTTAGCGAGTTCCCATAAGAAACCAGCTCCTATTGCGCCAGGTAAGATCTCACGCCAGGTAGAAAGCCCATGCGGTAGCAGCATGTAAAGCACCATGAACAAAAAAACATCGAACAAGATAGCCACCACCAAACTGACAATACCTCCCATGGAAATGATTGGGGCAGGTAAGAAAGTTCCCAGGTGGGTGATCATACTGCTTGCGAAGGAAGCCAGGAAGAGAGTCGGGCCGACCAATGCCAGGACAAATAATATGGCCAGTCCCCGTCTCTTCCAGACAGCACGGCGTTGTTTTACACCCCAGATTTCATTCAGGGTGTGAGTAAACGTGTAAAAAATCGTAGAGGCAGACCAAATCAGACCAACCAAAGCAACGCCGCTAACTGGTCCGCGTGCTTCGATAACTTCATCAATATTTGGTCCCAACAATTGACCCAGAGCCGGCGCAATAAACTCCAACTCTTGAATGATTTGTTGCTGATCCATTGATGGACCCAGGCTGAAGCTGGCAATGGATATGCTTAAGAGGGTGATGGGAAAAAGTGAGAAAAGGGAGAAGTAGGCGATTGCCGCAGCCGTGATCGCTGTCTCAGGTTTAAGGACTTCCTTTGCGGTGCTCGCCAACACTCCTAACCAGTCACCTGTACGTCCATTGATCCTTCTTACAGTTCGGATACCTTGATTTCTAAGCCGTGCAATCAGTTTAACCATTCTGGATGAAGTCATTCTCCCTTTTCAGGGTTTTGATGTTTTATCTTCACCGGTAACAAGCTGGGGTGGGTGGAATAGATCGGTAGGTTCACCAGGTAAAGACGCCGGCAGAATCGGTTCCGCTTTCTCTAGCAAGTCTGTAAGCCGTTCCATACTGCTGATGACCAATCGAGGCGGTGGTTCATCCATCCCATTAATGGCGGCCCATAGATTTGCCTGCCGTTCCTTGAGATTTGAAATCTGTACGGTAGCGCCGGAAGTAATGCGGTTACTGAACAGAAGCTTCCACAGAATTTGGCATACAGCTGACAGGGGAGGGGCTATGATGAGTCCGACCAGGCCAAAAGCATCTGCCATTACAAGGAGTATGACCAGGGTCATAATGGGATTATCCCATTTGCGTCGGAAAAGACGTGGCTCAACCCACACCTGCAAGACGATTAAGACGATAAGTGTATAGAGAACCGTAAATAGACTAAGCTGTACACCCGTCAGCAATCCTACGATGAGCGGCATTATTACCGCCAGAGCCGCGCCCACCACGGGAATCAGCCAGGCTAGCGCACCGATCAACGCCAGCAACGTTGGGTATGGAGATCCGAGCAGCCAATACCCAATACCCAATAAGACTATCGCGAGGATGCTTTGGACAATCTCGCTGCGTATATAAGCGCCCAGGTCGGGTTCGATCGTCCGCCAAACACCTCGCGCACGACTTCGCAGTTCAGAGGGGAGCAACGAAAGCCAGAGTCGTTCAAAATGGATTTGATTGATGCTCCAGTAGAGACTCAGGAACAGGACGACGAATACGCCGCTTACAAGACCGCCGACGCCTTCCGTGAAGCCGAGCAAGGCGGGTAGCACCAGTTGACCCTGTTCGCCGGTGACTGCTTCAAAGAGTTTATCCGGAGTTGGTAGCCATGTGACCAGCGTCTGTTGGAACGAACTGCCATCCAGCCACGGTGGCAGTCTCCAGGTGCCTTGCACCGATAATGTTTGGGCCAGTTGTTGAATATCACTGATCATGAATTTACCAACAAGGAAGAGTAGGAATCCGAAGCCGCCCAGGCTTACGAGGTAGAGCAAAATCAATGCCAGACGCGTCACAAGACTGCGTCTGGACCAGCCCTTAAAGAATGGACGGAGGGTTGCCGCAAGGGCAAGCGAGACCAGAACGTAAATGACCACGGTACGAAATTGCCACAGCAACACCAATGCCAGCAAAGTGGTCATGACCGCTGTACCAAACACGATCAGTTGCTTCGTCATGGTGCATCCGAAGCATTGACCTGAGCCAATAAAGCATCGAGGTCGGTAGTCAGGGTCTCGATCTCATCCATTACCTGGTCAATCTGCTTGATCCTCTGATCTGAGCCTCTTTTTTTGAGTCGCGCCTGCTTTCGTAGATCCTGAGTTAGATCCTGTGCTTCATAACGGAGCCGGCTTGCATAATCGCGTCCGGTTGAGACCTCCGGATCCATCGCCGACGGATGAAAGACGAAGCGGTCAAGCAATAGCTGAATAATGGCTGCCATGGGAATAGCCATGAGCGCACCGGCAATTCCGAATAAAGTGCTAAAGGCAAAAATTGCAAGTAACGTAACGAATGGGTTGACTCCCACCGCTTTACGCATGATACGCGGTACCAACAGGCTGTTTTCCAACTGCTGAATAATGATCGTAGCGACAATGACCCAGATCAACTTGGCAGGCGCAATGGACAACGCAACCAGCGCCGCGGGAATAGCTCCAAGCAACGGCCCGACCATCGGTACCGCTTCCAGCACTCCTGCCAGGAGCGCCAACACAAGAGCGTTGGGCAAGCCGATAAGCAGATAGGCAACCAGTGCCGTGATTCCTATGACCAGGCAAAGGACACCTTGTCCGGCTATGAAGAAACCAACTTTGGTTTCCATCGCCGTAAGAAGTTCGCTTATGCCCTCGCGCTGGTTTTGTGGAACCAGCAGTAAGAATGACTGGATGATTCGCGGTCCATCCAGCGTCCAGTAAAAAGATAGAACCAAGATAACGATGATGATGAAGATAGCCTTGGCAGCCAATATTACGTATCCCAATGCCTGCCCTGCTGAATCCATTACATCCTGTCCCGTTTGTTGGGCCACATGTGGATTCAAACCTGGCAGGGAAGTTGGGAGGAACTCGCTTAGGCGAACCATTAATTGATCGGGATAATGAACCATCCACTCGCGCAGGTTTTGGTAATATCCTGGTATTGCGGCGGTAATCGTTGTACTTTGCTCGACGATCAAGGGCAGTAACAATAGCAGGAAGCCTATGAGCAGGATGAGCAACAGGATGTAGATAACAATAACCCCTACGATTCTGGGCAACCCGCGCTGATGCAGCCAGGCTACGGCTGGTCTGATCACTGTGCCTATCACAATGGCGACGAACAAGGTGAAAACGACCTGGTTAAATCGATAGAGAAGCCAGAAGCCAAGGATGACAGAAAAGAGCACCAAAGTTGCCCATACGACCCGTCGGAATGTCCAGTCATAGGATTGAGAAGGCGAAGAATGAATGGTCATCTTGTTATGAGTCCCTTTTCTGGGTGGGAGTAATCATATACTGGAACTTGCTCATTCTTTTAGCAGGCATTTGATGTCTCTTTTGCTTGTCAATCTATGTCCGTTCGACTTAAAAACCTTTTACACGCCATTAGCTCGCGAAATCCCCTCTACCATTGCAACAGTTCTTTTCGGATGGTCATACCGCATTGCCACATCCGCCTGGGAGATCATCCCCAGGATCTTGTTTTTGGTAGTTACGACGGGAATGCGGCGCAATTGATGCTCAGCCATCACATCCAGAGCTGTATGTAAACTATCATCAGCAAAACAGGTTACCATCTTTCGCGTCATCACTTCATCCACTTTTGTGGACCTGGCATCGAGTCCTTCGGCCAAGACTCTCAAGGTCAGATCACGGTCCGTAACAATACCGACCAGTTTTTTGGTCTGTCCGTTCTCAACAATCGGTATCGATCCAACATTCTCGCTCTTCATTAACTTTGCTGCTTTCGACACCAGGTCATTTGGTTCACAGCAAACGATCTTTTTCGTCATTACCATCTTGCAATTCTTCATAAGGATTCTCCTTCGAAAAACCCTTGGTGTTAAGCGGTGAGGTTACCGCAAATAACCAAGCAAAAACAGTACGATCAGAACAATGATGATGGTGTATAACATTGAAAATCTCCTTTCTTATCTTGAGCTTGAAGTTAAGTCTGTCTGGCTAACCCTCCTGTTTCGAATGAATTGTAGATTTATTTGATGGATATGTGCCATAACTTATCCTGCAACAAACATTCACTGACTGCATCCATCCGCCGGGGAAGGGGAGAGGCGTTTATGAAAGATCAAATCGGGACCGGAGTGGAAATCGCTTCTGGACCTTTGTAGCGATCTCAAGATCTGTCAATTTTCCGGCGTCTTCCATGCTGACAATGAATATCGCCAGTCCTTCGCTCGCAAGATGTTTTTGGAGTTCGTACTTGGCCCCTTCCGGACCAAAAATTTGGATCTCAGTGGCGCCGCGAATGTACGCGATGATCTTGTCGTAATATTCTCCGAGGTGCTTCCAGAAACGCCTGTCACGTATATTCTCAGGTGCGCCGTCTCCGGGGACAATGGTGGAGTAAAGGACATAATGCTCCATATCGGATGTGATTATTCTTCTCGCCTCGATATTGTCAGCGATACTTACGATGACGGCCTTGTTGCGGTCAAGCCACAAGCCAACTCTTTTATCCATTTAGTTTCTCCTTTTTAGGAAAACGTCGGAACCATGATTGATTTTGACTGGCTGGTCGAACAGGTCGGACAAGGGGCCGTTTGAGCGTTGATGAACTGGCTTCAACGATCCTGCCGCCATCATCCTCCCAGCGCAGGATGCTTTTGAGTTCGGTTTTGACTTTTGGCAATTCAACTTTGATTGTTTCAACCATAATAGTTTCATCTTTCTTGAAATAGAGGACGACTGTTTCAGTAAAGCCGGGCATTTGTCATCTTTTATCTCCTACAAACTAACTACAGGCTGGGCTGTGTGGTTTTCCTTAACCGCCCAGGCTGTCATTTGCGAAGAATTGTTCCTTGAACGATACGCCTTCCAGAGTCTCTTTGAATGAAAACTGGAGAGGTCCATACTCAATTTGCATATCTTCCGCCTGATATTCGACAGGAAAGAGTACATCATCAGGACAATAAGGATAGGGAGGTTTCCAACCCAAATCCGGCATAAAAAAGGAGGCAGGGTCGAAATCCTCGTATTGATTCCTTTCGTTGCTTTTGATATGCAGGAATCCCGAGGCTTTGGTCAGATAACGAACTGCGTTCATGGGGATAACGATAAGTTGCCCAGAGGGCTTTGCTGTTTCATTGGTCAGGGGATGGAGTCCGTTGAAATTCCCCTGGACGGTCATGGCAATGACGCGTCGATTGTTTGGGTTAATAATTACCTGCTTTACAACCCCGGGGATCCCATCAAGAAAATATATGGTTTTGCCAACGGCAGGCTGTAAGAAGGGCTGGTCTTGCAGTTCCCGTTCAGAGCCCGAAACACGAACATAATTGACCACACCGCGGACATTTGGGTTACTGGCTGCGCACTTCTCTGCCAGCATTTTCACCCCCTCATTGCTGACAACACCATTTATTGACAACACTCCATGGGATGCACCCGTAAAAAACTTGCAATCATGCATGTGTTCCAGGGTTGCCAAGGCATTGGCAACTTCAAGGGTGAGCTTTTCGTCCACTACGAGTTTGTTATCAATAATTAGGATGCCGGGAATGCTTCGGATGGCGTTCATGATCCGGTTTTGGCTGGAAGTGTTCACGATGTGTCCGGTCAGGTGGATGACCCCGTTTTTTACGTGGACATCAATTTGATCGTATTCGATCGCACGTACGACATCATCATTCCACAAGGCGCGTTCAACCTCATGGGACAATGCTGTGTCTGCCCTGATATCTTCCTTGGAACCACCCCTCTCCTCCAACATTGATTGGTTTGAATCTCTGCCCCCTTTTAATTCATCAGAACCGGTTCGTGGTATTTGTGCTGGGAACATATATACTCCTCGTCCACTATCTTCCATTTTCTCGATAGGTTTTTTATCAATATCTTTTCAAATTAAGTAAGGCTGCCCGGCTGAGCGCCAGGCAGCCTGTTGATCTAACGGTTTAATAAAATGAATACGCCGGCCGCGATCGCAAGGAGCGCCAGGATTACACCCAGACCGCCCAACGAGATGAACGCGGATAAGCCTGTGAGAATGAGCCATATGGCTAACAACAGGAAGCCTATATTGCGGTTGTATTTCATGAGAGTCTCTTTTCTTTGGAGTGGGGGAACTGTTGACGACCCACCAGCTTAAAGAGTCTGATTAGTCGCCAATCATTGTGATGCATTATCGTATCGTCTTGATTTTTCAACCCCTGCGATATCGACGCATGATGCGATTAGCCTTGGGAAGCCTGGATCGCCTTTTTCCCAGCCAACGCGGCATCAGATACGTGCTCCAATTGCTCGACTACCAACTCCTGACCTTGATGCAATAATTCTTTGGCTTTCCGGCGTCCATCCATGGTGAATTTGTTTCTATCCAGGCGCATTTGCGCCACGGCATCATCCATCATTCCGGTGGTTCGGTCACGCAGTTCGATTCCTTTTTTCTGGATTTGTATTCTGGTATCTTTTCCAGATTGCGGTGCCAGCAATAACATTGTCACAGCGCCGGCCAGTCCGCCGATCAGTACACTGAGTAATACGCCGAAAGTGTTATTGTTGCGATATTTGGGTTCTTGATTTTCATTGATCATAATATTTTCTCCTTACAATTTTTAAAGGATCATCCCCAGTCCTGGTGATGATCCTTTGTGATATACAGGACATCCTCCCTGCAACAAGATTGGTTTCTCATAAACATTCATCCCGTTGTTGTAGGGTTGGACTACTACGGTGGGCAACCTCATCACTATCGAGAGGGGTGAAACTGTTTTGAGGACTCACATCGACTCTGATGGATCAGACTCGCGCACCAGAAGGGCATCAGCCCAGTTTAAGGCTCAGGTGAAAACACCTGAACAAGAATTATTTGTATAGCGCTGATCACCAATATGAATTCCTACTTCGCCATACTCTTCGTCATTCAACCGAATAGCCCCAGGTTATGATGATGCTATCTGAAGTCTGCAGGCTCGCAGGAAAGCCACTGGATTATGGATTAATATGGTGCTCACTGGTCGTTGTTTCAGTAACTCCTACCACTGGTCCGCGTGGACGATAGAAGATCAGCCAGACCAGTCTTTCGAAGGCTACTGCGATCAAGGCATATACTCCTAATGCGAACAAAGACGATATTTCCAGCACCATGCCGCCGCTTGTTGGCGAACCGATCGCCCCAACAAAGGGAATGAGAAACAAGCCAGTGAAGCCGTAGATCATGGCAACAATCGGACTCTCGGGATTAGCTCCGATCAGTTTTAGCCCGATCCGAAGTATGATCAAGGCTTCGAGGATGCCGAACAATAGCCAGATCCATTGGGTGGCTTTAAAAGTGAAAATGCGTTGTTCTCGTTCCGGTTCACGCAGTGACGTTCTTACTTCCGATACTCTATTGTCGTCTGACATTTTGACCTTTCTTTCTGGGCAAGGGCTTGATCCTCCAAATTGAAGGATCAATCAAACCTTGCCTGTTCGTTTGACCGTAAGCTAAAACTGGACGGTCATCAGTGTCATAATGATCACTCCTGCATGGAGAAAAATGATGAGGCTCATCTTTTCTTCTCCCCGCCTGAGTGTTAATATTTATTTCCGCCCATGTTTGGTTACCCAATCTCGTTTGAACAATGGCCTGATCCCCCAAAATGGAGGACCAGGCCATTGTTTGTTCGTTTAGCTGGAAGCTAAAACTGGACGGCTTTCAGTGTTACGATCAACGGCGGACTGCCTTGACGATCCACAGTAGAACGACAGAGCCCAGCAGCGTTACGAGCATGGTCGGGACGGTGATGGCATCATTGATCGTTCCAACCTTCAACAAGGGGCTGATGAAGTAACCAGCCAGGAACGCACCGATCACGCCGACTACGATATCGAGCAACACACCCTGTTGTCCATTCGTATGCATGATCCTGCTGGCAATATAACCAACGATCGCTCCAGCGATGAGATAAATAATCAGGTTCATTTTTATTCTCCTTTTTGAGTTTTCAGATTCACGGTTGCCCGTGTTTGATTTGGCCAATCTCATATGAGAATGGACGGCGATGTACTTTTTGACCTATCACGGGGTCGGGACTGTCGTTTTCTTCAGGTTGGCTTCGAATTCCGTCACGCGCTTGTCGATTTCATCGGCTGCGGCTTCACGGGTATAGCCATACTTTTCCTGAATGATGCCGGCTAGCACATCGAACTTGCCAGCGGCACGATCCAGGTCGTCATCGGTGAGTTTGCCCCACCAGGCTTTTGCCTCGCCTCGGATTTGTTTCCACTTGCCTTCGAATACATCTTTGTTCATTGGATCCTCCTTTGGATCATCTGTAAAAACTGTCATCTCGAGAAGCTGTCCCAATTTGCGCCGGCGCTCGGGACAGCTTTGGTGCGCCGGATCTCACTTCTCTCGATCAGCCAGGTGACATCATCAAGCACGAACACTCGCGGCAACGGTGCGTATGCGTTCTGCCACACGCTCGGGTGTCTCACCTTTACTGATAAACGCATCTGCGCCGGCGGAGAGCGCGGCTTGCTGACGGGCGTCCAGATGGCTGATGAGCACAATGACCAGCGCGGCCGGGCAAGCCCTTCGAAGCTCGTCCAGGGCGGCAGTGGGCGAGTTGGGGAGCAAGTCCCAATCGATCAGAAGCATATCTGTACGACTGATGGGTGCTTGTGCCAACGTGGTCGCCCAGTCGGCAGCTTCTCCAACGACTTCCATATTCAGATCCAGTAATACAAGGCGGAGCGCGGAGAGTTCTTCGGGTTTGGCATCGGATATATATACGCGGGTCATACACTCATATTACAATGGATACTCCCCGGTCGCATCCTGCGGCTGGGGAGTATTGTTCTCCGTCACTTGGGGGAGAGGCGACGATTGGTAACGGGTAATGTCATCCTGCCTGCGTTATTGCAGGAATGGCAACGCCCTGACGGTGCTGCAAAACGCGGATGTTGATTCCATGGTCCAGCAATTGAAATACGTGTAGATGATCAGCGCGATGATGACGATCAACAGGAACCCGGCTATATTGCGAAAGAGCTTGGAGATTGCCAGCAGGATGACGGCACCACCCAGTGACACCAACAAGGCGGGGAGGCTAAAATCACCTTCGTTGATCGTGCCAGCGTTGAATATGGGGCTTAGAAAGTAGCCTCCCACGAACGCGCCCACAATACCTACAATAATATCGGCGATCAAACCCTGCCGATTATTCGTCTTCATGATAATGCTGGCTATCCAACCAATCAGGGCCCCTACGATGATCCAAACAATGAAGTTAATCATTTTTCTTCTCCTGGTACATGGCTAATAGATGCGCCGAACTTTCCCTGACTTCATCCATCGGCGGTGGAGTGTTTGTCTACGCCACTTAGGGGGGATAAACAAACGCATTAGCTTTCCATTTTCTTCCTTAGGAGCATCCAGTCGATCAGGAAGAGAATTATTCCAATAGCTGCAATTCCCAGAAATACCAGTAATGGTACGGAGGATCCACGCAACATAATGTCTTGCAACATTCGTATACCGTAGGTAGCCGGCAACGACCATGCCAGAACTGTGATTGGTTCTCTCATTAAGCGCAAATCCATAAAGAAACCACTAAAGAAAATGCTTGCCAACAGTAACAACATCGAATATTGAACAGCCTGAGTGTCAGTTTCTGAGATCAAAGAGATGAGAAAGCCCACCCCAAGGGACGTAAAAAGCAGGATAACTACAGCGAAAGCATAATCCAGCAAGTGGCCCAATATGGAAATTTTTAGCAACCAGACAGCCAGAGTGGTAATAATACCGGCAAGTAATATTTCAAAGAATAAGTAGCTAACATATTTCCCGACAAGGGTTTCGAAAGCTGTGATGGGAGCTACTTTAAATAATTCCATAATTCCTGACTTCGTTTCCCGAACAATGGACAGGGATGCAAAAGTTATGGATACGTGTTGCAGGAGCAGAACGATCACTGCTGGAGCAAAAAACATGGTTACGGTTAATGTGCCACCGAATAACCCGGAGACCTTTGATGAGAATGGGCTGACCAAATTGCCAGGTGTCAAAGAACGAAATGTGGTTAACTTTTCATGTAAGTCAGTCAGATTTTTCTCAAGATCCGAGACCTGCGTTATGGTTTTTACGTCCCCTGAAGGGATGGATTGTCGAAGCGCCTGTGTCTTTACGATCGCAGTTTGTAAATTGTCCTGTAGGGAACCCGAGTTTGCCTGCTCCTGTGCAGTCGCAGATTGTAAAACCTGACGATTGACTTCATCTACGTATATTCTGGCTATGGACTGAATGTATCCGATCTGGAATGGGTCGACTTCATTATGATAAACAAGAAACTCTGCCTGCTGGTCGTTTGGGATGGTCTCGAGCGAAACATCTGGTACGACGATCACCAGGTCCGTTTGATTGAGGGCAAGTTTTGCCAATGCCTTTTCTTTATCACTCTCTACAACATAATCAAATGTTTTCGAATTGAAGGATTTGGTAAATACATCCATCTCTTTCTGAAAAGAAATTGGATCTGCGGCCACAAAAGTAGTTTTCAAAGTACGGTTCTGGTCTGGATACGCCAATCCAAATAGAAACATAATTAAAAACGGTCCCAACACAAGAGTCAGGATCAACTTGGGCTGACGAAAAATCTCCGTCAGCTCCTTGCCCAGGAATGAGGAAATTCGGATAAGAAATTTGAAGAATCTAGTCATTCTTGATCTCCGTTTCGATTATTCTGATAAACACATCATCAAAGGAGGGAGATTTTTGCTCCATCATTGCTACGGTCAACTTTTGTGCCTGAAACCACCCGAGCAATATGGTGACCGCTGAACTGGCATCATCAACGATCACTTCAATCTCCTGGTCGCTGACAATTTTTACTTTGCCGTGAATGAAAGGCAGGCTTTCCAATTGCTGCCTGTGTTCAAACCTGATCTCTTCATTGGTCCTGATCCCTATCACATCTCCCCCATAGGCTTTCCTGCGCAGCCCGTCCGGAGTCTCGATCATTAGTAGCCTGCCTCCGTACATAACTCCCACGAGGTCGCAAAACGCAGCTTCCCCCACATATTGCGTGGTAATAAATAGAGATTGGCCCTCTGCCTGTAGAACCTTGAAATAATCCCAAAACTTCCGGCGCAGGATCGGGTCGATCCCAGCAGTAGGCTCATCCAGAAAAAGTAATTCCGGTTTGTGGACCAATGTCGCGGCCAGGCTGAGGCGTCTCTTCATCCCCCCAGAGAGGTCCCTGGCCAATTTGTGTTTGTCGCTTCTCAACTCCACGAAATCGAGCAGTTTATTTAAATGCCTACCCCGAAAAATGCCTACCCCATAAAAGGAAGCCGCAAAATTCAAGTTCTCCCAGACCGTCAGTTGCGGATATAAGACAAATTGTTGGATCAAATACCCTATTTTTTCACGGTCTGATTTCAAAAAATCACCCGGATTTTTACCCAATACACTCAGTTTACCGGAAGTTGGTTTGTAAATCCCGGTTAATAAGCGGACAGTGGTGGTTTTTCCGCAGCCACTTGGACCAACGAAACCAAAAATAGTGCCGCGCGGCACTTGCATGTTCAGAGATTGTACGGCAATATCTTTACCAAATGTTTTGGTTAAGTCTTGCGTTTCAACAACATTTCCTGCTACGATATTATTTTTCATACATTACTGCCTAACCAGTCAGATAGTCCTTGCAAGATTAGATCCGGCAATCATCCAGTTGGAGAAATCGTCGAAGTGATATTGTCACCGTGCTTATATGTTGTTATGGCTTTCTGCAAACACGGACAACTTTTCTGCCAAAGGATTTATTTTGAATAGCCTTCCGCAGGCAGGGTAAAGAAAAATTGACTACCCTTGCCTGGTTCACTCTCAACGCCCACCTGTCCTCCCAGCTTTTCAACGATGCGGAACGCGATCGAGAGTCCCAACCCTTGCCCCGGAGTATAAAAGGATCTGATCTGGCTGAACGGCGCAAATAGTCTCGCTTGATCGTCCGGTGAAACGCCTGGACCATTGTCACGCGTCCAGAAACGGACCATGCCATCCGGTTGGGTCGAAGCGCCTAATTCCACACGCGGGGGCCGCCCTCCATGCTTGAGGGCATTACTGATGTAGTTCGCCCAGACCTCTTCGAGCCAGGGAGCATATCCGACGGCTTCAGGCCAGGACGGAGGCAGGTCGAGTTGTGCCTGGTGTTCTTTGATCATATGGCTCAAACGGTCCCGGACATTTTTGACAACCCAGCCCATATCCACTCGTTCAATGGGTGCTTCCGACCTGCTTACTTTGGCGAAGAGCAACAAAGTATTGATGATCGTGTTCATTTGGTATGCGGTGGACTTGATTTGCTGCAAGTATTCCTTCAACTCATCGGGGGTAAGGTCGGGAATTTTAGTGATCAGGTTTGAAGTCAGGACCATGATGGCCAGGGGTTCCTTGAGGTCGTGGGCGACAGTGGATGCATATGCTTCCAGTTCCTTGTTTTGCGCCTGGAGGATGGCGACGTGCTCACACAACTCCATCTTTACGCGTTGCAGATCATTGAAAGCATCCCGGATCGATTCATCCAAATTCTCCGGTGCTTGAGAGGATCCTTGGCGGTTCGTGTCAGGATTTTTATAAAGAAACTCCAGAATGGGCACGTGTTGATCGTAGGATTCCATAATCGCAACTCCCTGTTGTTGTTCAATACTGTTTTGGTCTATCGCCTGAATATATGTTAAAACAAACGCTCCCTGATCACATCAATCGGGTGGGGAGTGTTTGCCTCCGCCACTTGGGGGAGCAATTAAAGAGGAGACACTGGGTGATAAATGGCAATGCGATCACCCCCGGCCTGTTTGGCAGTATACATGGCTTCGTCTGCCGCTTGCAACAACTCACTTTCAGTAGCTCCGTATTCAGGAATCTGTGCTATACCGGCTGATAAAGTGATCGCATCCGCCACCTGCTCGCCAAAATGAATTTGGATTTGCTTGACGAATATGCGGATCTGTTCCACGCGCTCCTGTGTATCGGCAATGGATGAATCCGGGAGAACGAGCACAAACTCGTCACCGCCATAACGACATGAGACATCGCTTTTACGCAGATTCTCGCGCAGCACGCGCCCGAACTCGCGTAAGAGCATATCACCCGGACCATGCCCGAAGGTATCGTTGAATTGTTTGAAGCCATCGATGTCGAGCATCACGACACATAGAGGGGCGTTCCGACGCTGGACCATGTGTAACTCGCGCGGCAAAGTCTCATCCAGATAGCGTCGGTTGAACAGACCGGTCAGCGGATCGTGGAGCGCTTGCTGACGCAGTTCATCCCGCAGTTTTAGATTGGATAGGGAGAGTTTGATCGTTTCGCCAACAGTCTCAGCCAGTTGTCGCAGGCTGAGGTGATGCTTGCCTTTATGGATGGGGCTATCGATGAGACACAAAACTCCCAATGTTTCCCCGAGAACTGTCAAAGGCAGGCACAGGTAGCCGGCCTGTGGAGTATGGACAAAATGCTGGCACAGCAAACCGGCTTGTGGATCGACCACCTCATGCAGTTGACCGCGCCGCAACGCCCAACAATCATCCAATGAAAAAGCAGTCTCCATGATCTCTTCCATACCCCAACGCGCCACCACCGCAAGCTGCCGATCCTTTGCCTGCATGATCGCGAGACAACCGTTCAATCCATGAAATAGTTCACCGGCTGTGAGGGTAATTACCTGGTAGGCTTCAGCCAGCGTCATACAGGACTGCAACAGGTCATTCATGCGATTGAGCAACTGCATTTCCCCATCACGCCATTGGAGCTCATCCACCAAAGCCAATAGTTCGTCTGTTGCGGCCTGGGCGCGTGCCTCTGCGCGTTTGCGTGTGGTGATATCACGGATATTGCACTGGATCACTCTCCAGCCTTTGACCAGGTACACGTTGCTGACGAACTCCACCTGTTTGCGCTCCCCCGCCTTGGTTTCCAGAGGTAGATCTTCATAACGAATATATTCATGGTTTTGCAGTTGTCGCATGGCTGCCTGGCTGGCGGCAATGTCCTTGACGGGGCCGATCTCCCAGAGCGCCTTGCCCTCCAGTTCAGCTTTCGAATAACCCAACATATCCTGAAGGAATGGGTTGACGTCGGTGATACGGCCAGTATCTCCGTCCAGGATCAGGATTCCATCTTTGGCTGTCTCGAAGAGGCGGCGGTAGCGCATTTCCGATTCCTCCAATGCGATTTGTTTTCGCTCAGGGTCAATAAAACCACCTTGAGGCGACCTGACTTCAACTGAAGACTGATTGTCCAGTTTGTTTTCTACCTTGGCTTGATACAGTCGTAAGGCGGTATTCTCTGTATTGATTTCGGAATTTTTTGGGGTTGACATCGTTAGCCTGTCTATTTTTGAGGATGCCGGCAACATATAATGGAACCTTTACCGCCACACACTCTACCTCGGTTTGGGTGCCAGCCAGATAAATCCTACTCGATTTATTTTACAGAAAATTCCCCGTAGTTGCATCAACCGGTCAGGGAGTTTTTGTCTCCGCCACTTGGGGGAGGGTTCTGGCTTCGTTGTTTCATATCTGCGTTTTACGTTTCAAGTAAGCCATGCGATGTTCCTGGTGCTGGACTTTCTATTAATACAAACTCTTCGCGAGTGTATCCCAACATGTTGACCAGGAATGGAATGAATCACCAGGGACCGGGATAAAAGAAAATCAGGAGCACAATCAGGATCAGGGCAACCAGCCATGTGGGTAATTTATTTATATATGACATGTTATGCCTTGTTTATGCACACTAACCATAAGCATAATTAAACAATTTGGAGACAGGAATATGTGAACACGTACAACTTTACATAAGTTTATAACGACCGCTCACCAGCCTCATCCAACGGCTGGGGAGAGTTCGCCTCCGCCACCTGGAGAAGACGGGAGACAACAAATCACTGGGTTATTTGTGTTATTGACGAGGTACTGCCAGAAGCGCCGTGAGTAATATCGGGTTTACTTACCCATGGGGGTAACAAATGCTTGTCTTTGAGATCATCGGAAAGTGCCAGATCGAATTGATGGCGGTTACGATGGCGTTGAGTCCACTACTCTCTGTAACCTACTCCTTTGACCGTCAGGTGGGTCTTAAGCGGCTGATATGTGTCCGCTCGCGCACGATCAAATCCGCACCACTGGCGGCAGCCTGCATCAGTTCCTCAGCGCGCTCAGCCAGCGCCTCGACCTGTGGAACAGCCTCCTCTGCCGACTGGGACTCTCTCGCGAATTTAGCAATGGCTTCTTTTAGGGAAGTGCGCAGCTCTGCGGCCGAGTCGTAATGGGTCAGTGAATCAAACACACGCTCACGCTCGAAGGTGAACAAACCGCGCTGTTTTATTTCGGTTAATGCAATATCCGCCTCCTGATAGTCGGTGCACCATTGGCGAACGGACAAATCACCGGCCAGATCGATTTTTCCGCCCTGGTGTATTTCAATGGGCGATGCTTCGGCAACCGGGTGGATGTCGATCAGTATGCCGGTGGGTTTCAACAGGCGGTGAATTTCTTCGAGGGCATGAACCATGCCTCCATATTCCATTCAGCATAATGACCAGGACAGAATCACGATATCGAAAGCCGAGGGTTCACTGGCAACGGCGAAATCTTCGAATGTGACACCCTGAAATTCAACCCTGTCCCGTAACTCGCCCGGCAGATGTTCCCGTGCCAGTGCAACCAGCTTCGCGGCGGGTTCGATGGCCGTCACACGCGCGGCTTTGTCGGCATAGCGCCAGGTCAATCGCCCATCGCCACACCCGATCTCCAACACGTGTTGTCCGCTGAAATCCGTCATATCGAACAAGGCACGAGTTTCGTTATTTTCTGGATCTATTCTGATTACCATACGGACTCCTTTCCAGCTGCTATATGAGGTTGAATGCCGCCTGATGGTGATATCAGCCGTATAACATCAATATCGGCGGTCAGAGCTTAAGCCAACGATTTGCGAAAACCCCGGCTGTGCTGAATTTACTTCCAGGAAACATGATCTGCCAGGTGATCAGATAAGGGTCGCGAAATTCAAGGTAATCAGGCTTATCTTCGAGTACCTGCGTGCCTCCTGGC
>Ga0210377_10000675_pt1 | contig 32491 bp, 43 predicted proteins | sample PLM4_65_b1redo_FD_155480 | JGI IMG/M metagenome (GOLD analysis project Ga0210377, IMG submission 155480) | Groundwater sediment microbial communities from an aquifer in East River, Colorado, USA - PLM4_65_b1 redo | ecosystem: Environmental > Terrestrial > Soil > Riparian zone | place: USA: East... | reverse complement strand
AGCAAGCTCCCTGTACGTGACCTCCGCGTAGATCTGGGCAGCTTCTGCGACGGGGTCGGGCTCTTTCACTTCTCGCCCCGCTTCTTCTTCGTCTTCACCCAGCGGATGGGCTCGTCGGGGATGATCGCGCCTCGAAAGACTCCGAATCGCTCCTGGTGTTCATCCATCCCGAGGTTCGTCCAGACGAAGAGCGCGGCTTCGAACTTGGGCAACTTCGACCCGATGAACGAGGGCCTGGGGACGATCGGAACGCAGTAGCTGAGCGGCGCGCGCTTGAAGAGTCCTGGGGCATCCAGGGCACACCCCTCGATCATCGTGTCGCTGCCGGGATGCCAGCGCTCTGCGCTGCCAAGGAATGTGACCGAGAGGAGGAAGGCGAGGCTTGCTCCCTCTTTCATGTTGATCCACATCCAAGTCACAAGCTCGTCTGCGAGCTTGAAGGGGGGATTCGTGATGATGAGATCAGCCCGCTTGATCGTGGCTGGGGCGAGCGTCAGGGCATCAGTGCAGGCGAAGATGGCTCCGGAGGCCTCGCAGCTCGTCTTGCAGACGTCTCGGATGTCCACTGCCACTACGCGCGAGGCGGGCCAGGTCGAACGCGCAGCAGCAGCGAAGGGCCCACCTCCCGCGGTCGGATCGAGGACGAGGGGCGCTTCAGGAACCTTCAAGTTCTCATGGCACCACTGCACGCAGGCGAGGGCGACTTCGGGGGGGGTGTCGTAGGCATCGAGGTCCCTACGTGTACCGGATACTTCGCCAGGAGCCGCTTTCCGAGCCTTCTTCACCTTCTCTTTCTTCGCGAAGATGGGAGCCGTCTTCGCTGTCTTCACCCGGGGGCCGGCACCGTTCAAGGGGACCTCGATCGAGAAGTTCTGTTCGGTCATCCCGACCGCCCGAGCAGTGCTGAGACAGCCCCTCTAACTCTCGCAGTGAAGCTCGGCTTCTTCGCTATCCGTTCTATGAAGGCTGCGACAGCCGAGCGAAGGGCATCATCGTGCTTCTCGACGATGGCGAGTCCCGCGAGCTCCTTCTCCTGGCTCGTGAGCCAGTCACGACCATGGAAGAAGCACAGATGGAGATCAGATTCCCAAGTGCGGACGTTGGCGGGCTTGCCACAAGGGCACATGAGATCGCTCACGAGAGCCTCTTTGTCCTAGAGAAACGGGGGAGGGGCGGGCTCGATGCGCTCCAGGGCAGGACGGTTGACGAGACCCGTTCCCCCCCTCCTCCGAACCCGTTACTCGAGAGCCTTTTCGACCGCGAACGCTACAGCGGCTGAGAACGAGACCCGCTCGCCGTCCTCGAGCTCCATCTTCGCGCGGAGCTTGCGGACGAGCCTCTTCGTGCCTTCGTCGATGGCGAGGGATGCCTTCGCATCGCCATTCGTTGCCGCTTGCTTCGCCTTGGTCGCTGGCTTCTTCGCAGACATGATCCTGGGCCTTCCCGCAGGCTTCTTCGCTGCCGTCCGCTTCACCTTCTTCTCTTCGTGCTCGAGATCCTCTGGCTGCATCATCGATGTCTCCTCGGTCTTGGATGTCTCTTCATTCGCTGCTGGCGATGATTCTAGCAGAGAATCTGTGTCTCCGAGGTCTTCGAGGTCTATCCTCCCCTCCATAGTTCCCACTTCCATGACTCACTCACCCGAAGAGGTCGCCGAGTTCTACAGCGGCGGGGCCATTCGCGGCAGGGATCACCATCGACGAATTCGCCGCGACAGGCGGTCTCGTCAGCGTTGTGGAAGAGACGGACGGCGAGGGAGTCGAGGGCTGGGAAGGCTGAAAGGGCTGGGCACCCCCGTTCGCAGCACCATTCGCGGTGATCGACGGCTGGTTCGCAGCGGGGATCCTCATCGCGGCGCGAGTGCGCTTCGCGGCTTCGTACATCTCGAGGGTGATGAAGTTCTTGTTCGCGAACTGGCGCTTGCCGTTCTCGTCGAACTCCGAGGGCGGAGCCTTCACGTAGATCGGGCAGCGCTTGCCGATGAGGGTCTTGGGCGAGAGGGTGATGACCCCCTTCACCTTCTCCCGGTTCGCCCCCATGCCGAGGAGGAGGTTCACGACGTGCTGGACGTTGAAATCCTTCGACCAGTCGGTGCCGATGACGAGGCCGGTGATGATGCCCCGCGTGAGCGAGGTCTCCTCCATGTCCATCACTGAGAAGCGCAAGGTGGTCTTGCCCGTTCCCCCTTCGGAGTCGTTTGTCACCTGCCGCACATCGACGATCTCGGCCATGTGCGGACCGGGGCTCGGATCGTCCATCATGACATCGACGGGGCCGAGGTTGTTGATGTTCACCTGGATCGCGAAATCTCGAGTGTCACTCATGGTATGTCTCCTGAATGTTCAATCGTCCAGCGTCTAAATGCCCCACAAGAGCTTTCTCTGCCCCGCGGCTGCGTTCCACAGAATTGCCCTGTCGTACCCGTCTCGAACGGCCCAGTACGCATGGGCCTCACATCTCGTGAAGCTTCTCAGAGCCTTGTCTCGGACTCGCTCGAGGGCATCCTTCACGAGCTCGGCGTTGCCGAGGCCAACCTCGCACAGACGTCGGGCTAGAGCGTCGGCGAGGGCCTCCTGCCACTCGAGACCGGGCAGGCGAGGGATCGAGTAGCCGGCGAGCCGGAGGATCTCCGCGAGGTTCATCGGGGCGAGATCGGGCGTGTTGTAGCGCGAGCCCTGGAGCCAGTCTGGCGAGTAGCCGGTGCGGTAGACGTGCGACCAGCCGACCGACAGAGGCCCGGCCTGGCCATCTCTCGCTTCGGCGCGCAGGAGGAAATCGGCAGCGGCGGGGATCTTCTCCGAGCACTGTCCCTGGAAGGACGGACCTCCGCGGACGCGGACGCCATTATCGACGTGAGCAGTCCGCGGGTGACAGGTAAAAACGATGTGGAATCCACGGCGACGAAGGCTGTCGCGCATGTGGATTGCCTGTGAAAGGACGGCAGCCCAGAGATCCCAGCCGGTGAGCCCCTTGCGGCGCAGGTAGTTCGCGGTGCGATCGGCGATCAGCGTTGCGTCATCACAGATGAGGGCTACGGTCGTGCCGTTGAGGCCTTCGGCGAACTTCGAGATGTCCTTGAAGGTCTCGAGGTCGTGGCGCGCGGGCGGCTCGAAGTTCCAGACGGATTCTGCTGGAGCGAGAGCACCGGGGGCCGCGATGTAGACGCCACGTGGGAATGCTGCGAGTGCGTCAGCCGACTTTCCCGCCTTCAGATCCGCATAGAGGATCGAGAAGGAAGGATCGTGAGGCATCGGTCGTCCCTGGAAAACCGAAACAGCGAGGGACGTCCTAGTTATGCCGCGTGACGATCCGCGTCAAGCAACCCTGTTGTAGGATGCGCTTGACAGACCGATCTACTCGAGAATGCCTGCTTTTGAGGCTTCTGTACCCCAGCGGCATAATCCATGCGCGGGGCATCTTCCATACGAGTTGTAGCAGGTGAACTCGGAGGGAGAAGCCGGAACGACCAGGTTCTGTCTGATGAGATCTTCTGTCCTCGAGATCGCTTCTTCCGCGTGTTTCACGAGTTCCGGGAACCGTTCGAGCAGCCAGGGCGCGGGATCCGGGACGTGGCGGATGAAGGAGGTCGGGTTCACTCCGAGCAGGTTCAACTGCACTCCCCCGAATCGGTCACCATGCTTTCTTGACCCCAAGTGCAGGAGCCCGAGGATTTGCCCAGATAGGGTATAGCGATCGAGCACCTTTGCCTCAAGCTTCGACACGAACTTATGGTCTAGGAACCAGATCTTGCCTGCCCGGTCTTGATACTCGAGGTCAACTCGCGCGGTGTAGAGATGAGGCCCAAAGTACGTCTCCTCCTCCTCTTCGACGGCGACGATCTTCCACTTCTCGTGCGAGAAGTGCTCCGCGTAGGCCCGGACGACTCGAGCAGCCACAGGAAGCATGGAGTTGCCGAGCTCGCCGAATGAGTTCGCTACGAGGCCCATGGCTTCGGTTGGGAGGTAGAACCGATTCGGATCTTCACCCTCCTGGACGGCCTTCAGGCGCGCGTAGAGATGCGCCAGGCCAACGTGGCCGATCGAGCCGCGGACGAGGGGGGGACCGGGGGGAAATCGCGTCCGTGACCGCTCGGCTGTCTCCCCGCCAGCACCGGCCTGTCCATATCCCCAAGCGTAGAGCTGTGGACAGCGGAGATGGGCCTCGAGTCAAAGGCGATGCCATCCCCTTCGTGAGGGGCCTGTGTCGAGGATACGTGGCGTCGTCATGTCATCACCTCGCTTTCTGAAAAATTGCAGCGTGCGAAGCTCTTGAAAAACTTGCGTGCGTCCTATCCCACTCGACGGGGCGTGGCCATGATCAGGATTCTTTATAATACCTCCTCCTGGGGAGAGAGCCTCGATTTTCTCACTCATAGAGTGGGTCCCAAAATCCTCAATGATTCCGACCTTTATAATATGTCTGATTTTACAACACTGTGAAAATTTGTCTTGTTGATCACAAGACAATTTTTCTCCCCCTTATGCATCAGGTTCTTTCCCGATCTCTTGACCCATGATCTTGTCCACAAGCGAGGCGACGAGTTCCTCCTCCGACGCTCCGATGAGCTCGCGCCCGAGCCCCGTAATCTCGTCGGAGTCGGTGGCCTTCTCCACCGCTGGGAGCTTCCCCAAGAGGATGGCTGCGACGTGTTCGTCCACGGTACCCTCCGCGATCACGTAGCGGATGAGCACAGGTCTCTTCTGGCCGAGTCGCGCGAAACGCCCCTCGTACTGAATTACCCGGCCTGGAGTGTAGGGAAGCATGGCGAAGATCGCGAGATCTGTGTCTTGGAGATCGAGGCCCTCGCCCCAGGCGTCCCCAGTTCCGACGAGGAGAGCTGGCCCTGCCGAGGCCATGTAGGCTCGTCGGATCTTCTCTCGGGCCTCCGGGAAGTCCCCCCCGTGGCCTGAGAACGTCTTCCAGCGCATGTCTTGGGCTTCTTCTGCAAGACGCTCGCAGTCCACACGGCGGCCGGTGAAGATGGTCACTTTCAGGCCTCCTTCGAGGGCATCGCGAGCATGGGCGAGGACCACATTTCGCTTGCGGCTGGCTGCTTCCATGAGGCGAGCTTCGAGGATCGCGGTCGGTCCAAACTTGGCTGCCTTCTTGAGCTCCTTCGAGATTCCGCCTTCGGCTCTGTTCTGGTCACAGACCTTGACGTAGGTGACGAGTCTACGCTTTGGAGGCAAATCTCGGTTAGCGAGGGAATAGGGAACTCTGTGACTCACGTAGCTAAGCCTCCTTTTCAGCTCTCCTAGGTTACTCTTACCTCGATCATCCATACCACCGAAAGTATTCTCCGTCGCGCCAGCGTACCTCCGAGCCCAGTCCCAGTACGTGCCCCACTCGCCCGGATGAACAAGGTCGAGCTGGGCCCAGAGATCTCGGACTCGATCCGTGATCGGAGTCGCGGTGAGCCCGAGACGACGCTTCGCGATTCGAGAGAGCCGATAGCAGGCTGCTGCCTGATTCTCCTTGAGCGAGAACGAAACGCGAGCTCCGTTGCCAACCTCGGCCTGCCATCGGCGATGGCTCTTCACCTTGTGGATCTCGTCGAAGACGACCGAGTGTGGCCGCAACTTCACGAGCGCGTCGATCCAGCCTGGAAGTGTGTCGTAGCCGGTCACGAGTACGACTGGCCGATCGAGCGGGATCGAGCCGACGAGGTCTCCGGGCGTCTCACCGTCCAGGACTTCGAAGTGAAGACCCTGGGTATACGTTTCGAGTTCCCTCGCCCAGGTCGGGCGGATGGCAGCCTTCGTGACGACAACGCTGAGACTGGGACCTGCGGCGAGGTCCCAGACGATCGCGCCGAGAGTCTTACCTGAGCCCGCCGACCAGTGGAAATGGCAGCTCTGGCTGGGCTTCCCGAGGGCCCAAGCGATCCCTTCCCGCTGATACGACGTCAAGAAACCCGGAACCCACTCGCGGAGCCAGGGCTGGGCTGCCCTGGCGGCCCCTGGCGACCTCCAAGGCCCTTCCCTTGTTTCCAAGCCCCCCAGGAGCTCCAGAACGAGCCAGGAGGCATTCTCGGGGACTTGGAGCAGCCCAGCGCGCGAGCGGACGCCAGGGATCGAGACGAGAAGCGCGCGGACTTCAGGGGGAACGGTCTCGAGGGAGATCTGCTGCATCGCTCTGGGACCTAGCTGGCTCGATCCACTTGGACCATGCTTCGCGTTCCCTATCACCCTTCGAGGATCACGAAATGATCACGGACAAGCAAGTTCTCGACGCGCTGCCTCCGAACGGTTTCCTGCGATCGTACGTCCGCTGGGCTGGACGATGGCTCGAGGCTGGAATCGGTTTTCACTTGTCGGCAGGGCTCACCTTGCTCGCGCAGACCGTACCAGCAGAAATGAAGTTCCCTGGAATCACCGAGGTACACGCAAACCTCTATGCACTCCTCGTCGGACCGTCGAGCGTTTCGCAGAAGACGAGATCGATCCAGGCAGCCGAGAGCGTGCTTCAGGGCGCATTGCCAGAGTGCATCATGACTAGACCTGGAAGTCCGGAAGCATGCGTCGAGGCGATCAATGATGGAAATCCGCAGATCCTTTTCTACGAGGAATTCGGGTCCTTCCTTCAGGGGACTGAAAAAGGGAGGGGTCAACTCGCCCCGCTGCGCATGGTTCTCACCGATCTCTACGACTGTGGACGGGTCGGCAAGCAACTCGTGTCAAGTGGGAGATCGAAGACTCCGCAGGTCTACAAGGAGAAACCACGACTCTCGATCCTGGCTGGGGTCACACCAGGCCTTCTCGAGGCCTTCACGACGGAAATCGACTGGACAGAGGGTTTCCTGGGGAGATTTTTTACTATATACGCTACGAGTGAAAGAGCGAATAACAGCGCTGGACTGTTCCACGGCGAGGATGCACGGCAAGAGCTCGTGAAGTGTTTAAAAGGGTACGCGACCGCCGACGACATCTTCACTCCGAAAATTCGAGCATGCGAAGGCTTCGGTCTCGGCGCGATAACTCTTTGGGATGAGTGGTGTCATTTGATGAAGGAAAGGGCTTTAAAAGGGGAACGGGAAAGCGCAGCCGCCATCCATCGGGCACTTGGTCATGCAATAAAAGTAGCATTGCTGCTCTCATGGGACTACGGGCAGGCGCGCAGCGGTGAGCCCTGGAGTGTCGAGCTCGATGCCCTCGAGCCGGCGATCAAGATCGTGAACCTTCACATCGAGTCAGTGGAGGAGATCGCCCAGGGGCTCGCTGTGGACCGCGACATGAAAGACGAGCGGCGCATGCTCCTGGCCATCAGCGAAGATCCTGTAGACTACGCGGAAGCCTTGCGGCGAGCACATTTGATCAAGAAACGCGCGGACGACATGATCGCCTCACTGCTCGAAAAAAATCTCATCGCTCGAGTTGGAGACAGCGACATCCTCGCGCCGATTCGATACGTGCGCGTCAAGCGGACGAACGTCATCCCCTTCCCAGGAGTGAAGGAGACCTAGGTGCCCCGGGCGAGACGCATGAGGCGCCGTGTGGCCATTGGCGCGAAGCTCTTTGGTGTGGAGGGGATGAAGGGTTGATCGACATGGGCGCGAACGCCCCCACCAGCCCAAAGGTTCAGGCCTTGGATCGTCTCGATCGGCGCAAAATAATGGGCGTCATGCAGATGATCCTTCAATTCTCCGCGATCTCCATTTCGACGAACGTCTCGCCAATGAATGAACTGAAGGCGATTGAAAAGGACTCGATGAGCTTCCAGATCACGCAACAATGGCCCAAGTGGGTGCCTGGCCGAATCGTTCTTCGGCTGCCGAGTGAACCCAAGTGGGATATCAAGTCCCCGATGAGCCTTCACGTATCGCGCGAAGGCTCTGATGGCAGGGCGGAACACACGCCGCGAGGAAAAGGCCAAGGAAGCGTCGTATTCGCCCACCAGAGCGATAAATCGGGCAGGATGGCTCAGGAGTGCGGCTGCATGCTCCGCGTCGCGCAGGAAGGCACGTGCGAAGTTTCGGTAGAGACGCCCCGTTCCGGGCGTGACTTTCAGCTCCCTACCCATCCAAGCCTCAAAGTTGGAAAGTGAGAATTCCATCGCATTCAATCCTTAGGCCAAAACCGAAGGCTCAGATGGGTTAATTTTCTCCCATAGGTAGATCCTCCTACTTTTTTATCACTTTATAGATGCTATAATCACTAGAAAGGGTGCTCGAAACGTACGTGCGGGCGGGACTGTGAGTCACGTTTGGGTACAACGCTTTGTACCCGTTTGGAAAATGACATTCGAGTACGCCCCAATCAAGTACACCCTTTAGGTAGACCCTCAGGTCTAGGACGAGGGGTCCACCTCCCCCTTGCCCTCCCATTCTCGCTTCGCTAGGCTTCGTCCCACGATGCGAACGGGAGCCCGAAAGCCCAGCGAGTACGCGAAGAGCCTCAAGGAACGGGGCTTCCGCCGAGTTTTGAACGTCGATCTCGAAGATTCTCGATTTGACCCAGTGTTCACATACGCAGTCGCAGTAGGGCCTGATCGCCCTGCGCAAGACGCGATTCGTGAACTTTTGCTGCAAGCGCTCGCGACCGAGGCCGTGAATCCTGCGATCCGTGCCGGGCGTCTGGCAGCGTACGCAGACGCACGAGATCGCGTACTCACCGCAACGCGAGAGTTTCTGCACGAGCTCGCTCGCGATCTCGAGCTCGAGTCGGCAGGCAACGAAAACGCGGGAATCCAGCCAGGCAACTACATCGCATTCGACGCGATGGAGCCGTTTTAGCTATGAGTAAACCGGCCGAGATCGATCGCCTCGAGATCTTGCCAGCGGCCAACGAGCCGGAAGAAGCCTACGCTCGGCGAACACAAGCATTGCCACTCACAGTGAACTTGGCTGGTGGTTCACCGGAAGTTGAATCGAGACAGGGGCGACCGGCGCTCAACTTCCCCGGTGCGACTCCGGTGCTCCGGGCGCTGGCGCCAGTCACCACCGACTTGACCGCGGGTGAAGTGGCCAACGCGATGCGATCGCGGTGTGCTCGCTGCCTTCACTTTCGGAACGAGGACTGGAAAGCGACCAAGAAGCTCTGGGAGCGATGCGAACCCGGCTCGTCGAGAAAAGTAGGGCTTTCGCGAATGGTGATCCAGTTCGCACGAAGTGTGCTCGACAGGCCACCGGATCCAGCCGACCTTGCACGAGCTTCCTACGAAATGAACATGTGGGGTACCTGTTCTGCACTTTCCGAGTTTCGTCGCGATCTCGTGATTGTGCATCCAGCCGCGACTTGCCCTGATGGCCTCGATTTCTACCAGGACCGCGGCCGAGCCGAGAAAGTACAGGCATCACAGGATTACGACGCGATCATGCGCGCTGCCCAGGGGAGGAAAGGCTAGGAAAAACGGTGCCCCGATCGCGACCGCATGATTCCCCGACATGCCAGTGTCGGGATTGCCATTTGTGGGACACCTACTCGCAAGCGGCCCCGCTCAATCGTTGTGCCGAGACTCATATGCAGCAGACTCGGTTTCCCTGTCTTCACGGCTTCACACGCTTCTGCCCCAGCTTCATGTAGCGAAGGAGGGCAAGGATGAAGTCGGGCCACGTTCACTTCACATCCGATGAAGTCGAGTGGCTTCACGCTGTGATCGTGAATGCCTGCCGGATCAACAAGCGGGTTGGCAACACATGCGATCCGAACGACTACCTGCATCGAGTCCTCGACAAGGTCGATCGCGCTCGATTCGTCGATGCAGTGGAACAGGTGATCACAAGCCCTGATCTCGAAGACAAGATCATGCAGGTAGCGATGCAGGCAGTTCGAAAGTAGCCATGAGCCCAGGCCGACCGATGCTCCTCATGTTCACGCAAGGTGGTTGCCCCGCCTGCGAGGCTGCCATCCCGGAGTGGGATCGCTACAAGGCCCGCAATCCCATGCAGCTCGCACTCGAGTTCGACGCTGACGGGCCGTACGCCGAGCACTTCGGGTTGAAACGGATCAAGGCGACCCCGATCTACGTCCTGCGAGCCGGTGAGGAAGGCGTTGTGCATGAGGGTGTCCTGAAGGCCGACGCGCTCGAGAAGTGGGTCAAAACCTCGATGGAGTCGCTCGCATGAAGACCGATAGCGAGGTGAAACGAGAGCTCGCCACAATACTGCGCCAGGGGGCCGACGATCTCGAAGAGCATGAAGGCCCGTTCGAAAAGGCAATCTATGAGGTCTTCATTCCACTCTTCGTAGACTTCGCGCAAGAGCGCGGCCTTTCCATCAGCCAGATGATGATCATCGGAAATCCTGCTGAGATCCTCTTGAAACGTGCTGCGAAGGTCCAAGAGATGCTGGACGATCCCCGTCGAGTCCCTGAGCCCAAGAACTGATGCCCCCCTTCGGCGAGATCTCGGCGGCTGCCCTGAGCGTCTTCGGGGTGTCCTGGATCATCGCCGACTCCAAGATTTCGCTTCCGTTCCGAAGGCTCGTCGCAGCGAAGCTCGGCGCCGACTCGCTGCTCCTGACACTCCTCGAGTGCCCGCCTTGCCTGTCCTTCTGGCTGGGCCTCGCGGCTGCCTTCGCGTTTCATTGGATGGCCTTCGCGGTCGTCATGGCCCCGCTCTGCACCGCGGTTTCCCTGCTCCTGTGGTCCTACGTCGAGAAGGCCAATCGAGGCTAAACGATGAGTGAAGTCAACCTGCCGATCTGGAGTCTCTGCCCCTTCCGCTCGCCTGTGAGCACAGGCGGCCAGCAGATCGTGAATACTGCCGAAGGGCTTACCACTCAGCCTGTCCAAGCCCTCGGCCCCTGCCTGTACGCTGGGTGCGGCCTGTGGAAGATCACGAAGATCGAGGACGGAAGGCCAGTCGATGGCGTGTGCTCGATCCGTTTTCTCGGCGAGGTCATGAACTCGATCGCGGGCTCTCTCGAGCAGCTCACGAAGCTCGAGGCCATGAAGACCATCGGCGGTGATGGAAATCCGGTTCCTGGGGTCCCCTTCTTCAAGGGCTAAGATGGCCAAGCACAAGCCCAAGACGAAGACGAGGATGAAGATGAAGATCTACAGTTTCCGCCTCGACGACAAAAAGATCGCTTTCCTCGACCGATGGGCGAAGCGCGAGGGAAAAACGCGCTCGGAGATCCTCCGCAGTACACTCGAGGCCTATGATCGCCGGGATCCTGATCTCATCGATCGACTGACTCCAGAAACCATCCTCACCCTGAAAGATCCTCATGGCCCATGACAACGTCGCCATACCCGCGAGCTACCAAGAAGCCCTCGACGCTCTCTCTCGAGTTGCCGATGGTAACGGGAACACGTTCAAGTTGAAGCTCGTTCGCCGTCCCAACGCTGCCTCGACGGTCACCCAGCACATCGCGACCTTCGGGGACGCGACCTGGCAGCACATCGCCGATGCGGAGAGCTGGATCGCCCCCTTCTCTGGGGGTGGCCTCTACGTGCTCCAGGTCCTCGACGGCAAGGACGCGAAAAAGCACTATGGCCAGGTCACTCCAAGCGAAATCACCGGGCCTCCTCGCCCTCCGAATCCGAACGTCACGAAGTCGGCCTCGTGGCTCGGCCCTGTGCTTCTCTCAAGCGCGGCCGACAACGGAGCTGGCGCGACTGCCCTTTCATCTTTCACTCTGGCTGGAGAGCCCTGGAACGGCGCAACCGGACCGCGAATCCAAGGCGACACGACAGGGCTCTCCAGCCTTTTCCAGACCCAACAGGCCGAGCTTGGCCGAAAGGAGCACGACCTCGCCGATCGCGAGCGGCGCCTCGAGATGGACCGACTCCGAGCCGAATCCGAGGCGCGCTCCAAGGTGCTCGAGCAGCGCCTCGCTGACCTCGTAGCGCTCTCGGCCAAGCCTGCGGCTCCATTGCCAGGGGTGGACATCCCAGGCCTCGTGACGGGCCTCCTGGGCGCTGCCACCCCCATCATCGCAGCCCTTCTCTCGAGCTCGACCGAGGCGAGGAAGAGCCAGATGGAGATCGAGAGGACCCGCCTGGAGCGCGAGAGGGAGGATCGGAAGGCCCAAGCTGCTCGACCTCTCATCGACCCCCAGATCCTTGAGATCATGGACAGGCAGGCGAAGCGGGCCGAGGAGCAGGCAGCGCAGTTTTCCCTCTTCCTGAAGGCCCAGGCCGAATCTGCGAGAAGCAACGCCGAATCGCAGTCAATGGCCCAGCGCACCATGCTCCAGACCATCGCCGATGTCGCACAACTCCAGTTGAAGACCACACAAGGCAGTGACGACGCTGGAATCGACTGGGGTAAGGTGATCTCTGGGGTCGCGGCTGGACTCAGCGCCTTTGCTGATGCCAAGGCGCGAGGTCCGGGATCGGGACAGGCAGGAGCGACGACGCCGCTGGGGCAGTCCCCTAGCCTCCCCGCAGGACAACCGGCCGCGACTCCACTTCCCGAAGTTCCCGAGAGCGACGCGCTGAATGCAGTCGAGGACCGGATCCGCGCGAAGGATCCGCCCGATCAGATCGTCGAGGATCTGAAGAAGGCGATCCTCGACCCAGAGGCGAAGAAGGAGATCGCGGCGCTCGGCGGTCTCCAGGCCGTCTTCGAGGATCGCCTCGACGACTTCGGCCAGGACAAGGCGAACGAGAAGTACATGGAAGCGCTCATCACTGCGCTCGAGAAGTCTGGCCTCTTGAAGGTCTAGAACGGTAGGGGTACTTCACCCAAAGGAATTATCATGGGCGCTCCGAATCCAGACGTCACTGCACTCGTACAGAACCTGGCGCTCCAGCACTGGACGGTCGCGAACACGCCCGATCTCACCGCGGTCGTTTCCGCGGTGACGAGCCAGCTTTCGCGACTGGGCGGCGAAATAAATGCACCCTTGGTTGCATTCGCGAACGCCCAGCTCGATGCGCTGTTCGCAGCGCAGGAGGCGCTCGAAGTAGAACATGGTGGCTCTCAGTCGTTCACCATAGGTCCCGAAGGGGCGCCATCTGCCAATGGACTGATTCTTACCGGATCTGTTCTATCCGCTACGATAGCCGATGCGACACATCCTGGCGACGTGAGTATCAGTACTCAGATCTTTGGCGGAGCAAAGACAATATCAACACTCACTATATCAACAGTCTTGAGCATACAGCAGCCTGTTGCGATCATGTTCGCCAACGCCCAAACCGTCGCCGACTCGGGCGCGGCTGGACTCACCGTTACCATTCCAAATGCTGGAGTGAATGCTCATCTAGACTTTGTACTTTCAGGTACAGGTGACAAAGTCCGCTTCTTCCTGAACAGCGTGCAGGAATTTGCCGTCACGGATCTAGGAGTAAGATTCGGCGGAAATGTGCTGATCGGATCTGGAAACTCTACAGGCACGCCGGGAAATGCGACTCTCAACTTTCCAGCCGGTCGATCATCCATCGCGGCTGGTGCTGCAACTGTAACTATTACCAGTTCCTTCGTGAGTGCCACCAGCATCATCTTCGTTGCGCTGCAAACGAATGATGCGACCGCGATCCTGAAGAATGTCGTTCCTGCTGCCGGCTCGTTCGCTGTGAATCTCACTGCGGCAGCAACCGGAAACACAAATTTCTGCTGGTTCGTCATGAATTGACAATCGGCACCACTAATGGATCTTCATGCCATCACCCTCCCCGGTGCCATCGGCGATCTCCACTTCGAGGTCGCCAGCTTCACCGGCCTCGATCGGCTGTTGGGTCTGTTACCAGAGCGACTCCAGCTCGAACACGTGGCTCGTCGAATCGTTCGTGATCTGACCTGTCGAGGAGCGAAGTTCGACCGGCACATCACCTTCCGCATGCCAGATGGAAAGGGCCCGTGGGAGGTCGTCCTCGGGCCCTCGATAGGGAAGCGTGAGCGATCGGTCACCGTTCGGCTGTGGAGAGTCAGCTAGGAAAAGTTGGGCCGGGCGAACTCGCCGAAGAACTTCCGAGCTGCTGTGTCATAGGCCCTGGCAGCCTCTTTTGGATCGACAAAGAGGCCGAGATGGATACGCTCTTTGTTTACCGCTATGTATGCACACCACTTATTTGCAGCTTTCGACCAGGCAACACCTTTGAACCCAGATGTATTGCTAATTGGCTTCTTCTTGTTCTGCTGATTTTGCGATCTAGTGCAGATACGCAAGTTGAATTTGCGATTGTCTAGTCCATTACCATTTTTATGATCAACTGTGACTTTTCGCCCCAATACACCAAGAACCTCTTTTTCCATGAAGATCACAGTTCTTACTCCTGCTGTCTCTTCCTCTCTTTTCGCATAATCACTTCCTGTAGCTCGTATGTACGACCACACATGCATTGAAATTCGCTTGTAGTCTTCGGCATCGACGAGGGCGAATCTACCGCGTGTAAGCGGGATCCAGCGAGCGTCGGCAACGATGTCCGGAGGCGGGAGCGTTCTGGGATCTGGGGGACGACCCGGGCCTTGCATCCCCCCAGATTTAGACTGTCACTGTTGAAGTTTCAACCTTTATCGGATCGGATTCCAGAAATAAAGATTGAAGCAATCCACCGTCACGATCCCCGCGCTCGCCTGCGAGACCGATCCGACCGCGAGTCCCAGGGTCGCGATCGACGCATTCGCGCCGAACCAGTAGGGAAGCCCTGGCGCCGTCGCTGCCGCGACGCTCCGCACCACCACGATCCCAGTGTCAGGGGTGGTGCTCGCCCCGCCAGCGCCAATCGTCGCGACTGCATGAAGAACTGTCTGGAAGAAGTTGACCCCAGCTCCGCCACCGAGGGTCTGAAGACTTGCCTTATCGATCCAGGTACCCAAAAGGGCCATATGCCTCTCCGTGATGGTTGACTGCCGATCCGGAGATGCACGCTACGTGTGGGGTTCTTGCCTGTAACCCAGCACTCCACCATGGTGGAGGTATGGAGGTATGGAGGTATGGAGTTCCACCATGGACGACGGTGACAGCCTCAAGAAATTCACAATCATGCTTCCTCGCAAAGTCCATCAGGCCCTTCGCGAGGAGTCCTATCTACGAAACGTACCGATAAGTCAGATCATTCTTCAAGCACTGACTCATCGGATAATGCTCTTCGATCGTACAAAGAGGGAAGGGGAGGATAAGTGATGGAAGAAAGGGAAGTTGGGAAGGAAGTGAAAGTAACGGTAAGAGTGGAAGGCCCGATCGAGGTGGTCATCCGAAAGCCCTTCCTCTCCTGGTGTCTCATCGTCCGAAATGCCTCGAAGACCCTCGAAGCTACTCTAAAGAGCCTTCGAGAGAGAACGCCAGATGCTGAGATCGTGGTCGTAGACACCATGAGCAGTGACCTCGGCGAGACTCTGAAGATCGCCGAGAAGTACGCTGACGTCGTCACCGAATACGCGGGCCCTCGAAACGACTGGACGAAGGATATGGTCGCCTTCGATGACGCCGCAGCCGCCAGGAACTTCAGTTTTTCACTGGCATCAGGCGTCTTCATCGGTTGGATCGACTCCGATGACGTCCTCCCTGAGCCCGAGGAGGCCGAGCGCCTGCTCCGCGAGAACGGCCGCTGGCATCCGGGCACCGTCTCGAAGCTCGATGGGATCGATCATTTTGTCGTCATGGGCCTCGAAGACATGTTGAAGAAGATCAGCGAGTCTCAGCCTACCGTCTCATGCCTCTACGCCCCCTACCTCTACCGGCGAAACGCAGACGGAACCGCCGCAGAGTGGCAGGAGCGCGAGCGGTTCGTCAGGAACGATGGCTCCTGGCACTGGGTCGGCAAGGGGCATGAGGTCCTCGTGCCGAAGCGGCCTGATCAAGGGGGCAGCCTGGGCGTTCTCAGCTCGCTCCTCTTCCTCCACATGAAGGAGTGGAAGAACGATGACTACTTCTTCTCGATCGCTCGCCACTTCAACGCGCTCATCAAGGAGTACGATGCTGGAGACAGGAGCTCTCGGACCTGTCTCTACCTCGAGAACTTCTCGCGCGTCGTATGTCCACAGCGCCGAGCCGAGTTCCTCCAGGCCGCCTACGAGGGCTCCTTCACCCCGCTCGAGCGATGCCGGACCCTCATGCGCGCGGGCGAGTTCGCTGCCGAACAGGGCTTCTTCATGGATGCCCTGGAAGCCTTCAGTGGGGCCGTGGCACTCCGACCCGACCTCCCCGATCCCTGGCTCGCCGGCGCGGGTGTATTCGAGCGAGCCGAAGACTGGCCCCGCGCCGCCGAGTGGTACGAGACGGGCTGTGGCTTGCCAGTCAACACGATCGAGAGTTTGACAAATCCGAGGGATCTCCTCATCGGATTCCGCGCCAAGGCGGCCGAGTGCTTCAGGCGAGCTGGCCAAGTGAAGATCCATGCCCGGGACACCCAGGGGGCCCAGGATGCCGCTGTACGCCGTCTGAAGCTCTTCGGTGAGGCCTACTCCTCGGAAGCAGCGGGGCCCGACAAGGAGATGCTCGGCTTTCTCGCCGCCCATGCCGAGAACGATCTCGGTGCCCTGAAGGCCCTCGACGAGCTGCGATCACTGTGGAACTACCTCGTCCGCAATGAGGAGACCGAGAAGGCCGCCACACTCATCCGGCTCGCCCCCCACACGCTCGAGGACTTCCCCGAGCTCGCCGATCTCAAGGCGTGGGCAGAGAAGATCGACGTCCACCTCGAGGACCCCGAAGCCTACTCGGAGTTCTACAACTCCCCGGAGTGTGGCGCCGAGTTCAACCACGATCTGTTCAAAGAAGGCAGGCTGCCTCTTCCCCGAGTGCAGTTCCTCATCGACTGGCTCAAGAAAGAGAGGCCAGACGCGCGGATCCTCGAAGTGGGCTGCTTCGACGGCACGACCGGAATTCACGTACTCCGACAGTGCCCGGACGTTCACTATGTCGCCGTAGACACGATGGAGAAGGCACTCGAAGCATTCCGCGACCGGGCTGTCTCGGAAGGAACCGCCGACCGCCTCGAGACTCACCTCGGCCTCGCCGATGATCTCTTCGAGACGGGCAAGAACCTCCGCTTCGACGTGATCATCCTCTTCGAGCTCGTCGAGCACCTTCCCGACCCACAGGCGACGCTCGAGTCGATGAGAAATCGTCTCCGAGTCGGTGGCCACCTCTTCGTCTCGACGCCCTGGGGGGCCTACGACCGCGGCAGGCCCTTCAACCTCCCGACTCGAGATCCGCGGGGCCATGTCCGTGCCATGACCGCGAGAGAATTGTATGAAACGGTCGAGGAGGCAGGCTTCCAGGTCGAGACGATGAACGGGGCGAATGGAGTCTCCGGTGCGACGCTTCACCTCGTAGCGACGAAGCGTGAGGAGCTAGAACCAATAGCAGTGAACTTCTTCGTCGCGAGTGCCCTCTGGGACTGGAATGCAAGCAAGGTCATCGAGACTGGCATGGGGGCCTCTGAAGAGACCATCGTCTACCTCGCGAGACGACTCGCTGCCGAAGACGAGGGAGTCCGCGTCGCCGTCTACGGGCCAGTTCCCGAAAACCTCCCGTGCGTCTCCGAGGAAGTTCGAGACGGAGTGGCGTACTGGACCCGAGCCAAGATAGCTGATGCCGAGAGCGGGACCCTCATCGTCTCGAGGTCGCCGAGCTCGGCCAAGCTCATCGATCCCGAAGGCCTCCAAGACCAGATCCTGTGGCTCCAGGACACCATCTACCCCGATTTGAACGCGACCACGGCGCGGGACTACCGGGCCATCGTGGTCCTCTCCGAGTGGCACAAGAAGATCATCGCGGAGCAGGTGAAGGGCGAGGAAGACCGACTGGTCGTCATCCCGAACTTTATCCTCGCCGAGCACTTCAGGACCGATGGCGCTCCAGAGAGGGAAAATCATCACTTCATCTATGCGAGTAGCCCGGATCGAGGGCTCATTCGACTGTTGAAACTGTGGCCCAAGATAAGAGCCGCGATTCCCGACGCAACCCTTGATATCTTCTACGGGTGGGAAGGGTGCATGAAGCTCGGAACCGGTAACACTCCGGGATGGACGAAGCATTACAGGAAAGTGCGAACCGAGTTTTCTGTCCTTCAATACCAGGAAGGAGTGACTTCTCGAGGAAGAGTGAATCACGAGACTTTGGCTCGGGAATTCCAGCGCGCCTCGGCCTGGCTGTACCCAACATCCTTCGCGGAAGCGGGATGTCTCACCGCGGTGAAGGCCAGAGCTGCTGGCTGTATTCCAGTGACTACCAGCTACGCGGCACTCGTCGAGACTGCCGCATGTGATCAGACTTTCTTTGTGGATATGCCAGGCGTAGGAATACTCGAGGACCCTACGGGAACTCCTGAAGCCTTCGAAGAGTATGGAAACCGCTTTGTCGAGTCCGTCATCAGAGCCACTGAAATAGCAGATGCCCCTCGAAGACTCATGAGCCAGGAAGCGATCGATGCTTACGAGCTCTCCGTGATCCTGCCACTCTGGCTCGATCTCATCGGCTGAGAGCCTCGTGACGCACTGCGGGAGTGCACCCCTGCCAGGACTGGTTAGAACCATCTCTCCTCCCGGCAGGGGAAGAAAGACGTCGCACGTGACTCCCCATGGTGAGCCCATCGTCTGGCTCTGCGAGAGGTGTGACTCCGAGCAGGCTGCCTATGCCCCTGACATGCCCCGCGGATGGTCGAAAACCCCAGCCGGTGCAGTACGTTGCAACGGTTGTCAGCGAAACTCTGTTGCTGCGCTGAAGCGGGCCAAAAAGCGCCAGGCGAACCGAGACGGTGGCGACTTCTGAGAATCGGCGAATGATCCGGACTTGACTTTTCCTTAGAGTCTACCTTACCTTCCGTCACATTCGCGGTGCGGTGCGCTCTGGAGTCTACCCGGCCCCAGGACAGCAAGTCTGGGCGAGCTGCAACGGTAGCCCCCTCGGCTACCCACCGCGAATGAAACTCCTCTGGCTTGGCCTCGGTGCTGCCGCTGCGTACGTCCTTCTCTCGAAGAAGGAGAATGGGCCGCCGATCGTCGGACCGCTGCCTGAAGGCGCGACTTCTCCCCCAGCAACACTCGTGAATGGCCTCTCGGCACCGAGTGCGCCTCCGACAGCACCGGCTGCGACTCCCATCACAGGTGTTCCCAGCCAGCCTGATGCTGGCTTCTGGAATCCTGAATTCGAGGCAATGAAGCAGCGCATCGCGGAAGCAGAACTGCGTGCAAAGGCAGTCCTGGCCACGGCCACGGGCGCATGCTGTCCTCAAGGCAGGATCTGTATCGCGACCATGCCTCTGTGCAAGTCCGGTCCCAGTACGGAAGACTATCTGCTGAGTGCGTGGTGATCTGATGAACTACACACGCACATATGGTGATGATGCGACGCCAGCACCGTCATCCATGCCTTCCTACTTAATATGGGGAGCTGCGGCGCTCGCCCTTTATCTCGTCTTCAAGCCTGGCAAGGCCCGATCAACGAAGTCGATCCAGCGCCAGATGGACTGGGAAGACGAGCAAGAAGGCCGTCGCATGCGGAAGCGCCGAAAAAAGGCATGAGCCCTCGTATCGCCAGACTCGAGGACATCACCTCCCAGCGCGATGCGCTCGAGAAGCTCGCCGAGCTCATCCGCAAGGGATCGATCGACCAGGAGATCCTCCGCGCTGCCAAGGCCGTCACCCGCGACTGCTCTGCCCGTGACGATCTCTGCGAGCTCGAGGCCCTCTTCAACGCGGTGAAGCACGGCGACTCCCGCGTCGCGTGGCTGAAGAAGGGCATGCGCTACGTCGCCGATCCCTACCCCTTCGACACCTTCCACTCCGCGTCCGCGATGATCGAGAGCTGCCGCGCTGGAGCGTGCGCAGGGGACTGCGACGACGCTACTGTGCTTGTCGCCTCGCTTGCTGCCTCCATCGGTTTCATGGTCGGCGCGAGGGCCTGGGGCAAGGGCACTTCCGGCGATCTCCTCCACGTCTACCCGGTCGCCGCAGTGCCCAAGAACGGCCCCTGGCCGAAGGACTACTTCGGACACGGCCTCGACATCACGGTGCCCAGGAGTGAAGTCGGCTGGGAGCCTGAGGGGGGCCACTTCATCACAGCCTGGGTGAATGGATAGTGAGGGTTGAATGTCGGGACAGATAGCCATCTTCGAGGGCCACAAGATGCCAAGACGACGCAAGAAGACCCGATCCCGAACTCGCCGTGGGGGAGGGACTCAACGTTCTCGATTCGGAGCTGCTGCGCGGAAGTGCTCACGCATCCGTCGCCGTCGCAAGGGCAGCTTCCAGGCTTGCATGAAGCGCATGCTGAAAGGGCGCGGAACCCGCCGCCGCGTGACTCGCCGCAGGAGGCGCCGCTAGCCATGGCTCGCCGCAAGCGATCAAGGAAGCTCGCCAGCGCTGCCAAGGCTTGTTCTGGCCTTCGACTCCGGGCGTTCCGCGCATGTCTCAGGAAGCGGCTCTCGAGTAGTCGTCATCCCGCTGTCCGTAGAAAGAAGCGCCGTCGTTAACTGAGAGGAGAGGAAATGGCAAGGCACTGTGTGAAATGGTCGGGACGAAAAGGAAAGCGCCGCGCAGGCCATCGCGGGAAGAACTGCCGATTCGGCGTCGTTCGCAAGGGCCGCCGCAAGGGCCAGTGTCTGAAGCACAAGCGCTCGCGGAGGAAGTGAGCCATGGCGAAGCGAAAGAAGATGGGCTGGCGGGCCAAGCGGAAGGGCAAGACCTGCAAGTTCGGCTTCCGCAAGAAGTCGGCAAAGTGCCTGAAGCGCCCGAGAGGCCGGCGTGGTGCCGTGCGTAGACGACGCTCGAGTGTTCGCCGTCAGGAAGCTTCGATGTGGAGGAAGTACAAGCGGTAAACGCTGCGTGAACGAGGCCGGTGAAACGGCCAAGGATGAATCGAAAGGAGCGAGAGGATTCTATGGCCCGACACCGCCGCAGGCGCCGACGTCATTACGGCGACCCAGTCATCTCGATGCCCAGCTTCGGAGCTGGAGCTGAGTACAACCCCCTCAACAAGCACGTGAACTCCACCGATGTCCTCGTAGGCGCAGGTATCGGCGTCGCGGGGGGTGGGCTCGTCGGCTACGGCCTGAAGAAGTTCTGGCCCACCGCGCCCGCCTTCGTTGTCGGGAACCTCGGTGCGATCTCAGCCGTTGGCGCGGGCCTCGCCGCTCACATGCTCTTCCGCAAGAAGTCGAAGAGCAGAGCCGAGGGCTACCTCGTCGGCGCTGTCACGGTCGCGATCATCCCCGCGATCTGGACGAACGTGAAGCCGATGCTCCCTCCAACCATCCAGGCCTACTTCGCCGATCCTGTGATCGCGATGCCCTCCTACAGCGGCTTCCTCACTCGGTCGCCGCAGCCGCTCATGGGCTACCGCGGTCTCCTCACTGCCTCTCCTGGTCCCGCGATGTCGATGTCCCCCGCTCGAAGGGCCATGGGTCTCCGCTAGGCGAGAGTCGCCTGGCTGACTCCAGAGCCCAGCTTCACAGAAAGGAAAGAACAGACCCATGGCACAGATAGTCTACCCGAATCCTCGATACCGCTCCGTCACGGCTGCCACCGGCATCGGTGACGCCCACGATGGGATGGTCTACTCCGCCGGCACCCTCGCCCACCTCGGACAGGGCCAGTTGAAGCTCTTCTCGGTCCAATTCGGACAGTCGATCCAGGAGCTCAAGGGCACCGGCATCACCGCGACCGCCAACGTCTGGCAGAGCACGTACACGCTCACGACAACGAACCTCGACCGGCCGAGCCAGCTCGGCGACAACCTCGGTGACGCGAGCCTTCGCGGCATCGGCGTGACGATCGAGAACGCCGCGTACACCTCCGCCACTGGCGCGCAGCGGGCCTTCGGCGCCACCCAGTTCGAAGTCGCCGACATCCTCTCGAAGTGCTCCGGCGAATTCAAGATCGGCTCGAAGCCTCAGATGCAAGGGCCGCTCTGGGGCTACCCGCAGTACGGCGGCGAGTCCGGCTCGATCGCCACCACTGGGAACGCTGTCACCACCTCGATCGCCTCGAACGGTGGCATCCCCATCGGCCGCGAGTTCCGCACCCCCATGATGCTCGGCCGCTACGACTCGCTCGTCTTCGAGCTCACCGTCGCGAACGGTGCCACCCTCGCCTTCTCGACCACGACGGCGGACGGGCAGCCTACCCTCGTGTGGTGTTTGCTGCTCGTAGACTTCATGACAGACGTGCGCTGACCCGTGAAATCAGGGGTGTTTGTAGCATGAAGTGTAGATGAAACGCGAAATCTACTAAGCTTCCTTGCCGGTTCTAGGGATGCCCCCTAGACCGCCAAGGAGGTCAGGATGCCCTGGGATTTCGACGCGGCGATGTTCGAGAGCGATGGAACGCTGTTTCTCGGTCAGCAGTTCTGGATTCGCGTGAACAAGAATTCCACAACTCCCGAAGTGAATGGCGCCCGCTGCTGGGAATGGCTTGGCTCGCTCGATTCAACTGGCTACGGCGCTTTCGCACTGGGCAAGCGGGAAAATGGAGGATCCAAGAATCATAAGGCGCATCGGCTGGCGTGGATGAGCACCCATGGGCGGATCCCTGTGGGCAAGATCCTTCTGCATTCCTGTGACAACAGAGTGTGTGTGAATCCAGCACATCTCCGCGTCGGCACTCCAGCCGAAAACTCCGCCGACATGGCCGCGAAAGGCCGTGCCTCACAGGGCGATGGACACTACTCGCGAACAAGTCCCGAATTGCTCGCTCGAGGAACCAACAATGCGCGAGCTCGACTCGACGAAGATCAGGTGATCGCGATCCGTGAGAAGTTCGCCGGTATCCGTGGGCAGCTCTCCGAGTTAGCCCGCGAGTACGGAATGCCGGTCACCGCGATCCACGAGATCGTGAATAACAAGGTGTGGAAGCATCTTCCACCTTGTAAGCATGCGGGAAAGATGAAGTCGCGAGAAGTAACTCGGAAGGTCATGCGCGACGAGTTCGACAAGAAAGTAGAACGAGATCCTTCTGGATGTCATGTGTGGAAAGGGCCTGTTACGAATACAGCCAAGGCTCCTGTGTTTTTCCTTGGAGGTCGCGTCTACATGGCTGCTCGCGTCGCGTGGGCGCTCACGTATGGTGACATGCCGGAAAACCAGACTGTACGGCGAATCTGTGCAAATAGTCTTTGCGTGAATCCAGAGCACTTGACGACTCGCGATGAGATCGATGCTGGACTGAAGCCGACGCCGGATCGCTTCGCGATGCAAGGCGAACAGTCTCCGAATGCGAAGCTCACGAACGGGCAAGTCGAGCAGATCCGAATCGAGTACGACGCCGCACCGCGTAGCTCGACTGATCCCTCAAAGGTAGTTCGCGGCACTCTTACAGCTCTTGCTGAGAAGTATGGGGTCACTAAAGGTACGGTCTGGGGCATCGTGAACGGACGTACGTGGAGCAGATCCTGATGGCCCCCAACCCTCGCATCATCGACGGCTACGGTGGCTCCCTCGTCGCCATCACCGCTCAGGCTACCCTCAACCCCGGCGACTCGATCGATCTCCCCATCGACGCCCTGCGAAACAATCTCGGCGAGAACATCCTCGTCGATACCCTCCGCTGGACCGCAGACGCTCAGCAGCTCGTCGAATCCGCCGATCCGCCCACCTCACCTGTGGGCTTTCCGGGAGCTGGCGTCACCATCTCCATGCGCTTCGGTGACCGTCCGCTCACCGGCGGCGAGGTGCCGATCTACTGTCTCGGCGCCGCAGTCGGCCAGGACGTCGAAACAGCGATCCTCGGAGTGGCAGACGACACCACGACCGAAATGCTCCTCGGCTCCTTCTGCTCTGGGGTCTGGGAGCTCGACCATCCGCTCTCGTTCGACCAAGGCCAGGCGCTCTCAGTTCACCTCACGCACCATGGGCTCTTGAACCTCCCAGTCGTGGTGTCGTTGGCACTCACAGGGCGTGCCGGCCGCGATCTGCCGCGGAGCCGCTGGCTCCCCTACGTCGCAGCGTTCGTTCCCCCCGCGTTCGATCCCACCGTCCCGACGAGCGTAGCCCCGACCATTGTCAGCTCGACCGAGCGAGACCTCGTGAACCGGACAGGGACGACCCTCGAGATCTCCCGCTTCATCGGCCGGCTCATGCGCCTCGGTGTCTCAGGGAGCCCACTCGGTGGTGCGAACGTCGTCCAGAACGCGGAGAAGGTCTTCGCCACCGTCCAGGGTGGCATCTCCGATCAGCCGACGAGCGAATGGTTTCCCTCGGCCCTCGACAGCTTCCTCACCATCACCATGTCGGACAGCCGGGCGAACGACAACATCCCCGTCGCCCAGCAGTTCAGGATGGTCTTCGAGCCCGAGCGGCGGAGCTGGGAGTGCCCCCATGAGCTCGAGGAGAATGGCTACTACATCGCCGAGCTCACCTTGACGGTGCCAGCAAAGCTCGATGCCTCGGTTCAACCCTCGATCGCGATGATCGGCTCGTGGGAAGGGGCCTAGAGACCCATGGCCTACGCGGCTCCACTCGTCCTCGGAAGCGAGCTCACCATCACCCGCGGGCAGACCCTGCGATTCGCCTCGGTCGATCTCGCGCCGAAAGTCCTCGTCCCCTACGAGATCAATGCGATCCGGATGCTTGGCTACCCCTCCATCGAGGTCGAGGACGTCGCAGCCGGTCCCAGCTCGGCGCTTCGAGGCTTCCTCAAGTTCCAGTTCCAGGTCGGCAACTTTTTGCCCCTCACCGATCACTTCGTCCCGATGTGGAATCTTTGCCCGGTTCGCCAGTCCATCACCGAGCTCGGCGGGTACTATGAGTGGCGCTTCAAGACGCCCATGCTCATCGCACCAGGCGGCCGGATCGACGCTCAGGTGAGCCTTCAAGCAGACACCCCGAACCTTGGAGTCACCCCGATCTTCGTCGCTGTGAGCTACTCAGGCATGCTCAGGCCTGACCTCGAGAGCCTCCCCGCCATGACCGATGTTCCCTTCTGCTCAGCCTGGGACACGACCGTCAGCGGTAACCAGGGCACCGCGAACGACTGGAACACCCTGCGGAATCCACTCGCGACGACCATCGATGTCCACTCGCTCATCGCTCGCATCCAGGACGACACGACCGGCCTCGACGGCGACGACGCGACCGAGCTCCAGATCTTCGATCCCTGGGGCCGCGCGGTGAACCGCTTCGGCACCATCCAGTTCCACGCGGAGTTCCCCACCGACACCCGCGAGTTCCCCTACTGCGGCTCCCTCGAGTCGGATCAGCATTTTGCTGTCAGGCTCACCACGCCTCCGAGTGCCACCTATCGGCCCATGATCAGCTACCTGGGCTCTCGGCGAGAGAGGCTGCCCTAGCATGAACGTCTCTCTCTTCTCGATCTTCAGTGGCATCTCGCCCGGAGGGGTGAAGACTCCCGACACCTCTGGATGCTTCGTGAACTTCTACAAGTACCCGATCTGGATCGAAGATATGGTCTTCGACTGGGACTGGGTAGTTCCTTCACGAACCGCGCAGACCTACGGAACCCCACTCGGCGATGCTATCCGGATTAGCATGCGGTACCGCAACAATCCAATGACCAACGGATTCGTTCCGGTGAACCTCCTCGCGCGATCCGAGAACTGGCGCGCGAACACCCCGCCCTTCCTCGCCGAAGGCGAATCCGTTCACACCACGTACACGTGGCGCTTCCCCTGCCCCCTGTGGCTCCCTCCCAACGTCCCCCTCTCGATCGAAGTCTTTCACCAGAACGACTTCATCGTCGATGTCCCGGCTGAGGCGCAGGACGTGGACATCACCGCGCGTGGCTACCTCGACGAGTCGGACGAGGTCCCCGACTACATCGAAATCCCCTACGCGACTGCCTTTCTCGGCGCTGTGCAGTCGAATGTCGTCGGCGCGACGACCGGGCTCGAGCCTCCCATCGTCGAGCAGACTGCGCAGACCGATCTTTTCAACCCCTTCACCGAGCCCTTGAACGTCGCGCGTCTCCAGTACGAGATCTCAGTCTCGTCACACGGAGTCGATACCTCGTCGGCGGCGAATGCGAACTTCGCCCCCACCGACGCGACTTCGGCTCAGGATCAGACAGCACAGCTCCTCGCGGGGCAGAACTACGCCCTCGACCGCCGCTACGTCATGATCAAGATGACCTCGAGCTCGGGACGATCACTCATCAAGCAATTCGTGCCGATCGGCTCCGTCATCTCGTCGAACAATCGCTCCCTCGACACGAGAGCCATTCTCGACCCCGGGGCCTACTACATCGCGTTTCTCCAGGAGCAGATGCCCCTCTTCACCGATCGCGAGGAACTCCCCTTCCAGATGCGAACGGGCCTCTCGCTCGTCGGAACGCGGCGCGTCACGGTGGACGAAGCCTTGAACACCTATCGGTGAGGATGATCCGATGCCTACGCCCACCGACGCTGTCTCCCTCGCGACCCAGGAAGCCGCGGGAAACATTCAGATCAAGAACTTCGATTTCCCGTGGCAGAGCTTTTTTGACACCACGCAACTGGGCCAGGCCCTCGCAGTCCAGCCGCCCAACGAGGCCATCGTCCCCGACACGCGAGTCATGGTCCCCACCCCTGGTTTCGGCGTGGGTCTCCATCCCGACTCGCAAGTCCCAGTCGCAGTGAAATTTAAGAGCTCGGCCGGTGTCTCTGACAGCCAGGTCGTGGTTCTCGTCCCAGGCCAAATCGCCTATCCGCACGGCTGCGCGCCCTTCTCGGGCCTCGATGTCGGCCTCCCCTTCGGCTGGCTCGGCGGGGGATCGGCCCAGATCGTGATCATGAAGACCCCCGCAGCAGCGGTGTGGTGGTCCTTCAGCTCCGAGGTGGTGATCCAGCGCCAGAGGGTCGTCATCCAGGCGGATGGAGCCGCGCCGACGTTCTCCCTCGGCCTGCCGACCGGCTTTCCCTGGAAGAACGCGCTTCGCTACAACGCTGTCACTCCGACCGCGCCCTTTCCGCAGGGGGCAGACGCGGTGATCGCTGCGAGCCCCACTCGAACCGAGCTGAAGCTCAGGCTCACGACCCTCGCCGCCGATGCGCGGGTCCTCATGCTCGTTCGGAACTCACAGGCGTTCGACACCGGGCCTGGAGATCCCGCCACGTTGAGCAACGAGGTCGAGGCAGTCCCCATCCTCTTCTCCGCGATCATCGGGGCGTTCGCCTACTTCCCGACTGTGGGCTTCAGTTTTCCAGTGAACGGAGTCCAGAACGCTGCTGCGACAGGACAGGGTGATCACTACCCGGGCGTTCTTCTCGCCGGGGACGATGCGACTTTCTGCATTCTCAATGAAAGCGGGAATGCTGCGCTTACTGGCGCTTTCGTGGATATTACTAGGTACGCCCTGATCTAAGGAAAGTTGAGAGAGGCAAACTCGCCATGAAGTTCACGAATAAGAGCATCACGAGCGCGAGCAGCCTCTTCGGCAGTTCCGAAAAGGCCAAGATGGACGTGCCTTCTTTTGACACTCGCTTGGGCCATCCACTTTTGTGCCCCCTTATGCCATGTCACACCGATGTATCCAGAAGTGTTATTCCGATTCTTCCGTCTATGACGGATATTTTCAGCTCTAGTGGCAATACGGATGTTCGATCTACGGCAGTCGAGAAGTGTGGCTTGGTCGATATGGTCAACTTCAAGACCAGCAAGCGGTTGAAGGATAAAGGCTTGCAAGGAAATCGTTCCCCGGCCAACTCCAAGCTTGGCGTAGCCGTTGGAGAACCGCCAGTTTCCAGCAGCTACCACACGATCGAAATCGACAGCATCAACGAGTGCAAACTTTCCATGATTCAGCCGAACCCAGCGGGCACTTCTCACTGCTGGAGGTTCGGGCTTCTCCACTACTCGCGTTTCGGGGCACAGTCGTCCCAGAGCAGCCGTGCGTGCCTCATGTGCGTCTTCAGGTGTATCGAATGTTGCTCGCCACAATTCCTGTCCTCCCAACTTTCGGATCTGAGCAAGCCATCGCCCTCCATTTCGCTTGACACCCGTGTATCCAGACGAACTGTCCGATCGCGTCCGACGAAGAAGTGCATCCATTCATCGAGCGTAACAGATATGGACTGATGATTCATGGCCCTCTACATCAGATCCTTCGGCGAATGCGCCTCCTGCGACTCCCTGAACCAAGGGCCCGGCCCTCGACCGCCCGAGCCTCCCGGTGTCCCCGAGGGGCCAGGGCCCTCGCCCGGTATGCCCCCGCCGATGGTCTGCGGCGAGCGTGGCTTCCCCTGGCTCTGGGTGCTCCTCGCCTTCGCAGTCGGTCACTACTGGGAGAAGAAGGGCTAGGAGTCACTATGGGAATCTATAGAAACGTCTACCAGCCCTTTGGCACCTTTGTTCAAGCCCCTCTCGACTATCAGCTCGACTGGCCTGGCATCGTCGATACCGCACAGCGGCTCGGTGTCGAGGCGAATCAGATCGCGACCGGAGCCCAGCCGCTCGCTCCAGGTGCCGGCGTCCTCGCTCCAGGCGCGTCTCCCGAAGCTCCTCCCCTTCTTCAGGCCCCTCCGGCAGGGACTCCAGGCGTAGGGGCCTCGACCTCGCCCTGGCTCCTTATCGGAGGGGCCGCCCTCGTCTACTTCGTCTTCCTGAAATAGGGGAAGAGAGTCTAGGACTTTCAGTCACTATGCCAGCCGGAATCACAACCACCGTGGGTCGAGTGCCGATTCCCTTCGGGAGTTACGGTGACTTCGGAGTCACTCGCCAGTGGTCCCGTTCCCGCAGATCTGATCGAAGCCGTTTCGCTGGATTCGCGGGATCCTCCGAACTCGTCTCGATCGCTCGCAAGGCCCTCGAGCGGTATCAGAACGCGATCGACGTCGCGGATCAAGCATGTGAGGAGCACAGCGGGACCTTCCAGCGCGTCTTCGAGTTCCTTACTCAGAATACATTCACAGCCTCGATTTGCTCAGCAGCAAAGCAGATGCATGTGAACTACGACAATTACTCGAACTACGTGAATGATCCGAACACACCCGACGACAAGATCATCGAGATCATCGCGTTCATCAACCAAGAGATCGATATTCGCGATCTCGTAGATCTCGCATCGTCAACGAGAGCGGGCCATGTGCTCACCCAGGCGGCGCTCGATGTCCCTGGAACTCTCCTTGGCGGCCTTCCGTGGTGGATCTACGCCGGGGGCGCTGTCGCCCTTGCCTTCGCATTCGGCTGGAAACCCTTGAAGAGGTGAAGACGTGGCACTCGTAGACATCGAGCAGTGGCGTGCGGAGAAGGGCTTCAAGAGTCCAGAGGCCTTCCCTTCTCCGTCGAATGCGTCCCCAGCCCCCTCGAACCCCGGGCCCGACCCCCAGGTCGAGGCCATGGCCGAGGAGATCGCGCGCCAGGCAGACCTCATCCGCGCGCTTCAGGGCGCTCTGCGGGAGTACGTGGACCGCGAGGAGCAGGCCCGCCTCCTGGCCATGAACGCCGCTCGCCGAGCGCCCGTGGCGAAGGTCATTCGGCGACGTCGAGCCCCGCCCAAGTCAGCCTAAGGAGGCCTCCATGGCCAGCTACATGCACAATCCGATGTTCGGACAGGACGACAGCTACGACTCGGGGTGGGAATACGACGCGGGGGGCTCGGGCTACACGGCGAGTTCCGATTCTGGAATCAGTGCCCACGACATCTTCAACGTCGGTGGGAAGCTCATCGACCTCGCCGGCCGGATCATCGCCCCCGAGACGTACGAGCAGACCTATCCGGGGGCCCAGTACCCACCCGTGTACACGGGGCCCTCTTCGAGTCTTCCCGCAGGGGTGCGTGCAGGCACTGTAGGCGCGGCCGGCTCCATCGACTCGAACGTGCTCCTCATCGGGGGCCTCGGTCTCGCTGCCCTCATCCTCTTCCGGAAGAAGTGACGATGAGTGAGGAGAAAAAGGAAGCGTCCGATGAGCCCACCCCACGACAGCCCACCTTCGTCGATGCCCTCGCCGAACTCGCGAAGGCCCTCGGAGGTGGTGGACGTGGAGTGGATCGAGGTCGAGGAGGCTCCCAGGCCGGCAAGGTCCTCCGAGCCCCCCGTCGATCTTGCTGCTCGGGCAAGAGGTAGAGCTGGGAGGAGGGGGCAGGGCGCGCGTCGTTCCCGAGTCAACGCGTCCACCCAGGCCCTCTCCTCCCCGCCGTGCGTCTTCTGCAAGGACGCCGGCTCGCGGATGATCCTCGTTCCTGGCCTTCCCCTCGCCGTGCCTGTCTGCCCTCGGTGTGAGGGGCTTTCGAGCCTGGCTCTTCGGCTGATTCGCTAGGAGGACTCGATGTACACAGGATGCTGCTCCTCGGGGCCTGCTGGGCTCTCACGCTTCGGTCAGGATGAGACTGGAAGTGCAGTGGCAACTGAGGCAGGAGCGGCCACTGCCGCGCTCGGCCCCATGGCTCGGCAGAACCACGAGTTTCCGTGGGCGAAGCTTTTCGGCGTCTCCGTCCTCGCCGGCCTCACCATCAACTACCTCGTGAAAAGGAGGGGCTAGCCATGCCGATGCCTGTTGACCCTCAGACTGGGCTGCCCATGGCCCCCGATGTCCCTCCTGGCTGGAGCATCAGTCCAGACGGTATCCCCATGGATCCGACCGGAATGCTCCATCCCGAGATGGTGAGTGGAGCGGGAGGTGTCTCCAACGGCGCCTCGGCATTTCCGCTCGCCTCGACCGCGGTGGGGGCAGTTGCGGGCTACTTCCTCGGCAAGGGGAAGGGCAAGGAGCAGCTCTACGCGGGCCTCGGAGCTGCCGTGGGCTACTTCATGAAGCCCCTGGGGTAGAGCGTGGCCGATCCGTTCGCACCCTTCCCTGCGGTCGGAGGAGAGCCCTTCTCCTCGAATGACATGCGGTATCCCTTGATACCGTGGGCGGAGTCTCTCTTGGCTGCTCCATTCGCTCCTGATTCGGCATTCATCGGCGCCTTCGGCCAGCTCGTCGCGCAAGAAGAGACGCCGATCGTCACCATCGACTTTCCGTACAACATCAACACAGCGTATGTCACACCGACGACCGCGAATGGTGGAACGGTCACCCAGGCGAACAGCCAGGCGATACTTCAGACATCAGCGGCTGCGAACGGCTCGGCGGCCCTGGATTCGATCATCGCCGCGCGCTACCTCCCTGGACAGGGCAAGATCATCCGCTTCACCGCGATCTTCACGCCCGGAGTAGCGAATGCGACCCAGGTCATCGGCGCGGGTGATGCCAACGACGGGTACTTCTTTGGCTACCAGGGTGCAACTTTCGGGCTCTTCCGTCGCCAGAACGGAACGGATTTCTTCACCGCGCAGGCCGACTGGAACACCGACACCTTCGATGGATCGGGCGACGCGGGAAACCCCTCGGGCGCGCTCCTCGATCAGACCAAGGGCAACGTCTACCAGATCAAGTACCAGTGGTTGGGCTACGGCGCGATCCGCTACTACATCGAGGACAATGCAACGGGAGTAGTGACCCAAGTCCACGTGATCAAGTACACGAACCTGAATATCATACCTTCCGTCTTCAACCCTTCTTTCCAGCTTCACGCACAAGTCATCAACTCTGGGAATACCTCGAATATCACCCTGATAACTGCTTCCATGGGCCTCTACTCAGAAGGCCCTGTAGACGTCTCCGGCGCTCGATTCTCGACTGGCAACAGAAAGACGGGAATTACGACCGAGACGAACATCTTCACCATCCAGAACAAGACCAGCTTCCAGTCAAAGACGAATCGAGGGCGGATCCACTTCGACTCGATCGGCTCCTCGATTTCAGGAGCGGCTGATGCCCAGTACCGGATCGTCCTCAATGCCACGCTCGGTGGAACGCCCAGCTTCGCGGACATCGCTGTGAATCAGTCGATCGCGGCTGTGGACGTGGCAGGAACTACAGTAACCGGGGGCATCGAGTGGCGGCGTGGGCCTTCCGCGGGCAACTTCCAGCTCTCTGAAGACCTCTCCTCCCTCGAGATGCGCATCAACCCTGGCGACACCTTGACGTTCGCAGGCACTTCCTTTGGCGCCGCTGTCGCCCCGAACCTGTCGGCCTCCTGGCGCGAGGAACTCTGAGGAACTCTGAGGAGAACCATGGCCAGACGAAAGAAGCGACGATCACAGTTCCGAGACAGCCCCGAGACGCACCGTGACAAGGCAAACCATGCCTTCTCGGACTCCGCCCATCACGCGGCCCTCGCCAAGCGAGCTGCTGAGAAGGGCTCTTGCGCTTCGGCGTTGAAGGAGCTTCTCATCGCGAATGGGGCGTATGAAGAGGCAAAGGCACACGTCGAGTCGGGAGGGCGCAGCGGGGCGTCGCGCTGGTCTGCTGCGGCTCGACGGGCGGTCTCTGGGGCCGAGCACGAGGTCGGAAGTTCCTGTTTCTGCCTGAGAGACTGAAGGAGCCCAATCTTTATGGCCTACCCGATGAATGCCCTCGACTGGTATCGGAAGAATCGCTCGGGCCTCGTCGGGTTCGGCGGTTTCAACGGGTTCGGTGACGATGCTTCGATAGAGGCAAGGCGTCAAGTCGCGAACTCTGAATGGTGGGACGCGAACTGGTACAAACAGCGGTATCCAGACGTCGCCGCTGCCGGTGCCGATCCGCTCGCGCACTTCATCGTTCACGGAGGAATGCCAGGAGAGAGAAGAGATCCCCAGATCAACTTTTCAACGAGTTGCTACTTCGATCTCAACCCAGACGTGGCAGCAGCGAATGTCAACGCTCTCCTTCACTACTTGCGGCATGGGCGCGGCGAGGGCCGG
>Ga0210377_10000674_pt1 | contig 32498 bp, 27 predicted proteins | sample PLM4_65_b1redo_FD_155480 | JGI IMG/M metagenome (GOLD analysis project Ga0210377, IMG submission 155480) | Groundwater sediment microbial communities from an aquifer in East River, Colorado, USA - PLM4_65_b1 redo | ecosystem: Environmental > Terrestrial > Soil > Riparian zone | place: USA: East... | reverse complement strand
CGAGAATGGACGGATAGACACAATGACTATCATCACATTTTTTGACGTTTCATCTGTCGGCGCTTGGCGACAGTGCCCGCGCCCGGGGGTGAACCGCAACTGGCAAGCGAACCAGCGGCTCGTATGGTATCCAGAAAACGGCCGGACCCGCTTAGGCGCTCGGCGCGCTTCGCACCTGCGCCCACGCATTCGAATTTCGCACGACTTCGTGACCAACGGGTTCGCAAGGAAAGCTACAGCCAATCCGCATCTGCTCTTGAAAAGATCACGTCCGTCTGCGTCGAGATTGGCGATCTGATTCTTAGCGGACGCTTGATGTCTTTCAGGGGCATGTAGCTGAGGATGTCGTAGTTGTTCTCGATGCGGTATGGGAAGAAGCCGAAATCGGCAAACATGGCAAAGACTTCCTCGACGCTCTTGCCATGCTCTCTAAGCGACTCTGGTCTGACTTCGACGACGATCTCGACATCGGGCCGGGCGCGCCTCAGCACTTCGCGCATGCCTGCGATTACTAACCACTCTGCTCCTTCGACATCTATCTTTACGAATCGAAGGTTCGCCATATGTATGGGTGGAATAAGAGAGTCAAGTGGTTTGGCAGAAACATCACATTCGTAACTAGATCCCTCCTTTTGGAAGATGGTGGACTCGCCGATATTGAAATCCGAGCTGCAAAATACTTTGGCCATTCCTTCGCGATCACTGGCCGCCACATTGATGGCCTCGACGTTTGCCGCCCGGTTGCGCTTCAGATTGTCGACCAGTTTCGAAAATATCATTGGAGACGCCTCGATCGCGATCACCTTTCCTGAGCGACCAACGGCTTTCGACGCCAGCAAGGTGAAATATCCGATATTGGCGCCGACGTCGACAAACACGTCTCCTTCGCGAAGTCTGGCGCTTAGAAATGCCGTCAAGTTGGGTTCCCAGACCCCGAAATAGTAGATACGCCGCTGAATGAAATCCTTGGTATTTCCTGAAATGGCAGCACCAAATATCGTGGTCACAACAAACGGCTTATCCGCGAACTGGAAGAACGGGCCAACCAGGTGCCTCCAGACTATTCGCCGAACGCGTTCATGCGGTGCGTATCTGATACACGGTCGAACAACGGGAATCAAGAATGGTCGCACCCAGCGTTTGGCGCCCTCCTTGAGCAGTTTCGCAATATTAGGTAAAGAAGTCACATCAAGCACAGTTCTACCAGGACGTTTCGTACGGCCTCCGAGTGACCTGCCCAGGGATCTTCGGACCATTGGCTACTTGAGGATGGCCCTCGGGTTAGTGGAATCGTAGCGTGTCTTGAACTCGATCGGTGTAAGGTCTTTCAGACTCGAATGCGGACGGACATGGTTGTAGTGCCGACGCCAGGTTTCGATCACGACACGCGCTTCCTCGCGGCTCCTGAACCATTCGAGGGACAGGCACTCGTCGCGGAACTTGCCGTTGAAGCTCTCATCGGCGCCGTTCTGCCAGGGTTTGCCCGGATCGTTCAGCGCCGTGTCGATATGCGCTGTGCCGAGCCATTCGAGGATCGCGTGGCTGACGAACTCCGGGCCGTTGTCGGAACGCAGATACCGGGGCGCGCCGTGCAGCGAGATCAGCCGCTTAAGAACTTCGATCACGCGGCTGGATCGGATGGAGCCGGCGACGTCGATGGCCAGGCATTCGCGGGTGAACTCGTCGATGACGGTGAGACACTTGATCTGCTGGCCGCTCGCGCTGGCGTCGAACACGAAGTCGTAGGCCCAGACGTGGTTGGGACCGAATGCCGGCACAGGCCGCGGCCGTGATGTGGCCACGCGCCGGCGAGGCCTCCTGCGGGGCAGTTGCAGCCCCTCCAGGCGCCACAGGCGGTGCGCCCGGTGCCGGCTCATGCCATGACCTTCTCGTCTCAGGAACACGCGAATCCTCCTGTAGCCGTAGCGCGGATACTGCCCCGCCAGGCGCTTCATTGCTTGCAGCGCCGGCGCATCGCGCTCGGCGCGCACCGATTGATACCCCAGGCCCGAGCGGGCGATGTCCAGCAGCTCGCAAGCGCGCCGCTTCGAATGGCCGCGCTCGCACGCGAGCGCGACCTGCTCGCGGCGCGCCTGCGAGCTCACCACTTTCGGCGGTTGATCTCCTTCATGGTGTCGATCTCGAGATCACGCTCGGCAACAATCCTCTTGAGCTTCGCGTTCTCGATCTCCAGCTGGCGCAAACGCTTGACATCGGCAGGCTGCAACTCGCCAAAACGGCGCCGCCAGGTGTAGATCGCTTGCGCGCTGACCTTGTGCTTCTTGGCGACCTCGGGAACGGGGGCCTTGTCGGCTTCCCGCAGGATCGCGACCATCTGCTCTTCGGTAAAACGACTCTTCTTCATGGGCTCCTCGCTGGTGAGCGGGAACCATTCTCTCAAGTTACGATTGGTCCTAAGAACCTGGGCAGGTCACGAGAGACAATACCTGAATTAGTCGACGACGCGCGCCCGAAGGCAGTTCCTTGGTATTTGGGCTATACGTCTTTGTCCCCCGCCGTGACATGCCAGCGCGCCGCGTCCACGGCATGTAAATTAGTATTCATCGACGAACAGTCCGACGTCATCACCTGCTGGTAATCGGCACGCCGCAGGAAGCCAAATCTTCGCCAGGGGAAATTCAGCACGCTGCGATTGATGCTCACCGACACGCCGGAGGCGGACGTCTGCTCGCGCAGGTGCGCTAGCAGGAGGCCGACGACATGAGTGGCGTGTCGGCTTGGCTCGCGGCAAAATGCATCCTCCACGAGGCAGAGACTGCCGGCGAGACGATACATCGCGTAGCCGCATACATTGTCACTATCCATGATGGCAAGCATACGGTAGGTATTCAAGGGGTGATGCTGATAGCGCCAGCGCAAGTAGCGAGCATCACGGACTCCAATAATTTGTCCATGTTTTTCCGCCCCCCTCCACAGCTCGTCGAAACCGTCATCAAGGTGTGACACCAGAACTGCGCGGTAGCGCCGGCTGTGGTACAGCCCCTCGTAGGTCAGGCCCCGCATAAGCAGGTTCAGAGGCGCCGCAAGAATTCGCTGGAGGCTGGAGCCCGCGCGTTCCGAGAACCGGCTTCCGATGTCCAGCACTTTGGCGAAGCGCTCGATGCGATTGGCATCGTGCCAGCCCGACTTGCGGAGAGGTCGGGCGGCGTCCTCGTTAGGAAGCACCAGGCACCCATACAGGCTGCGCAGCGCCTCGATCTGCGTCATGAACCGGAACATCGCGCCGGCAATGCCCAACCCGCGACACTCGATGCGCACCGAAATATCGCCCAGAACGCCGAGTGGGTACTCGCCGTCAAGGACGTAGAAATCGTGCGGAAATATCGTGAGCGCCCCGACGCGCTGTCCTTCATTCTCGGCCCAGACGACAATCGGCGCCGCAGCGCACGGCCGCCCAAGATAGCGCCAATCGAAATAGGTGCGATCGCGTGGAATACGGCGATTGAGGTTGCGAAATTCGATCAGTTCCGGAGCGCAGTCCGGATACTTGGATACGTTAAGAGACAATCCGTTAAGAAACAATCCCGCAGCCACGTTGCGGTGTCTTCAGCGCCGCAGCCGCGCCGGTTGCGGCTGTGAGATTTCCCCGGCCTTGCCTGCGCGCGAGGGAGCGGGACCGGCGAGGCGTTCGTAGAACTGTTCGTAGGCAGCCAACATCGCCGGCAGGCTCATTTCCGTGTCAATGCGGCGACGCGCACTTGCGGCATAGCGCCCGCACCGCTGCGGATCATCGAGCAGCCGCAGGATCTCGGCGGCCAATCCAGCATGATCATCCAGTCTGAACACAGCGCCGTGCACGTCGGGGCTGACCAGATCCGGATTCCCGCCGCTGTCGGAAACGACGCACGGCACTCCCGCCGCCATGTATTCCATCACGGCGTTCGACAGCCCCTCTCCTTGCGAGCAATTGACGCCGATATCCATGAACGAGAGGTAACGCAGCACGTCCGGGCACCTGCCAACGAAATGCAGCCTTTCGCGGACACCGAGCGAACGCGCAAGCGATTCGAGCTGTTCCTGCCGCCCCTCCACAAACGCCTCGCCGAGCAACACGAAGTCCACGTCGCCGCGCTGCAGCAGGATTTCCCTTGCCGCGCGCACGAAGGTCTCGTGACGCTTCATGGCGCGGAAGTTGCCAACGATTCCCACTACCTTGTTGCCTGCGGGGATGCCGAGCGACTGCTTAAGCGCTTCATCGCGATGCAGGCCGGAAAAGCTGGCCAGCTCGATTCCGTTGTAGATGACCTCGATACGATCCTCCGCCACGTTCTCCACCCGCTGCGTGAGCGCCTTGACTTGCGGGGAGTTCGTGACGATGCGAGTCACAAATCGATTGGCGAATCGCGTTGCCGCCAGGTAGTGCCGCAGCATCCATTCGCCATAGTCCCGCCGGCTGGATACGATCTGGCGCACGCCGGCGGCACGTGCTGCCAAGACGCCGACGATATTGGCGACCGGAAAGAACGTGTGGACGATGTCTGGCGCAAGGCGACGCAGCAGCCACACCAGCCGCAAGAAATTGAGATACGTGCCCGGATGCTTGACGCGGTTGATCGGAATCAAGTAGGTCGCGCAATTGAACTCCGAGCGATGTTCCTGGAACCAGGGGCGATCATCGAGACAGATGAGATGGATTTCAAACCGCCGGCGATCGAGGCCGGCAATGATCTTGAGCAGCTGGTTCTCCGTTCCGGCGAGATTCGAGCCGATCCGGTCGATCATGAAAACGACCCGCACCGGCCGGCCAGCCTGGCCGGCAAGCTCTGCGGCATAGGCGCGCGGAATAGTCGAGAAGCGAAAATCCCGAAGCAACCGGCGCAGGCGTCGCTCGGTCTTGTGCAAATTCACGTAGTGCCGAAAACGGTAAAACCAGGGGACCCTCACGCGTGGCTGGCCGGGGTCGATCTCCCAGGGATGCAAATAGAACGTGAACGATTGGCGATTGCGATTGAGCCGCTGGAACGCATGGCGGAAATACCCATAGGGAAACAGACGGAAGTATCCGCCCCCGGCCGCCGGCAGAGAGAACCTGCCGATCGGATAGATGGCGAGTGGAATTTCCATCAGACCATTCGGCCAGAAGAATGGTCGCGGACTTGCGTCCGCGAATCCGTAGCGATCGTGGAGCGAAACGGGGAAAACGCTTGAATCGTAGCGAAATCCTGCATTCTTAAGAATGTCGAGCGCCCAAAGCGTCTGGGGCGTGATCGAAAAGCTCGGCGCGCGATAACCCACAACGGGTTTCCGAACAAGCTCCTCCAGAATGCGCTTCGATTTGAGAATGTCCTCCCGAAAGGCGTCGGCAGTCATCTCGTAGACCAGGTGATGTCCGTAGCCGTGCGACGCCACCTCGTGTCCATCGCGGTCAATCTCGCGGATTAGCTCCGGGCAGCGCTCGGCGACCCAGCCCAGGACGAAGAAGGTTGCCTTCACGTCACGTTCGAGCAACAGCGCCAGAATCCTGCGGGTATTGGCCTCGACCCGAAGCTCCAGCGAATCCCAGCGTTCCCGCGGAATGGCCGGTTTCAGGTTCTCGACCTGGAACCAATCCTCGACGTCGAACGACAATGCGTTGATCATAGCAACCGGTATCCCCGCCGGCGAAACTCATCTACGTCCCGGCGCGTCGGAAACGTGAAGTAGGTCGCCTCTTCCTTGCGGTTTTCGAGGACCGGCACATCATCGGTCCTGAACCGACGCAATACATCGATCATCAATCTCGCGCCAAGTCTCTTTGTGCGCCGGATGAGCGAATCCAGACTTTCCCCTGCTTCGACTGGTGTCTCTATCTGGAGCAGGATGTCGCCATCGTCGATCCCGGCATTGATGCGATGGATAGTCGTGCCGACGGTTTTCTCGCCATGAAACATCTGCCAGAAATTCGGCAGCATTCCGCGGTACCTGGGTAGCTTGGAATTGTGAATGTTGATGCAGCCCCGCCGCGGCAGCGCGATCAGCGCTCCGCGAAACACCTGGGGTGCGGCCACTGAAACGACCAGGTCCAAGTCCCACTGCGCCAACCGTCCGAGAAATTCCGGGGCATTGACATCGCGTGCTCGCACGACCAGGACTCCGTAATGCCGGCACACCTGCTCGACCGAGAAGAATCTCTTGCCTCGCGCCCAGGCCGGCAGCTTCGACGCGAGTTTGTAGAAGACGTATCGTGTTCCGACGCGCAGAAAATTCTGCCAGCCGTAGAAATCGTACATCTGCCGCAGCAGGCCCAGCACACTCTTCTTGCCCATCGCCGGTGCGATGACTACCCCTTTGATGTCGTCACGGCGCTCGCAGGACTCCATGAGCTCTTCAAAAAATATGCGTACGTAAAATGGATCGTCCTGCGTCACAAAGGCAATATTGAGCGACGACGTCATCGCCTTATCGTTTCCCAGGTCACCGCCTTGTGTCCCTTCCATATCCGGTACATGGCTACAACAGCCGCGGCGTTTACAGTGACGAAATAAAGGGGAATTGTCAGCAGCTTGAATGTGACATTCAAGCGCTCCGCCAGAAATCCGAGCAAAGCGACGCTGTAGAAGACCAGCTGCAACCCGAACGTTGCGGCAAAGAACCAAGACGAGCCCAGCAGCCACAGATTCGAAAGAAACAATACAAGCAGGAAAGGCGCGATCAGCCAGCGCAACACCTTGTGCGAAAACAGCTGCAGCGAGACAAAGCTGAATTGAAAAGGGTTGAAAAGTCTTCGCATGTACCACAATCCCCGCATCCCGCGCGTAACCACCCGCACCCGCATTCCGAACTCCTCGGAGGTCTTCTCCGTGGTCTCCTCGAACGCGATTGCTTCCGGTTCGAATACGATGCGATAGCCCTTCTCGAGAATTTTCAGCGGCTCGACGAGATCGCTGATGATGTCGGCAGGCAGGGGCTGGTACAGCTCGCGCCGGACCGAGTAGATGCAGCCGCAGCAGCCGGTAATGGTGCGGATGCGCGTTTGCAGGATCTTGATGAGGTTTTCGTACTTCCAGAACAGAATGCTTCCGAAGCCGATAGGGGCGCCGGTCGGGTTCCGATACTCGTAGCGTCCGCTTACCGCGCCGACGTTAGCGTCCGCATAGTTGCGCACGATCTTGCGGAGCGCTGATGGTTCGTAGAGTGTCGTGGCGTCGGAAAAAACGATGACCTCGCCGGTGGCTTCGCGGACCGCGCGGTTCTGGGTCTCGGTCTTGCCGACGCGCCCCTCGACGCGTACCAATCTCACGCCACGACCGGCAAATTCCCGCACGATGTTATCGGTGCCGTCCGTCGAGCCGTCGGAGGCGACGACAATGTCGAGTTTGTCATGCGGGTAGTCGAGGGACAGGACCTGATCCAGCTTCGCGCGAATATTCTTTTCTTCGTTATACGCGGTGATCAGGTACGTCAGGCGGGGTTCGATCGGGGCCCGGCGTATCGGATGGTCGATGAATTTTGCGAGCAGCAATATCGTGAGCGAATAACCGATATAGGTATAGAAAATTACTGCCGCCATCGTCCAGAAAAGCGCTTCAGCGATCATCTAAGTAACCCCGGTGCCATTGATTATCGCCGCCAATCATGGCGGCGCGCCGGGCCGGCAGGCGTAACAGCGCGTTGCCGCTTGTCAAATTTGGTAATTGCCATTCATTCGAGTCCCGGTTCGGCCTTTTCGGGGCGCCGAGCGGCACCAGAGGCGCGCCGGCACGGAAAAAGTCTCGTACTCAGCGTTGCAGCAAGACTGATGCTCCAGATTTCAACCGGCGCCTAGCACTGATCGCCCAGCGCGACAGCCGGCCAAGCGGCGACCGGTTAAATACGTCGACTGCATGCAGCCGCCTAATCTGGCTGGTCCAGCGGAACTTGAAGCCTTCCTCTCCCTGGAGAAAATTGTACTCCGTGAAACCGCGTTCGAACGCCTCACGTATGGTTTCCTGCAGCAGTACCGCTCCCGGCGAGGAGGTCGCCCATGCGGGATCGTGACCCAGTTGATAATAGGACAGGCGGCCGCCAAGAGCATAGCCGTAGAACACCGCAATCAGCGCGCCTTGATACCGGAGTCCCCGAAGCCAGACATGGCTTCGATCTACGCGATTCAGAAAAGCCTGGTGAAAGGCGACGACTCTTGCGTGCGCAAAAGAACTGTGAATCTTCTTTTCGCCCGCGCGCTTTTCGTGCAGCTCGAGCAGCGCCTGCAGCACCTGCGGCGTATCCTCGGAGCCGAGATCGACGTATTCGACGCCTTGCGCGCCCAACAACTTGCGCCGGGACCGGCCGATCTTCGACCGCTCATTCCCCGACAGCCCTCGCAGATAATCGTCGTACGAACCCGTGATGGAAATGTAGGGTGCTCCGGAGATCCTTGCAGTCTCGGCGTCGCCGCGACTGCCATCGGCGGCGCATCGAAGCAACTCGCTGTCTTCAGTCAGGAATCGCAAGTGCAATACGTCCCAATCGGTGGCGGTCGTCTTCAAATAGTTCAGCGCCGCCTTGGCACACTCGCGGGCATCGGCGGGTGCGCTGACGATATCCAGCGGATCCGGAAACAGATCCGAGGCGCTGCAATAGCCCAGCACGCGGCCGATCCGGCCATCGGAGCTGAGGAATCGCCTTTCCGAGAACAGCGGGAGAATGCCCTTCAACTGGCTGTCGCGGCGTATAAGAAACAGGCGCAGATTGCGCCCGGCGCCAAAGTGCTGCCACCAGGTGAATATCCACTCCCACATGCAGAATACCGTCGGGCAGCGCATGGAGGCCGCCAAAGCGTTCCATTCCGCTTTGATCGAGTGCATTGCCGCGATTCCGACGCATTCCACTGTGTGTGCAGCCCTGCGATCTTGATCGGGGGCAAGTGGGCCAAGCTCCGCCACGGTTATCCTGTGTGCCGATCTGCCGGAGCGATGCTCCGGCGTCGCCCTGAAGCGGCGGTCAGCACATGTCGCAGTCCCCCGACAAGACCGAGCTTGAAATTCGCGAGGGAATCGTAGCGACCGACACCCATTCGCGGAATTGCATATTGCGGATCATCTCGTGTCCACAAACGATCACCAGTGGCCAGCGCGCATCGGAAGCCAGCCCGTCGCACAATGCCGACTATCCGTTCGTCGTAATCGCCATTTGGATAGGCAAAACTCCACACTTCCTTTCCCGTCCAGCTCTCCAGCAATTGCTTCGAGGTCGCGACGCTATCTTCCACTGCAACGGGATCAAGCTGCGTCAGAATATTGTGGCAATGTGAGTGTGCTCCGATCGAGACGAAGGGACTTGCTGCCAGCGCTCTCAGCCCCGCTTCGTTGAGCGGCGCAATTTGGCACCGCGGGCGTGTCGCCTTCCCTTCCAGACGTTCGAGCACCTGCTCGACAGCACGCTCGCGCAGGCCAGGCGGTAGCCTCTTCAGGTCCGTGAGCAGTCGCTGCATTTCCTCCCAGTTCACGGCGCCGCGCACCCGATTGATGTGGTAGCGGCCCAATCTCTGACTAGTGAGATCGACGCTTACCGGTTCCGCGGTCTGCAGCGCGTTCACCACCTGGTCGAACCAGTAGCTCTTCTGCTCGACGATCTGGCGTGTCGCGATGAATACAGTGACGGGCAGCTCGAGTTCATTGACGACCGGTAGCAGTACGTCGGCATTGCCGTGGTCGCCATCGTCAAAGGTGAGTACCGCATGTGGTCGCGGTCGGGCGTCCGCGGAGGTACGCCTTGCGAGGGCCTGCTCGAGGCTGACCACATCGAAGTGCGTGCGCAAGTAGTCGATCTGTCGAACAAACTCGCTCTTGCGGACGACCGCCCAGGACTCGATGTCCACGTCGTCCTCGGCAAGCTCGTGATACATAAGCACCACGGTGTTGCCAGGAAGCAGCCGCCGACGAAGACGTCTGGCAATCGGCTCAGACGCCAGGATGTCGCGACAAATCCTCTTGAACACGGCTGCCCCTGGGTTCTCTGCCCCGCGCCCTCATCCGCCTAAGCGGAGGTGCCCGGTTGGCGCGCGCCACGCCGAAACCCGCTTCCAAACGGACGATCGTCTTGCGCCGGCCGAAGATTCGTCGTCGTGTGCCAGAGTGTCCGGGTCATGGGCACCCTTGGGTGGGCTTGACGGCGCAGATGGCTTCGAGCATCCGTTTATCGAGCAAATCGTATGCCTTGCGATTCAAATGCGACCCGTCTTCAACTGCCAGGTCGTCCCGCAGATAACGGTCTTGGCTGTCCGTTCGCGTTGCAGTCTCGAGATCCAGCAGCACCACTCCGTTTTTCCTTGCGTACTCGCGTATCCAATCATTGAACGCCAGCAGGCCCTGCTGTTTGCCTGGATCTTGCGCTGCGCGGGCCCTGGTCACTGGCACGGACGTGGCGAGCATGGGCTCAATATTCTTCCCCCTGATCTGCCGAACCCAATGGTCTATCAGTGCCTGCCTGTCCTTCAGGGGGATGTCTCGGGGGAAATATGCGGAGCATTCCTTTATGACGACTACATCGGCGCGCCGCGGTGAAGGCTTGAAGAAGCCCGTGAAATAGGTCCGCGTCAACTTGAATTTCCTCGTGGGACGCATCAAGACCTCGTCAAGCACATCTGATTTGTCGAATTGCCATGCCTGCAGCGCATCGAACTCGTAGCCAACGCTGTGAGTCCGCCTCGGGAGCTCGGGAAGATTCCACGCCTCCCCGATGGAGGCGCCGATCAACACCACACGCAAGGACTTCGCGACCGCTTTCGATTCGGAGTCTGGTGCGGTCGGCGCTGCAAACGCGCTCGAGATTCCCATAATGCATACCGTCAGCATCGTAGACATTATCTTCATAAGCGCCCGCCTAGCCAATCCTTTGATTAAAGCCATTCCCCGACGCCGCACCGTGAGCCGTCAGCGCAACTGGTCACGAAATAGCTCTTCCAGATGCCGACGCAGCTTGCGGCGGTTGTCCTCAAAATGTTTGCTAGTCCACCACGTTTCGCCTGCCTCAATCATGATATCTGGGGGACGTTGCGCCTTCCAGCGCTCGAGGCATTTCTCTTTGTATTTTTCAACAGAACCTAGCGGACGCGCGGGAACTCCCATTACGATGGTATTAGGGGGCACATTGCTGATGACCACCGAGCCCGCGCCTACAATCGAGTTCGGACCGATTCGAATATTCGGAAACAGGATCGCGTTGGCGCCGATAATGCAGTTATCCTCGATCACGATCGGACCGAACACCTGCATATCCGCTATCTCATGGCGAAAGACCCAGGGTCCGCCATCGTGAGTCATGAACAACACGTCATTGGCGATACCCACATGATTTCCAATCTTGACCAGATAGGGCTCGGTACCTACACTCTTAGGAACGATAGAACAGCCTTCCCCGATTTGTGCTCCCTGCTTACGCAAGTATTCCGCGATCGTATTCGGCGAATAGTTGTTCAATTCGTAGGCGGTCTTGATCCGCTGTATGAGCCTGCGTATGAGCTTTAACAAGATTCCCTCTCCCTTACTTGCCCGGCGATCCACAGTCGCAGGGTCTCTTCCCTCGTAGCATGACGCAACCCGTCGCTCAGTATATCGCCCGCCCTGTGCTGCGTCGCATGCAGGCGGTCAAGTTCACAATAGTTTTTGTTTGTCCGGCGGTGGACTGAGTTGCTGATCAGGTTGCACTTTACTTCGATTTTGTCCCGGTGCCACGCGAGTAGGGCAGCGATCCCGTGCTAACTACCTGTCTCGCACACCACCTGGTCAACATACCTGCTGCCTGTCCGGCATCACGCCAGATTGTGGCGATACGCAAGGCGGCCGCACGGCAGATTCCCTTTCTGTCGACTCAGCAAGGGGTCGTCCTGTGCTGACCTGGCTGAAATCTCTTCTGGCCGGGATCCTGGTCCCTGCTGTTTATGCCGGCGTGTTTTTTGCGTTCACTGCGGCTGTTATAAAGCGCGCCGAATGGGCGCTTTACCTGCTCGCCATCCTTATTCCGCTCCCCGTGGTGTGGTACCGGGCACATAGCCTTCCGCTCGGAAGCGACATACCAGATATTCTTATTCTTGGGTCGATATTGGGAATCTTCATAAACAAGAATGGATTCCAACGCGCGCCGTCCATGATGCTGGTCGGTACGTTCATGGTCGTGAGTTACCTGGCGTTGTGGAATGCCTCGTCGCGATTCGGTTTGCCGGCACCGCTTTCCACGGACAATCCGCTGCTTGCGGACTGGAAGAACTACGCCGAGATGATTTTTCTCTATTTCATCGTCTACGGTGCCATTCGCAATGAAAAAGAGCAGAAGACCGTCGTCGTCATAATGGCCACTGTGATTCTGCTGATCGTGCTGCGAGAGTTCCGTAATTTCACTGAGGGCATGTCATTTTCGTACGGCAGGCGCGCGGAGGGCCCGTTCTGGATCGTGGGGCTCGGAGCAAACCACTTTGGTGCGTTCATTGCGCATTACGGGGCTTTGCTGCTGGGATTATTTCTTGTGGACAAGCACAAATACCGCAAATGGCTGTATCTGGCAGCGGTAGTCATCTCCGTCCACCCGCTTTTCTTCGCCTACTCGCGCGGAGCATACGCCGCCGCACTGGCGGCGGTGGTGCTGTTCGGGCTGGTCAAGAAGCGCTCTCTGCTGGTACTTGTCGGCGTCCTGATCTTCGCGTGGCAAGTGATATTGCCGACGACCGTGGTGGAACGTATCGCAATGACCGAAAGCAGCAGCGGAGAGATAGAGGATTCGGCGTTGCAACGACTGGTCATGTGGCAATATGCGGTGCAGTTTTTCGAAGACAACATCATCTTTGGCGTTGGGTTTAACGGGTTCGGTTTGGCCTTACCAGCGGGATCCAGATTGACCGACACGCACAATTTCTATCTGAAAACCGCAGCCGAACAGGGGATGGTCGGGCTTGTGATGCTCGCGGCCGTGCTGCTGGTAGCGCTATCGAGTGGTTGGCGCCTGTACCGCAGAGGACAATCCGACTTTCATCGCGGACTAGGATTGGGATTTGTCGGCTGCGTGGTTGCCGTTCTCGTGAGCAACATTTTCGGAGATCGCTGGTCGTATTTTGCGCTTGGAGGCTACTTTTGGATCGCATGGGGACTGGTGGATGGAGCCTTGAAGCTGTCCCAGGAGCAAGCGATTGCTGCCTCCGTACCGGCGGCGGAGCCACGCCAAGTGCCCGGCTATTCGTGAACGTCCGTGCGCGTTCTACAGCTGCTCAGCAGCACCGGCTTTCACGGTTCGGAAACCATGGCGGCGGAACTGGTACGCCAGCTTCACGGGTTGGGCGTGACCGTGGACGTAGCCGTCTTCGACAATGCGGGCCGGGGAGACCGTACAATTCTCGAGGCTGCGGCGCCATACATTCACGATGGTCAGGTAATTCCATGCCGGGGCCGAGTGGACAAGTCAACTGTTGCGGCGCTACGAAAATACATTGCGCGGCACCGGCTTGATCTGATTCATAGCCACAAGTTCAAGGCCACGTCGTACTCGTTGCTCGCACGCTGGCGCCTCCCGTGCAGGCTTGTGGCCACATATCACAACTGGCTAACGGACACGGCGGCGCTTTGGCTCTACGCCGCGCTCGACAAGCGATTGGCAGGTTATTGCGATGCTGCGGTCGGTGTGTCCGGTCCAGTTGTGCAGGAGCTGCGCCGCTACGTTCCAGCTGATCGAGTGCACCAGATTGGCAACGGTATCGATACCCAAAGCTACCGCCGCCTGTTGCCGCGGGCAGAAGCCAGGCGCGAGCTCCAGCTGCCGGCTGACCGCATGCTTGTCGGATTTGTCGGGCGACTTTCTGCCCAGAAGGGTCTATCGAACTTACTGCGTGCAATTGCAGAAATGCCTTTGGCGCTGCGAACCGGCGTGGATCTTGTAATTACGGGCGATGGCGAAAAGCGTCGGGCGCTGAACGACGAAGCGCATATGTTGGGTTTGGCGGATCGCACGCATTTTTTGGGCACCCGCAACGATACGCCGACAATTTACTCGGCGCTCGACGTATTCGTGCTTCCTTCCGAGCAGGAAGCCTTTCCGATGGTCGTTCTCGAAGCTATGGCCTGTGGATTGCCGATCATTGCAACCGACGTCGGCGATACCGCCCGCATTATCGAGGACGGCGTCTCGGGCCTCGTCGTGCGGCCTCGAAATGTCGATTCCCTGCGGCAGGCCTTGAGTGAGTTGCTCCAGAATCCCGATCGAGCACGACGCTTCGGCGAGGCCGCCCGGGAAAGGGTGGTCAAGTACTTCTCTTCAACACAAATGGCGCAAACATATCTTGCGCTTTACGAGGAGTTGCTGCGGTCTCCAAGGCAAGGCTAGAGCTCGGCTGGCATGTTCAGCGGTCAGAAGGGGTTGTTCGGTTCATACAGATCGTGCCATACCATGAACATCAACAGCGCCCAAATGCGGCTGTGATGGTTCTCTTTGTGTCGCATATGTTCGTCGAGCAATCGCTCAATGCTCGACCACTCAAAGAAGCCGGTCCGCTGTACCCGATCCTTGGACAACGTGGCCTGAATGAAGGGACTGAGTTCGTTGCGGAACCAGAGAGTCAACGGCACCGTGAAACCCTGTTTGCGGCGGTGAAGGATTGAAGGAGGCAGGATGTCTTCGAAGGCGCGTTTCAACAGATGTTTCTTGTCAAATCCCTTCAATTTCAGCTCCGGCGGGACCGTTGCCATGAATTCCATCAGCGTATGGTCAATAAACGGTGCGCGCGCCTCGATCGAATGCAGCATGCTCATGCGATCGGTGAGGGTCAACAGGTCCCCGGGCAGATACATCATGATATCCGTATGCAGTGCCCGGTTGAGTACGTCGGCAATTCCGGGCCGCCCGAAATACTGATCGTAGGTTTTCTTCGGCAAGTCAGAATGCACAGCAGTGCGCAATCGGTCCGAATAAAGTTCGCGGCGGCGGTCGTCGTCGAAGGCGGTAACATAGCGGTAGTATGCTTCATCTGATGGCAACGCTCCTGTGCGCACGAAGCGTTTGACCCGTTCGATGAGGCGATTGCCTTTCTTCGAATCCGGCAAGATATTGACTACCCGCTCAACCAGCCCTTCACGCATCCAGCGCGGCAGGTCGCGATAGCGCCTCTGTAGCCGGATGCCTAGGTGCCGTTCGTAGCCTGCCGCGACTTCGTCGCCGCCGAGGCCGGAAAGCACCACGGTCACGTGTTTGCGCGTCTCACGAAAGACGTAATAATTCGCGATGGCGGAAGAATCGGCAAACGGCTGGTCGAAGGCTTTGACGAGCTGCGGAACGATCTCCACGATCTGGGGTTGCACCACGAATTCATTGTGCTGCGTGGAGAACCGATCGGCCACCACGCGGGCATAGCGCCGCTCGTCGTAGAAAGAGCCTTCCGAGCCGTAGCCGATCGAAAAGGTCTTGACGGGGCCGGTCGCATACTTGCTCATCGCGGCTACCACTGCGCTGGAATCGACTCCCCCACTCAACAGCGCCCCGAGGGGAACATCGCTCACTAAACGGGCGCGTACTGCCTGGTGGAAGCGGTCGCGGAATGCCTCCACAAAAAACCGGGAATCATTTCTTCGGTCAATGTTGAACTCCAGCTCCCAATAGCGCCGGGTACGGATGCCGTCTCGATCGAATACGAGAACGTGCGCCGCTGGCAGCTCGCGTACGTCCCGAAAAAACGTGGCCGGCGCAGGAACATAGAGATAGGCGAAATAGGCGTCGAGAGCCTCCAGATCCATATCCTTGGAAACCGCGTCCGTCTGCAGCAGGCACTTGATCTCGGACCCGAAGACGAACTTCCCATTCCTTATCGCGTAGTAAAGCTGCTTCTCACCTATGCGGTCCCGGGCGATGAACAGTTTCCTGCGTGGCTCGTCCCAGAGGGCGAAGCAATACATGCCATTCAGATGCTGAACGCAATCCTCGCCGTATTCCTCATAGAGATGCACCAGCGTTTCGGTGTCGGATTGCGTATAGAACCGATGACCCTTACCCTCGAGGCGCTCGCGCAGTTCACGAAAATTGTAGATTTCGCCGTTCAAGACCACCCACAAGGTCTTGTCTTCGTTGTGAATCGGTTGGTGACCGGATGCCAGATCAATGATGCTCAGACGCCGCATCCCTATCCCGATCGGACCGGCGACGTAGGCCCCCTCGTCATCCGGCCCCCGGTGGCGCATAACATCGCACATGCGTTGGAGTTCGGCAGAATCCACGCGACCGCCGTGCTGGTACGAAATGCCGGCTATTCCGCACATATGGTCTGGGTGAGGATATGTTCGGCGGCCATCAGTTGTCTGTTGCGCGCACGCAGCGCTCATAAACGCGATCGAGTTCCTGCGCGATTACGCTCCATTCGTACTTGCGCTCCACCAGCTGACGCCCGGCCGCGGCCAAACGTCGTCCGAGGGCGGGGTCGCGAAGCAGACGAACGATCTCCCGGGCGAACGCGTCCGAACTGTCTGCGATCAGCAGATGTTCGCCGGACACCACAGCAAGCCCCTCACAGCCCACCGATGTCGATATCAGAGGCTTACCCATGGCTAGTGCGTCCAGAATTTTCAATCGCGTGCCGCCGCCGATGCGCAGCGGCACCACGTAAACGGCCGCCTCGGAAATCAGCGGCCGGACGTCGTCCACTAGTCCGGTCAGTCGGACTCGCGGATTCTCTGCGATTTCCCTAATACTGCTCTCTTGCGGACTCTTGCCTACGACAGTTAATGAAACATCGGGTATCTCGGCCGCCACACGTGGCAATACCTCGGCGCAGAAGTAACGAATCGCATCGTGGTTGGGGAACCAGGTCAGGCCGCCGACGAAGACGAGGCTATTCGCGCGGGTAGGAGCCTCAAGCGCTCGAAAATAGTGGGTATCCACGCCGTTCGAAATCGGCGTTACCCCGGTGATGCCCGCGAGTTCCTCGAGCGCTCTTGCGTCCAGCTCCGACACTGCCACCACTTGTTCGGCGAGCCGGCAGAGTCGCGCCTCGTACGCGCGCAGCTTGAGATACTGGTAATAGAAATAGAGCTTTGCCAGTGGACTTGACGCATTATCCATGCGCCGGCGCAAAAGCACCGACTCAACGTTGTGTTCGATCAGGACCACCGGCATCCCGGTACACAACTTCAGATATTCGCCCAGGTGGAGCATATCCAGATGCACGACATCTATCGTTCCCGTCGCAAGCAGTGCGCGCAACTTCTTGCGCATGGCGCGCGACCGGTACTTGACAGCATGCAATGGCGCTACGCCGAAAACTTCGCGCAGCACGTCCATGGCGATGTGCCACCTGGCATACCCGAGGTGCAGCGGCACTGCCTCCACGTGAGAGCAAAATGGGCGCAGGTGCTCGATGCCCTCAAGCTCCTCCGGCGTCTGTACAAACGAAAGCAGGAAGATCTCGTGCTTTCTTGCGACCTGCTTTAGCAGATTGAATGTTCTCAGCGCCCGGCCCTCGTAGAGCGGATACGGACTCTTGGTCGTAATAACCAGGATCCTCACGGCTGCTTGCTCTTGTCTTGTTCTTGGACGCCGAAGGCGAAGTTGTACAGCCGGTCGTAAGCCTTCTTGCCGATAGTGCGTGCAATGGCTGCTTTGCCGGCGGCTTTGGCGGCGTGATAGAGCATTGCGCTGCGGCGGCGCGAAACAACGTTACGAAAAGCGTCGAATCCTAGTCCCTGCTTGACAGTGATGCGACGCCAGAAGAAGCAGTCGGTCGACTGAAGATTGATTCCAAACTGCGATCCGCAACCGCCGAGATAACCCAATTCGCGCGCAACTCGTGCATAGAACCGATTGCTGTCGCCGTTGGGCAGAGACACGAAATTCACGGTGCTGCCAAGCTTGTCTTCTATCCTGTGTTTCGAGTTAGCCAGCTCCTCGCGCGTGCGTGCTTCGGTCAACGTCGACAGCAACGGGTGGTTTTCGGTATGGGATTCGATCGCCATGCCGTCGCGGTGCATTTCGCGAAGTTGTGACCATTTGAGCATCAGAGGGTCATCCATTCGATTGGTCACTACAAAGAACGTACCGGTCAACCCGAACTGTCTCAATACTGGGAATGCATAGCGAAAGTTGCCTGAAAACCCGTCGTCAAATGTGATGACGATCGGGTCCGGCGGCAGGGACGTGCCCGATTGCGACCAACTGTACAATTGGCGCAACGATATCGAGTGATACCCGGCGGCCGCGAGGTACGCCATTTGGTGCTCGAAATGCTGGCGCAGCACGATGTAGCCGCGTTGCGTCCTGCGTGCGAGCTCGTCGATCTCCCTGCGGTCGGCGACCTCGTGATACATAAGAATGGGAATTCCCTCGAACCAGCTCACTGGACAATTCCTTGGATCAGATCATTGCGGCGCTGGAAGCAAGCGCCGAAGTGCTGCAGCGGGGCGCTGAGACACTCGAACTTGGTCCGATGACTTCCGCTTTCTGGCCCCGGCGGCTGTTGTCAGCGCTAGGGCCAAAGCTAGTTGGAGGTCCGCTGCCTCATCGCAACTTGCCAGGGTAACGCACCACTCGGTGCAGCAGATTTCTCGGACTGCGATCGGTCCTCCGGGCGTCTTTCGTGTTCTTATGGTGCGGAAAGCAGTGCCACAACCGGTTCAACCAGCGCGGGCGGCATATGAAGGTACGCCGTCGTACGGCGCTTTGCCTCAATGTCGGCATATATCGATTGCGCCTCCTGCTCACTCAGGCCTAGGTGCGGCGCGAGGATGGCAGCTGCAACGCCGTGGTTATGCGCCCACAATGCCAGATCCATCTTTTCGTATGGAAGCGCGAAGTAAAACTCGTCCTGGCTTTGCGCCATGCTGTAGGTGTCGGTGGTGGGCCGGGCTTTGCAGATCTCGTCAGGAATCTGCAAATGGCGGGCGAGCGCGTAAACTTGGGTCTTGTATAAATGCGCGATAGGTTTGACGTCCGCCGAACCATCGCCGTTCTTGACGAAGAAGCCCTGGTCGTACTCGAGCCGGTTTGGCGTGCCGATCACCGCGAAGTTGAGCCGGTCGGCATGAAAATATTCGAGAGTCTTCCGAATTCTCTGCTTGAAGCTGGTCGCAGCGACGATCTCCAGATATTCCTTTGACGGCAATCTGGTTTCCCGCACCGCTCCGTCCGGCGCCTGCACCACTAGCTTGAAGTAGTGCAGCTTGCCGCCCATGCTGCTGGCGATGACGATCTTGCACTTCCAGTCTGGCCCGTATTCCGGGAACAGCTTTCGGATCGCGGCGTCGCGCCGTTCATAGCAGCCGACGGCCGCCAACGTGGGCCCGATATTTTCGACTACATAGTCTATGCCTAGAAGATCCGCGACCTGGCGACCGAGCCTTGTACTGGCGCTGGAAGAATCCCGCTCCGGCAGCAGCAGGCCAAGCACCTTCGATCGCGGAAACGCCCGGGCGGCCAGCGCGGCACAAAGCGAGCTGTCGACGCCACCGGAGATCGCTATTATCGCTCCGCGACGGCCAAGCCGCGGTACGGTATCAAGCAGCCACTTACTTATGCGTTGCGCTTCCGCGGCGCAATCTAGGTCGAGGACCTGAGGGCCAAGACATGCGTTCCCCATACCCGATCACCGATCCGCGACCGGGGCTGCGGCGTGCTTATGCAGTACGTAGCGCTCAATACTGTTCAGACTGTCGAGATTCTCGGGAACCATCTCTTCGTCCAACACCTGGATCTCGAAAGTCTGCTCGACAAAGGATATCAATTCGAGAAATCCCGTCGAGTCGATAATGTGGCGATCCATGAAAGAGGCATCGTCAGCAATTTCCATCGCACCTCCCATCATGAAGTTGTCCAGGATGAATTGCAGTACCTGCTGTTTGATGTTCGAAGTCATTTTCTGCCTCTGTTCAACATAGATACGGAATGCGGCGCGTGGCTATTCACGCCAGGCCGGTCTTCTTGATCTTGCCGGTGTCGGTCTTAGGCAGTTCCGGCACGATGGCGACGTGCTTGGGGACCATGAAGTTCTCCAGTCGTCCCTGGCAATGCCTGAGCACGTCCTTTTCGCTGTACTTGCAGCCGGCCCGCAGCACGACGAACGCCTTGATGGCCTGTCCCAGTATTTCGTCCGGAACGCCTACCACCGCCGCATCCTGTACGCCATCGAGCCCATAGAGCACGTTTTCCACTTCTTTCGGACTGACCTTCTCCCCCCGGCTCTTAATGATGTCGTCCTTGCGCGCCACGAAATACAGGTATCCGTCTTCATCGGTACGAAACACGTCTCCCGAATAGAGCACCATCTCACGCGGATCCGGTCCGGGCTTCAGGCGCCGCGCGGTGTGTTCGGGTTTCTCCCAGTAGCCCCGCATGACGTTGCTGCCGCGAATCACCAGCTCTCCGGTGCTACCGTTAGGCAACCGCTTGCCTTGCTCATCGACGAGCCACACCTCCTCGTTCGGCATTCCACGTCCGACGCTGGTCGGACGGTTGTCGAGCTGATCAGGCGGCAGGTAAGTTACACGCTTGCATTCCGTCAGGCCATACATGGAGAACAGGATCGCCTGTGGGAAAAGCGCGCGTAACTCCTGAATGTGCCGCTCGGAGAGCGCCGCTGCCGTATTGGTGATCATACGCAGTCGCCGCAAGTCGAATTGCGAAAGATTGTTCAGCGCCATGATCATGGAAAACATGGTGGGGACGCCTGGGAACACGGTCACCCCTTCGTTTGCCATGGTTTCGAGCACCTTGACGGGGAAGGAGAACGAGCGCTCGAGGACGATGGTCGCGCCGACCATGAACCCCATCAGGATCTGGTACAGGCCGTAATCGAACGCAAGAGGCAGCGCGCACATGATGATGTCGTCGCCGGTCATTTCCAGATAGCCATTGACCGACCTCGCAGCCGACACCATGTTCAAGTGCGTGAGCATGACGCCTTTGGGCTCGCCGGTCGACCCCGACGTATAGATGATGCTTGCCAGGTCCTGATCGATCGTGGAAGTGGGCATTGGGATTCGCGAGGTACCCGCGATCGCCGCGTCATAGGACATCAGCACACCGCCGCCATCCTCGGCCGGCAATCCGGCGACGATGCACGCGTTGACACTGTGGACAAGCGCGATCGCGGGCTCCCAGAAGCTGCGCAGCGCCTGCGTCGTGACGAGGCACGCGGCGCGTGAGTCATTGAGCAGGTACGCGAGCTTGTCGCTCTTGGTGAGCGGGTTGACCGGCATGAAAACGGCGCCCGCCTTCAGAGCGCCGAAGACGCTCGCGACCACCTCCACCCCGTTGTCAGCGAAGATTGCAACCCGGTCGCCGCGCTTGACGCCGAGCCGCTGCAGACTTGTCGCCAGACGCGCGGCAAGCCCGTCGAGCTCCCCATAGGTGTAACGCCTGGCGCCTGCCACAAGCGCGACCTTGTCCGGCATGCGGCTGGCTGTGTTCTCGAAAACCTGATGAAGCAACATTTGCGGCCGATCCTGGAATGACGCGCTCAAGTTCCCAGAGCCACCGGGTTCATGACCGAACCCGGTTTCGCGCCTTGACCGACTGCGCGTTGATTGACGAACATCTCCTCCACCAGCTGCGTGGACAGTATGCCGACGAAGGCCATGTTGTCGGCGAAACCGATGGCGCGCCCGGTACGGCACTTATCGTAGAGTTTTCTCACCGCTGCGGAATCGAACAATCCGCCCTGCCGAATGCGCCGATCGTCGAGCAGCGCGCCCACGTAGTCGAGCGGACGTCCGTCCATGAAGAAGCTCTGGCTGTCGGGGGCGCGGTACGGTTGCTTGGTCCTGGTTCGAATGCGCTCGGGCAGCAGGCCGCGCACCGCCTGTTTGAGCACGTACTTTTCCTCGAGCACGCGCAGCTTGTGGTGCGGGGGCAGCCCACTGGCAAACTCGATCACCCGATGGTCGAGGAACGGGAAGCGCCCTTCGACTGAATTGGCCATCGCCATGCGGTCCCCCTGCGAACATAGCAGGTAGCCCGAAAGCAGAGTGTGAGCTTCCACATACTGGTCGCGGCTGAGAGGTGCCCAGCGCGCCGACTCCGGAGGCAACCTGCCGCCGATCTCGGCGAACGGATCGGCGGCAATGGCTGCAGCACGCACCTCGGGGGTGAAGAACTGCCAGAGGCGTTGCGTAGTCCGCCAGCGCGGCATATGCGCGAACCACGGGGACTGCAGTTCGTCGATGCCTTGACCGAAAAAATTCTGCGTGAACGCGCGTCCCGCCACCGGCGAATGCTTGAGGTACGGATATAGCCGCTCCAGCAGCCTCGGTCGCCACGCGGACTGCGGCGAACGTCCCCAGAACCGACGGACTTTGGCTTCGCGAAACAGGTCGTACCCGGCAAATACCTCGTCCGCTCCTTCGCCGGTGAGCACGACCTTGTAGCCCTCCGCGCGCACCCGCTCCGAGAGCAACATGAGCGGGGTTGGGGCGGTACGCACAATTGGCGTCTCGGCATGCCATATCGCGCGGGGGAACGCCACACCGATGTCGGAGCGCGTGCAGTGCACCGTTGAGTGGTTCGTCCCGAGATAGCTGACCAGTTCCGTCTGGTATTCGCTCTCGTCGAACTCCGCGTCCTCGAATGTCAGGGAGAAGGTACGCAAGGGCGTATCCGTGAAATGCTTGATCAGCGTAGTGACGATGGAGGAGTCGAGACCCCCGCTCAAGTACGCGCCGACCGGCACATCCGCACGAAGTTGGAGACGCACGCTATCCACAAGAAGCTCGCGCAACTCGCGTGCCTCATCCTCGATCGGGCGCGCAGCGGCGACTCCCTGCGGAAACTGCCAATCCCAATACTTGCGGACCTCCGTGCTTCCGTTCTCGAGCACCAAGAGATGTCCCGCCGGCAGCGAGAGTACCCCGTCGAATATCGTGTCGGGCGCTTGCGCCGACCAGAAAGTAAAAACCTGCGAAATCCCCGCAGGCCGCAGCCGCCGCGGCACACCCTGAAGTGCGAAAAGCGATTTGATTTCCGAAGCGAACACCAGGCGGTCGTTGTGCTGCGTGTAGAACACCGGCCGTATGCCGGTCCGGTCTCTCGCCAGCACCAGGCGGCGGCGACGGCTGTCCCACAGGGCAATTGCGAATTGCCCGTTCAGATGGTGGAGGAACTCGAGGCCGTGCTGCTCGTACAGATGGACGAGGACTTCCGTGTCGGAATGCGTATAGAAGCTGTGCCCGCTGCCCTCGAGTTCGGCGCGCAGCTCGATATAGTTGAAGATCTCGCCGTTGAAAACTACCCACACCGACCGGTCTTCGTTGTGAATCGGCTGGCCTCCGCCTTCGAGATCAATGATGCTCAGACGCGCATGCGCGAGCCCGGCCTGCGCATCCGCGAAGTAGCCGTAACCGTCCGGGCCCCGATGATGCAGCCGCTCGATCATCTCCCGAAGTTCCACGCGCTGGGGCGCGGCGCCTTCCTGGGAAAGTCTAACGATCCCGGCGATTCCACACATCGCTTACAGTGCCTGGACCGGACTTCTCAGCCGGCCTTATGCCGCCGATCGGCGGCGGAGCCAGATTGAGGCTGCGATCCTGGCTTGTCGGCGAGTTCCCGCAGGTGGATCTCGATCGCGGCCAAGACTTTCTTGATCGAGGCCAGCGCGGTTGGGAGTTCCTCGAGGCCGCTGCTATTGTGAGCTATCCTGGTGAGAGTCTCGACTTGCTGACGCAACATCGCATGCACTCCGCCCTCTGGGCCGCGCAAGCTCTGCAGACGGCGTTTGTCGATACGCTCGCTATAGGGCCGCCACTGCATCTCCGCCGCCGCGGCTTCGACAACGTCCACCGTGATATTTGACACGTTGTCGGCATAAGCGCATGTCAGGGCCGTATCGCACAACGTGTTGATGAGGCGCGGGATACCCCCGGCGTACTTGTAGATGACTGGCAGCGTCTCCGGAGGAAACATCGCCAGGTTCGCCGCACCCGCGATGCGCAGCCGGTAGCGGACATAGTCCCCCACTTCCTTCTCGGTCAACGCGCGGATGTGGTACCGAAGCTTTACGCGCTGCGTCAGCTGCTCCATGTCCGGATGGTCTAGATTGTCCTTCAGCTGAGGCTGACCGACGAGTATCACGTGCAGAATCTTCTCCTTGCGCGTTTCCAGCCCGGCGAGCATGCGGATTTCTTCGAGGACCTTCGGGCTCAGGTTGTGCGCGTCGTCCACGATGAGGACGATCTGCTTCTTCTGCATGAACTGCTCGATGATGAAACTGTTGAGCATGTCGAGCAATTCGACCTTCTTGGCATTGAACGGATTCAAGCCGAACTCCACCAGCACCGCCTGCAGGAACTCCACTTCGTCCAGCTGGGTCTGGAAGATCTTGGCAACCACGACGCTCTCGTCCAGGTCCGCCAGGAGCTTCTGGATCAGCGTCGTCTTTCCGCAGCCGATTTCTCCGGTAACGACCACGAAGCCTTCGCGATTCCACACGGTGTAATCCATGTAGGACTTGGCGCGACTGTGAACCTCGCTCATGAACAGGAAGCCGATGTCCGGCGTAAGCTGGAACGGCTGCGCTGTCAGGCCGAAATGCTTCAGGTACATGGTTGGATTATCGTCTGGAACGCGCCGTGTAAAGCGGCCCTGTACTGTAGCCAAGGAGCAGCATGACGCGCGAGTTCGAGATATCGCCCGGTGGAGCGGTGCTTTCGTGCGTCATTCGCCCGCCTTCGAGCGAAATGGAAATGTTCTGGTTCACATTGAGTCGCACGCCAAGTATGGTCTCGCGATCCACGTCCTTCTGATAGAAATCCTGGAATTCGCGCTTCAGATACCTCGCCATGGCGTACAGGTGCGTAAAGCCGGAATAGCGCCAAAGCCAATCAATGCGGCCGCCTTGCTCTTTGAAGTCCAGGTTCAATGTTTGGTAGTCCACATTGCGTGCACTTGCCCGCAATGCGTAGACGAAGCGCCCGTTGTCATCCGAGTACAAAAGCTCGCCGCGCTTGTTGTAGTAGAAGTCCGCAGTAAGCACGTCGACACCGGGTAAGAGCACCGCATCACCGGGGATCGTTGGACGCGATATGGCCCGAAGCATATCGGTAAACGTATCCGAATATTGACTTGTATAGGTCGCCCGCAGTGCCGATTCCGGCGTGAATTGCCGCGCGGCCGTTACTTGGACGAGCCGGCCGCTGAGACTCTCCGCGCCCTCCCGGGTGACAGTCGTAGATCCGATGTCGAGCGCGAAGCTGTTGGGTAGAGGACGCGTCTCGAAGCGTGCAAACAGGTCTGCACGGGTACTCGAGGGACGGAAAGTGGAACCGCCGGCGAATTCTGCGCGCAGCGCTTCGTAGTTCAGCGACAACGTCGACTGCTCCGACATGCGATGCAGCAAGCGCGCATAGGCCGAAAGGCTATCGGTGGTTCCGGTCGCGTCGCTGTCCAGTCTGCCGAGTCTGGCACCAACTGCCGAAGAGTCTGTGGAACCGAAACGGAAGTTGACATCCGGACCTGTATGCAGCGAACTGACCTGCGTGCGGTTGGTCGGCGAATCGACCCTGGTGATATCAACGCGTGCATCACGCCGGCTTGCCTCGGCGGTCCAGAAGAGGAGTTGCGGAGATATCGTCCACACGCCCGTTCCGTCTAGATAGATGTGCGTATCGTCGAGGTTGTCGTTGGTTAGGAACGCGCGTTTCTCCACTTGCGCCAGAAATTGCGCATTCAAATCTATTGTATGTTCCCCGTAAGCAATGCCGGCGAAAACCGCATTGCTAGTATCCTGGCGCGCTCCAGTCGACGTACCCGTGGGATTGCTCTCACGGCTGAGGATATATCCTCCACCAAACGCGGATTCTCCGGCCAGGGCTGGTGCGCTCACAAGGACGGCGCAACTGAGCATGGCCACGCACCGAATTGCACTTCGGTGGTAGCCGTTGGTACCTGCATGATTCAATCGCGCGCTCCCATGTGATCTATTCCGCCGGCGCCAGAACCGCGTCATGCCGGTGCGCCTCCCGGCCGCCGCCTGCGCCATTGCGTGGTCAGCGGAACCAGGGAATGCGCGGTTCGTCGTTGAAGACGATGCCGAGCAATTTCTCGTTGCCGATCGCGCTCACGCATCTTTCAATCTGCGAGTGCGTCGTGCGCCCGTAGCGTGCAACAACAAGCACGTAATCGGCAAACTCGGAGAGTATCCGGATGTCCGCGATTTCCGACATCGGCGGACCATCCAGGATGATGAAGCGTTCCGTGTAGCGCCGCCGCACGGAATCCATCAGCCGCCTCATTCTCATCGAACTGAAATGCTCCACCTGAGCGTCGGCTCTTCCCCCCGCCGGGATCACGCGAAAGCGCGCCATACCCACGGGGTGGATGATCTCCCCGACGTCGGTATCCGGACTCTCCAGGTAGTCGGTCAATCCTCGCACCGGCGACTTGGTAATCAGTCGGTGCACGCTTGGGTTCTTCAAATTGCAGTCGATGATCAGCGCAGTTCGCACGGCATCGAACGCAAATGCTGCCCCGAGATTTTGCGCAACGAAACTGCTTCCGTTTCCGTTGCTAACGCCGGTGACGAGAATTACGCTGTTCTGACCCTTGCTGTGCTGGATGATCTGGGTGCGCAACTCGCGAAAGACCTGGACTGCGACATCCCCAACGTGGTTCTTATGAATGATGTGGCGCGCCGAGAGGTCGTCCGAGCCGAGAAGGCGCAACTCGCTTGCGGCCATGCGCGAAATGGTTTCGGGATGGGCGGCGCGCTCCGTGACAAGGGCGGTGCCAGTCGCGGCCTTTTCAGCAGCACCTGGCACGGAGACCACTTGAAGGCTGCGCCGTTCCTCCCGGGCCCTGCTGAGCGCTTTCTCGATCTTGCTCATGTCACAGCATCTTTGTCGCGCGCAGTACGGAAAGGGCTGCCGAGGCCGCGATCGTCGCGACTACAGCCAGCGTGAGCAGGATGAGCTCCCATCGCAAAGACTTCAGTTCCCGCGGCGACCACAGATGAGGGAGGTTCGCTGCCACCGGCACTTGGTGGGTCAGTGCGATTGCGGTTCCAACGCGAATGCGCGGATCGATTTGCAGGCGGGCGTAAAGCAACCCGACGGGAATCAATACCCCCAGCAGAATCCCGCCGGCCACAAAATGCCAGAATCGCAATCCACTTGGATACAAGGGCAGGGCAGCCGGTTCCTGCACCTTGAGTGTCAACCCTTGTCGTTCGCTATCCAGGTTCATGGAGACGCGGGCGTTCTCGCGCCGACGCAGGAGGTCCTGATAAATATCGCGGTTGACCTGGTAGTCGCGCGTCAACTCGGCCAGTCGCGCGTCGCCGGTGTGCAGCAGCCTGGCTCGGCTCATCTCCTGCTGCAGCCGCTGTTGCGAATCTGCAATGCGCGCCTTGAGCGCCTCGATATTGAGCTGATTTTGTGACAGCTCGCGGCGCAATTGCTGATAAATGGGATTGTTCATGGCCGATTGATCCGGCTCCGAGCGGCCGGCGCGCTTCATCTGCTCACGGCGCTCGCGCTCGGCACCTATTCCATCCAGCAGGTCCTGGATTTGGTGCTTGAGTTGAACGATGTCCGGATGCGTATCGTGGTAGCTGAGCCGCAACGTATCTAGCCTGGACTGCAACTCTGCAATGCGCGACCGGTACTGGCTCTCGCGGGCGGCCGCGGCGGTCACCTCCACTTCGCCGGACACTTGCCGCTCGAGCGCGTTTCCCTTGATCTCTGCCTCTCTGAGTTCCTGGGATGTTTGCTCTAAACGAACTTGGAGCGCGTTCATGCGCGCCGTTACTTCGGCCTCGGTGCCGGCGCGCGCATCCAAATTCGCCGAACGCAGGTCCCTCAACTGCTCTTCGGTTCGGGTCAGCTTTTCTTGGTATTCGCGCGTCTGCTTTTCGATGAACTCGAAAGCGGCGCTGCTTTCGGCCGCCTTTGCCGCGATGCTTGCCTGAATGAACAGCTCGGCGAGCTTCTGCGTCGTCTTGAATACCCGCTCCGCGTCATCGTCGCGGTAATCGATCTTGATGATGTTCCTGCCGATATTGGTGATGGTCGTCCGCTTCTTGATTCCCTCGATGAGGCGCTCCTGCTCCTCGTCCGTCGGCCGATCATTCAACCACCCACCATGTTCGAGGACGCTTTGCATGATCTTGCGACCGAAGATGGCTTCGCGCGCGTTCCTGCCGCGGTCGGTGATCTCGGTCGCGACCGCTGCGCCCTGCATCAGAGGCTGGACAATGTTTCTGTCATCGACGAGGATGGTGGTCGATGCGGAAAATCCCTTGGGGAAAAGCAAACCCGTCGTCAGCATTGCGGCATTCACGATGACGAACAGCGCGACAAATAGCCGGCGCGAGTGGAATGTCTCGTTGATGAGAGTGGTCGCGAGGTGGGTGGGATACATTCGCGAGCTTCTTAGGAGTTCCAACGGGTAATTTTGGGGCATTTCGGAGCCGGTAATTGTTAAATCTCGTGTACAACCGCTGGATCTAGCGGTGCCCCACGCAATGGGCAAGGCGCGTGGCGCAAAATGAGTTTTCGGCGACGCAAACCGGGAGCTTGGGCTTGACTTTGCCGCCCCTGGGCGCTCTTTGCAGCGTTGCAGAACGCATTTCCGTCAATTTGTCCAAGCCGTTTCCCGAAGGCCGAACTTGCGATGGCGTTTTCGGCGGAAATTTCGCGCCAAGCATCTTGGCTAGAATAGCCGTTCGGGAATCGTAATCACATCACCCGGCCTGAGCGATAGGTTGGTTTCCAGGCGGCCCTTCTTCAGAATGTCGCCGAGATTGATCTCGTAAATTTCCATCTTGTCCTTGACCTTGCGGTAGAGCTTGGTGCTGTTGGGAGACGCGAAATCATTCACGCCGCCGGCTTCAAGAACCGCGTCGAGAACCGTCATCCCCTGACGGTGGGGCAACGTGCGTGGGACGCGTACGGCGCCGGTTACGCGCACACGCGTGAGGAACTCATGCGAGCGCAATTCTGTAAGAATGACTGCCACATTGGGATCACGGATATAGGTCGCCAGCCGGAGCTTGATGATTTCCGCCACCTCGGTCGGGGTGCGGCCGCCAGCCTCGACGTCACCGATGATTGGCACGGAAATCTTTCCATCCGGCCGCACCGGTGCAATCACGGACAACTCCGGATTGCGCCATACGGACACCTGCACCCGGTCATCCACGCCTATGCGGTAATCCCCCTCCATAGTCGAGTAAGGTTTCGCATCGGGCTCGGGAGTCGGGGCGCTCGCGCAACCGACCACGATCAGCGCGACCGCCGCAAGACCAATCCACCGCAATTCGTTCATTCAGTCCCTCGCGAAACCCCTACTCCCGCTGACTTGGAGTCACCTAAGTGCATGAAATCTGACCGGCAACCCTGCCTTAGAAAAGGCGATCTGCTAGCTGTACTTCAGACGTCGAAGCGTGAAAGCGTGCAATATATTACGCTGCGCATGCAACTTCAACTGTTTACGTCCGCCGCTTCTTGCCGTGCAGGACTATAGCGACTGCTACGCAATTCTTGGATTGCCCCAGGACACCGACTGGGAAACCCTGCGCGCGCAATATAGGCGGCTCATCGGACAATGGCACCCAGATCGGTTCTCGGCTGACACTGCCCAACAAGACCTCGCCGAGGAGCGCAGCAAACAGATCACGGCCGCCTACCAGGCGCTCGAGAAATACCGCCGCGATCATGGCGCCCTTCCGCCGGTGGAGTTCGCGGCAGCGCGCGCGGATGCCCAGAGACCGCGTTGGGAAGCGGGTACGGTGTCCGGTCGCGCCAGTTCCAAAGATCGTTCCGAGACGGGCGCGACCGCCGCAACCGAACGCGAACTCACGAAGCGCAGGCCAAGGCGCCGCTGGCGCGTGGCGATCGCACTCTTCGCTCTCATTGCCGGGCTGTACGTCGCCTATCGCTATGTTGACGCGTGGGCGCCCAACGACGACCAACCCAAGGACAGTGCTCACGAAGCACCCGTCGCGCCCCCCTTGCCGCAACGCGTTGCAGTTCCTGGCGAGCCAACCGGAATATCAACAGGTTCGACTTTTGGCGATGTTTACGCCATACAGGGGATTCCGAGCCTGACTCAAGGCGATACCTGGTACTACGGTAGGTCGCAGATCCGTTTTGCCCAAGGAGTAGTGATTTCCTGGAACGAGGACCCCGACAATCCGTTGCGGATTGCCCGCAATCAACCATTCCAAGCGCACGACGGGCATTTCAAGGTCGGATCTACGAAGGACGAAGTGCGTGCGACCCAAGGCACTCCCGTAACAGAAACCGCTACCGTCTGGGACTACGGCCCTTCCCGGGTCTATTTCGAGCATAACCGGGTCGTTCGCTGGGAAGAATCCCCCTTGCAGCCACTGCGCGTACCGCGCTAGGCGGTGCGCCGCACGCGCGCTCCACAGTGATCAGCCAGGGGCTGGTCATTAGCGCGCGCCCTTGCCAAACAAAACAACTTGCGCGGTTTGGAAAATTATGACCAAGTCGAGGAACAAGGAGTGATTCTTCACGTAATAGAGATCGAATTGAAGCTTCTTCACCGCATCGTCCATCGATGCCCCGTAGGGATAGCAGATCTGCGCCCATCCGGTAATGCCCGGTTTTACTGAGTGCCTGGTCGCATACACGGGTACGTTCCGGGTCAGCTCGGTCACGAACGGCGGTCGCTCGGGGCGCGGGCCAACGAAGCTCATGTCGCCGCGCAAGACGTTGACGAGTTGCGGCAGCTCATCGATGCGCGTCAGTCTGAGGAACTTCCCTACTCGCGTAACGCGATCGTCGTTTTCCCGGGCCCAGCGCGCAACGCCGTCCTTCTCCGCGTCCACGCGCATGCTGCGGAACTTCAGGATCTCGAATACCTGCCCGCGCTCGCCCACCCGCTTCTGTCGATACAGTATCGGCCTGCCTGTCTCGATCAGGATCGCCAGCGCCGCGAGCAGCATAACCGGCAGGGTGGCGACCAGCATGACCGCGCTGACGGAGATGTCGAATACCTGTTTCAGGAGCCGCCGGCGGAAGCTCTTGTAGAACCCCTCAGAAAAGACCAGCCAGCTCTTGCTCAGCGTCATCAACTGGATGAGTCCCGTCTCCCGCTCGAAGAAAGTCGGCAAGTCCACGATGCTGACGCCCTCGAGCTTGCACTCGAGTAGTTCCTGCATCGACAAATGACCGTTGCGCCTGTCCCGCACTCCGACCACGATCTCGTCAACGCGGTGCTCCCTGACGAGGGCGCGCAATGCCTGGCAGTCGCCGAGCAGCGTGGACTTCGGTGGAGCTTGCGGCGCATCCCCGCATGACAAGAAGCCTATCAGTCGAAAATCTGCGCTGGGACCGAGCCTTTCCAGCAACGTTTCTACCTCGACCGCGCGGGATCCGCTTCCCAACACAAGGACCCGGCGCTTCAGTGCATCCTCGCCGACGGTCCGGAAGAACAGCTCGCGCGCCAGCAGCGAACCGACAAGAGAAAACAGCAGGCTCAAGGCCATGATGCCGCGACCCAGGAAGCTTTCCGGTATGGCATAGAAGATGATCACCATGGCTATGCCGGCAGCAGGGAAGCTCGCCAGGAAGCGTATCTTGTATTCGCGATCGTTGCCTCTCAATTGCGCGCCGTACAGGCCGAATGCGGTCATGACGCCCAACATGACGAACGCGTACAACGCCGCGCGCGGAAGCAGCCATATGGAAGCACTGCCGGACGCATAGGTGTAGACATGGTCGATGTTCGCGACGCGCACGGCCGCCGCAAGATAGACCGAGCCAATGTGACTTGCCGCTTCCGCGAGCATAAGCAGTAATAGGGGAAGCGAAACGTAATGCCTGAAAATACGAATGCTCATGACTGGCCCCCAACGCTCCAATTGCGCAAAATTCGTTTGTTTTTCTGACCGACCCTCTATCTCGGTAGAGGCCCCGCAACTCTAGCGTGCAATATTAGGCATTTTGAGAACAAGCGACTGTGAAATCTCGTGCACGGCCGGCTGATCAAGCGTGTGGTCGCCGCCACTCGGTAAGGGAATGCCTGAAGTAAGAGTCGTATGTGCTCGCACTGACATGAATTTCGACTCAGCCGCACCAATTTGGTACGCGAAGGCCGATCAAGGCCGCTTGCCTCGCGGGACTTGGAAATAGCTTTTCTTCTCCGGGTGCTCCGGATCCCTTGACATCACAAAATTTGAACCTTTGAAGGGTAATGTTCTTATCTCCCAATCCGGCACCTTGCAACCATCTTGCAGAAACATGCCGACTGCAAAGGCGCGAACTCTGCGCAGCGCAGGGTGCGCCTAGACCGTTAAGCGGCAGAGTTCCTTCAGGTGCCGGCGCTCCTGCTCGCTCAACCCCGTGGGATCGAACCGGTAGCGCTGGTGCAGGCGCAGCGCCTCCCCGTGCCTCCCCGGTGCGACGCGCGCCAGCCACGCCGTGAGCGTTTCCCCGGCCGCGCGCGGCGGCAGGGTCTTTGCTAGTTCGTAGAACTCGGAGTCTTCTCCCGGGTAGCGTCGCAGCGGCGCTGTCTCGGCAGTGGGGCCCCGGACGATCTTCTTGCCGCGCAATAGGCGCCACGCGAGGATCACCACTAGGAACGCCAGCACGCCCCACCATGCATCG
>Ga0210377_10000673_pt1 | contig 32549 bp, 32 predicted proteins | sample PLM4_65_b1redo_FD_155480 | JGI IMG/M metagenome (GOLD analysis project Ga0210377, IMG submission 155480) | Groundwater sediment microbial communities from an aquifer in East River, Colorado, USA - PLM4_65_b1 redo | ecosystem: Environmental > Terrestrial > Soil > Riparian zone | place: USA: East... | reverse complement strand
TGTTTCGTCGCCAGCGCGAGGTTACGCGCGATCAGCGAATAGGCAGGGATGAGGTTGATCCCGAGATATTCCGTCGCGCCGCAGCAATTCCAATCTTCGATTTCATCCAAATGCAGATCAAGCGGCTCAAGGATCGCATTGAGCGATTCCATGTAAGCCCTTGCGCTGGATTCCATTGAACAACCAGGATACAGGAGGTATTTGTTCATGATGTTAACTCCAGTTTCTTTGCGCGCGAAAGTATCGCCTTCAGTTGTTTCATCTGCTTGATCCTGTGCGGGGTGACGTCGATGCGGCCCTTCGTAAGCATTCCAAAACCCATTGGCATGATGCTCGGCAGCCGCAATGGAAAGTGTTTGAGATAATGTCGCGACGCCAATCCAAGCTCAAAACTGCGGCCATAAGTCTCCACCATGTCTACAAAGGTCTGCGAGAAATGCGGCGCTGTGGAGTCGCTATATAGTTTGACCTTGATCGCCATGCTTTTGAGCGTGTACATCACGTCCGTTATATGCACCTCCTGCGGGCATCTCACCACGCAGTGATAACAGGAGACACAGATCCACGGCGTATTGCTCCGCAACACTTCATCGCGCATGCCTGCCCGTAACATCGCAAACAACATACGCGGCGTATGGTCCATATCCTGTGCGGCAGGACACGAACCGCCACACGATCCGCATTGGATACACATCTCCAAGTGCGAAACGCCCGCAGTTTTCATGCTTACTTCATGCAACAGGGAAAGATCTTCCTCACGGGTCAAACCCGCCCGGACTCGTTCATCGGTCATATGGGGCATATGTGCCTCCGTGCCTTGTAACTAAGCCTGCCGTCTCCCTCAAAGTGACGGGCCCTAAACAGTAGCTGCTCGGTACGACAAAGATCGTCCATTCGCAGTGAATATGTAGATCCCCTACTCTCATTATTTGTGATTTTCTTCACGAATTCGAGTGTTGAATGTCATCGACGGGTAATGTATATCGTCATAACAAGGAACTGGGGTTATGAAAATAGGTTGACAGCTCAAACAATGGGCGGAACGCGCTCATTTGGAGAAAACGCGTCCCGTTCATCCACATGGTTCAACTGCTTTATCAACATCTCCTACCTCCCCAATTCCATGTCATTGGCCTATTTCTTGCGCTGAATGACCGACTCTGCCGGCTGGCGCACGAAAAGATAGATGGTGAAGATCACGACCATCCCAATCACCATACCCAACACTTCAGGGAATCTTTGCGCGAATTCCGCGACGATACCGCGGCCGCCTGTAGTAATGGAGCGCCCAAAGTCTACAATGGCTTGGGCGATCACACTCATATGGAGGTCCACATAAGCGACTCCTGCCAGGGCAATGATCGTAAACGGCAAAGCGAGAGCGAAGGTCCAGAACACTCCTGCAAATGGCACTTTACGCATGGCGTCCTCCTTCCTGTTTTTATTAGTGCACTTTCATTTACAGGATACAAAAAAGAAAGCCGCCTTACAATAGGCGGCATAAGTCATTCTTATGATAGTGCATTGACCCTACTTATGGTTTGATCAACCCCTGGCGGATCGCATACTTTACCAGTTCGCTGCGACTGTGAAGCCCCAGCTTCCCCATCAGGTTTTCCCGGTGACGCGCCACAGTGTGTGTGCTGATAGTCAGCATTTCAGCGATTTCATCGTTCGTTTTTCCCTCCGCCAGCATGGAAAGCACTTCCTGCTCGCGGGGTGTCAATCCGCTCATCGTTTCTTTTGCGCCTTCCTCATCGCTACGGGTAAGAAAATCGCCCACGAGGAGTTTGGCAAGCGATGGATAGATATAAATCTCTCCGCGATGCGCGGCACGGATTGCTGTGATCAGGTCGTCAGGAGCGGCTCTTTTGGGAACATAACCCGACGCACCCACCTGAAGCATTTCAAAGAAATATTGCTGGTCTTCGTGAATGGTCAGCGCCACCACCGCCACGTTGGGATGAGACTCCTTGATCTGCCGCGTGGCATCGATGCCCGATATGTCAGGCAGGGTAATATCCATGATCACCACATCAGGGTTGAGCTTCTCCACCAATTCCAATGCCTGTTTGCCATTGCTTGCCTCCCCCAGGATAACAAGGTCGGCCTCATTTTCGAGCAACATCCGCAACCCACTGCGGACCACTTCATGATCATCCACCAACAGCAGGCGAATTCTGGACATCTTCCTTCTCCTCGAGCGGCACCGAAACTTCAACGATCGTTCCCTGGCCGGGTTCTGACACAAAATGACTTTCCCCACCAATCAGTGCAACGCGTTCGATCATCCCCAATAGGCCCCAGCAAGGATGACCGGGCTTGTTAAATGTGGCATCCACATCAAACCCGCATCCATTATCCTCAACACGAATGCGCACTTCCCGTTCATCGAATACAACCAGCACATCCGCCTGATCCGTCCTTGCGTGCCGAATGACATTCGTGATGCTTTCCTGGACAATTCGAAATAGCACTGTGCGGACGTCAATGGACAAAGCCGCCTCTTTTCCCCGACTTGTAACTGTCACCGTTAAACCAAATCTTTCCTTCGCTTCAGCGCTATACCAACGCAACGCTGAGATCAATCCAAAATCATCCAATTGCGGAGGGTGGAGGCCGCTCACCAGATTTTGCAAACTGGAAATACCTGCATCCACAACACCTTGCAACTGACGCGCCTGCATACTAACCCTATCCGGTTTCGATGAAACATTGTCTGAGATCGCTCGCAGACCCAGCCCAAGAGCCGTCAACGTTTGACCAAATTCATCATGCAGTTCCCGCGCAATGCGTTGACGTTCCAATTCCTGCGCGCGCACCGTCCTGCGCAACAATTCACCGCGCAATTCCTCGAGCCTCTCACGTTCAGCAAGTTGAGCTTTGCTGAGGTTTTCGATCTGCCGCCGCGTTTCCTCTTCAAATGCCCGCAGAGAGCTGATAATCGCAATTGCCGAGATACAAGCCATAACCGAACGGAACAACTGAATTGGGAATCCAAACCAGGCCAGAAACACTATCGAATTCAGAAATGAGGATGGAAATATGTTACTGGGAGAGGCAAAGAGTTGGCCAATTCCACCATACAACCCAAAAGCAATTGCCGCAGTAATCGCATCTCTTCCAAAGCCTCTCATCCCTGCCTGCAGGAATTTTTGTCGTTGTAATATCAACCCCCAGGCAGTGAGCGCCGCTCCCGGAATCGCCAGCGAATACCGCGTATACACATCCATGGCAATCAGTCTCGAACTGACTGGTTCAGCCTGGAAAATCCATACCAGACCCATTGCCCAAACTGTTGCGACCACTCCAAGCATCTGCAAGGATAATCGCTTACGGTCTGGTCCGGCGATCAAACTTGCACCAAACGAGATCAGGAACAAAAACGAAATGGCAAGTAATGCTACGCGCCCGGGACCGACAAATCGATAGATGAATGATTCCTGCATACCGGGGTTGATAAGCAGAAACATTTCGATCCATTCATGTCCCCCATGGATCAAGCCAAAGCCAGCCAGGGAACGCAGCGCGCGCGCAAAATCCAATTCAGAAGAACGGCCTACTTCCAACAGTACGGCCAGCCCCATGCTAAAAAAGGATAGACCGTAGAAGAAGTAGACCGTTATGATGTCCACAGGCAAAACCAGCTATTATCTTTAGGACTTTCGCCTAAGGAGTCCGAAGTCTTCGCGGAGTGTCGCATGGCGCCATGGCGACACATCCCAGTGGGGCCAGATTTCGGATGCAAAATCGGGAAATTTTGCGCTTCAAGCGAAAGTTCTGATCTTATTTCTCCGGCGCTCCTGCATCGATCCATTGGATCACAAGATCCAATTCTTCTGCAGAGAGATTTACAAAGTGCTTACCACTCTGTATTTCAATCAGGAGACTGTTTGCTGAATCACCTGATGTGATGACTGCGCCGCTCTTACTGCCCTTCATTAGATCGACATACGTCCCAACGTTCAATCCGGCAGTCGCAGCCGGTCCATGGCAGGCTCCACACTTCAAAACAAGCAACGGACCGATATTGGCGTCATAAGTAGGAGTACCAACGACCGGAGCAGGAGGTTGCGTGGCGACCGGTTCAGGAAGTTGAGACTTCAATATTTCCCGCAATTTCGGAGCATCGAAACCTGCATAAGTGAACACGCTTCCATGGCAGGCGGAATTGGAGCAGAAGGAGGTATTGCTCGTGCCGCCGGGGTCATCCGTCTTATGACAGGAGGCGCAGGTCTGGTCAAAGACTTGATTATGGAGACCGATCCAGTTCGGGTTGAGGTGTGACTCGGGTTCCAATCCACGACTGATCTCAATGTTCGTTACGAAATCCTCCGTCCCAGCTACGACCGGGATCGAATGACACACATTACATTCGAGACGGATCGCCTCCTGTTCAGCATTAAGATGTTTCCCATCGTGGCAACGGAAACACCCCGGAGAATCAATATGACCAACATTAGTAGGGTGTGAGTCCCAACTTACCTTTTGGTCAATGAAGACAGAGTCATTGTAGATTTGCTGCAAAGCTTTGACTGCATCGGCAACTTTTCCGGGATTCGTTTCATAGAACTCAGGATAGTTCCCCTCATAATAGGACTCCAGTTTGGCAATCCCGGCCTGTGCCTCAGCCTGAGAGGCATATTCGCCTCTTAGGACTTCAACCCCCTTTTCTCGAATTTCGGGAATGTTTGGAGAAATCTGGTCGAGAGAGAGCGCGCGGTCAAGTGATTCCTCAGGAGTATAGATACGATGTGTGATGCGGTTATGACAGGTGATGCAATCCATTTCCTGGAGTTTGTCTGAATCTATATTGGCCGTATCAATTCCCGATTCGATATCCACATAATCAACAGTGGATCCATCATCGTTGATCACACGAACGAATGGAATGCTCTGTTCTTCGGAGTCAGTGGGGTAATAGTAGACTTTATTAACAATGTGCCAGTGAATACCGCGGCCTAATCCCTCACGTTTTGCGCCGCCACCAGTCTTCAACACAAGGTAGATGGAATAAGGTGTATTATTCTCATCATCCTTGAAATGGGAGACAACCCGTAAGCTATCATCTGAGAACTTATCAGGTGAGTGGCATTTTTCGCAGGTCTCGCGTGCCGGGCGCATATTTTTTACCTTGATGGGATATTCGTAAGTCTCAAAGACCGTGGCAACAATATGTCTCATGTCACCTGCCTTGCGAAAGATTTGGTTTCCGATGAACTCACGACCAATGTGGCATTCTACACAGGCGATCCGTGCATGCGGCGAAACCTGATAAGCCGCATACTCAGGCGGCATGGTATGACAGGTTGTGCCACAAAATGCCGAGGAGTTTGTGTAATCCCACCCATAAGCGCCACCCACCAACAAAGATATGGTCAATATCCCCAATACGGAATAGGGCAGAATCAACATCCTGCGTGGTGAACCGCGTGGGGGAAAGAAAAAGTTACGAACACTGGTTAAGAATCGTTTTATCACAATGATCACCTCAATTATTTTCTGCGCCTGCAGAAATCCAATCCAAAACTGCTTGGATTTCCTCTTGGGACAATCCCCCCAATGGAGGCATAGTTTTACCATTCGAACCCAAGAGAAGTTGAGCCAACAGGCTATTTTGAACATCACCTGCAATAACTACCGGGGCATTGGCTCCACTTGACATAACTGTCTCATATGAAGATGCATCCCATCCTCCAAGTTGCGTATTGGAGTTATGGCATATCGCGCACTTTGATTGGAAAATAGGCAAAACCTGTTCCGAGAAACTCCCCGGAGTACCACTAGATGGTTGTTGATCAGGCGTAACTGGAGTGGGCGTGCTAGCCGGTGGAGCTTGAGGGGGCAGATCTGCAGGTGGGTTTGCCTCCCAACTCCGGATGAAGGCAACCAGCGCATCAATTTCATCGGTGCTCAACTGACCACCATTTATATCTTCGAATGGAGACATGCCAAAGTCAGGTTGTCCTTGCGAGATAATATTTCGTATCGTTGCATCATCTCGGGTTTTCAAATACTCGGCTGAACTGATCGGCGCAATAATATCACCCGATCGTGTGGGATTAGGACCGCCCTGCCCAAATTGGCCGTGACAGGCGCTGCAATTCTCGGCAAAAACAAGTTCGCCCGTAGCGGCCCCCCCGCCCTTGCTGGTAGCGAATGTATATTTTACGAGCGCGTCCAGTTGCTCTGCGGTGAGGATATCCCCCCAAACAGGCATGGTGATATGAGCGCCGCCACTGCTAATGATCTTCTGAGCACTCTCAATATCTGGAGCGGAGGGCACCTTGTCACCATGACAAGCTGCACAGTGTTGACCGAACAATGTCGCCCCAGCAGGGTACGAACTTGGGTCAACAACATATGTCGCCAGCGCATACAAATCATTCTCAGTGAGCGTACCCTTCCACGCAGGCATATCCAAATGCTGCCCACCTTTTGCGATCAGAACGCTCAATTCCTCTTCGGTGCCGTTAAATGCCACACCCTGACCGTGACATCCGGAGCAATTCACAGCAAATAGACGCCGACCATCTGGCGCAGCCAGGAAGTTGAGTAGGGCATTTTTTTCATCTGCGGAAAGGGTATTCTGCCAGTCGGGGATCTTTGCTTCCACATGAGGCGGATAATTGCTCCCCTCATCAAAAACTCGTTGTAATTCCAAAGGATTGCCGGTTGCCTGGAGTGCATTCTCGTGGCAACCACTACATTCGCGGGTAAAAAGGACACTGCCATTGGGAGAAAGAATGAAGCCAACAAGGGCATCAATTTCATCGGTGCTCAGATCGCCTCCCCAGGCAGGCATACCCTGGTGGTTACCAGCGGCAATGATCTGATGTAAATCCGTGCCAGCAGGAACATCGATGCTTGGACCATGACAATTGGCACAGTTCTTGACGTATAAGGCAGCTGACTGGTCAACAACAGCAGCTTCTTGTGGAGGCGGCGATTCCTTGACAGCTAAAAAAGTTAATGTTCCTATCCCAGCCACGACCACCAGAGCTGAAATACTGGCAAAGGGCCGATTCATAAAATGGCGTTTCGGGCTTTTATCAATAAAAGGCAGGATGAACAGGAGCAAAATAAACAAGCCGGGAAGAACCATGGCTCCGATGACTTCCAAATTTCCTGGGAAATACTTTAGTAACTGGAATAGGAAGAGGAAATACCATTCCGGGCGGGGCGTATAGGAAGTATCGTTCGGATTTGCCCTGGCTTCAACTGGCGCTCCAACAAAGTACGCAAGTGCCACCAGAACAATGAATACGATCAGTACAACAATCGTGTCCTTAAAAATAATATCCGGGAAAAATGGCACGCCTTTTTCCTTGGCTTCTTTATATTTTTTATCGTAGGCTTTTTTCTCTTGTTCGTTCATGGCTCACTCTTCTTCCCTTGAAGGCACAGCTGTGATGCCAATTCGGATGACCAAATAAAGATGAACAAATACCAGAGTTGCCAAAGACGCCGGTAATACCCAGATATGGGTGCCAAAAAAGCGCGCCAATGTCACCGCCGATAGTTCATCTCCGCCACGTGCGATTCGTAACATCCAATCACCTACTACCGGAGCAACTCCGGCAATCTGGGTGCCAACGGTTGTTGCCCAATAAGCTTTTTGATCCCATGGCAATAAATATCCTGTGAAGCCAAAGCCGATCACAATTAGGAAAAGAAAAACACCTGTTATCCAGGTTGCTTCACGCGGATATTTGTAGGCGCCATAGAAGAATACACGCAACAGGTGCGCAACTGTAACCACAACCATGGCACTTGCACCCCAATGATGCAATCCCCGTATGAACCAGCCGGCAGGGAGTTGAGTGGAAATGTAAACAACACTGTCATAGGCATGATCAGGTGTGGGAACGTAGTAAAGCGTTAGTAAAATTCCAGTGACACCCTGAAGTATGGCTAAAAACAGGGTGGCACTACCTAATGTATAGAACCAATTTACGTGGGGAATTTTGCGCAGGAAGATCGCTTCCCAAATAGCTCGCCAGCCAAACCGATCATCCAGCCAATTGACAAGATTCAGAAACATGCTAGCCTCGCTTCACAAAAAGAACACTGTCCTCAACCTTGCTCTCGAAACGATCAAGAGGACGAGGCGGAGGGCCGGATACTACATTACCATCTTTTGCAAAGACACCATTATGGCATGGACAGAAGAAACCATCCTTATCAGGAATCCAGCGCACCCTGCATCCCAAATGCGTACAAATATTGGACATCACAACGAAATCACGGCCATTCGTGGTCAATACGTAAACCGAAAATTCCTCTTCGGCGTTGATCCAACCCGTTTGCTTTTCAATAATTGTCTTGAAAAGGGTTGGAATATTCACCTCAACCTTGTTCACCGATCCCAGGCGGATCCACTCATCGGTCCCCTTTTGTAGCGCAGGACCCACTACATAGGCGATTGCCGGCAAGCCAATCGCAGCGCCGATCAACCCGCTGACACCAGCAATGACGGCTTTCATGAAATCACGCCGACCCATCTTACCTTCTTGAGGTTTGTCCATAACCTATTTCTCCTTTGCGATATATATCCAACAAAAGTCTTCGATACCTCCGTGCCCCTGGGATGATACCTCTTACTTTTCCAGCGCGCCGCCGTTGATCCAATCTATGATCAGCGCAAGTTCCTCAGGCGTTAACTGTGCATATGGATGCTTTCCACTTTCAAATTTGGTGATGATCAAACTATTCGCGGCGTCACCTGCAATATAGATCGGACCAGTTGCTCCACCCTTAGCAGCATCCGCATACGTGGATAGGTTCAATCCACCTGTTGCCCCTGCGCCATGACAGACCAGACATTTTTGTGCGAAGACAGCACCAATCTGGCCATCCCACGTCGGTGCGGAAGGTCCGGCTGGGGCTGAGGTGGCAGTCAACTCCTCGGAGGCCGCGGCAACTGTCGTGTTCGTGGGAAGCGGGGTCTCAGTCGGCGGAAGAGTCGGAGTGGATGTTGGAGATGGAGTCGGAGTCTGCCGGACAAAAACGTCCACTGTTTCACCAATCGGTGGATTCTGCAGTGCAGTTGTTTCATATCCAACAAAGAAATAAAAGCCGTAACTGAAAACAGCCAGGATCGCTATCGCTATGGGTGTATAAACCATCTGTCGTCTTTTGAGGACAGCCGGAGGGATCGGCCCAGAATGCCTGCCGGATTCGATGATCGCCAATTCAGCGGGGTGCTCGTGTTCCATCTCTGCTCGGCTAAGCTTCCCGGTGAACATGCTCTTGTTAAAATGTTTGATGTGGACATGGTAGAAGTGCCAGATGATGATGGCTAAAACAGCCAGCAATGCCTCCCCACCGTGCGCGGCTTTGGCGGCGGGGACGGCCTCACCGGGCAGAAAGCGAAGCGTGGAGATCGGGTTCCACATCATGAAACCGGTCAGCCCCATCACGATCGTTCCCCAGATCAAGGCGAGATATTCCATTTTCTCTGCATAGGAGTATCGCCCATAATATGCCTTGTGTCTCTTGCGGCCAAGGTAATAGGCAATATCGTGGAGAACATGCCTGGCATCGTCGATCCATGGGATCATGCTGATGGGCGTGCGCAAAACAAAAACGCGATAAAGGATATCCAATACATGGACAACACTGACGATCATCATCACGATTGCCGATGTGTGATGGATCAATCTTGAGTTTTCAATGCCTCCGATAAGATCGAAAAAACCAATACTGAATGACGAGAGGGGATATTTCTGTGTCAGACCTGTCAGTCCCAGCAAGGTGAACGAGATAAGGAACACAATATGCTGGATTCTCTGAAGAGTATCGAAACGGACATAAGTTTTTGTATCGGATGTTTGAGGTGTATTAGCCATTTGAGGACTCCTCATCATCCAATGGTTTTGACTCTTCTGGTATATCAGGCTTATTAGATGATTCTGATACATCTGATTCATCCGCCACGTCTGCATCCACCGTGGTCTCTTGCTCTTCGAATAATACAGGCTCGTCCGCTGGACTTACTTCACCAGGCGTTTCTGGCTCTTCCACCGGTTCGGGGATTTCCGGCTCATCCAATGGTTTCGTCTCTGCTACTACTTCAGCCTCCGGCTCCGCTACAGGCGCCTCCGCCTCAACCGACTTTGGCTTGCGGAAACGGTTGATCATCAGGCGGCCAAAATCCATCACAACAAGGATCAGCATTGGTCCCAGGACAGCGGGGATAAAGAACTTATAGAACAAATTGACATAATAAACGATGGGATACTTTTCAGTCGAAGGGATGTAATGAGACATCCATGCATCCGGGAAATTTGCAGTTGCACCCGGGTGGCACTTCTGACAGCGCGCGAGCAAATTTTCGCGAACACTCAATCCCTTTTGAGGATCATCCACCCGAACGATATTATGGACGCCATGACAATCGGTACAAACCGGTTTATTTGTCGGCTGGTCAGGGAATGTCTTATCGAACAAAACCACCGTTGTGCCATGGAAGTCAGCCACATATGTATTCAATACCTGGGTTGACAAACCGTACTTATCCATGAGCGCATTGTTCGTGTGGCAATTGGCACACAGGAAGGGTGTACTGTTCCGGAATGTAGCGGTATTGGGGCTTTGAATATTATGAACACCGTGACAATTGATACAGGTGGGCACATCCAGATTGCCTTCCTGCGTCAGTGCCTTGCCATGAACACTTTCCTTGTAGGTGTCATAGATCGCGCTATGGCATTGGGCACAAGTTTCGGGAATATGCAGGCGGGCATAATCAAGAAGTTCACCGGTATCCTTGTTCGTTAGTCGTTGTTGGGTATGAGGGTTATGGCAATCCGCACAGACAGCCGCCTCCTGGTTTCCCGCGGCAAGGGATTTCTGATGCACACTATCCAACGTCAGGTTGAATTGTTCCGTATGGCATTCTTTACAGGATGTGTAATACTTCAACTTCACTTCGCGCAGAGTCTGCGTTGTGCGGTCCGGATGCGGAAAGCCCTCTATATCTGAATGGCAGGTCACACAGGTCACATCATTGGATCCATGTGTGCTTTCTTCATATGCATCGGAGTTTATTGTCAGAGGCAAAATCTCGCCACTGTCCAACTCGACTGTAAAACCTTCACGAGTATGACAGGATAGACAAGTACTGTTATCCACTTGATTGAGCGGAGACTTCTGAATCACCGCCTCTTTATCTGGACTTCGGGCTGCTGAGGCAGTCGAGAAAGCGAATCCAAAACTGACGAGGGTTACCACCAACCCCGTCACGATAAGAGATGTGCGTAATCGCATCACTTCTTCTCTCCTGGCCTGGCTTTTGATGCAGATTGGCTGGTCAGTCGCTCATATTCCTTCTCATGGAATATACGCATTTCCTCTTCGCTCAAACGACCGGTAAACATGCTCAAATTCGTCCGCTCCACATGCACATGATACACATGCCATACAATAATAAAGATCGCGGCAACCACTGCTTCGGTGCTGTGAGCCAGTTTCGCGGCAGGTACGACCCCACCCGGAAGGAACTTGGTGAACTGGATCGGGAACCAGATAATAAGACCACTGATACCCATGATCAAAACCCCGAAGAACAGGAACCAATAGGTCACCTTCTGCTCAAAGTTATAACGGCCAAATTTGGGCTTGTCACTCCGCAGGAACAAAAGGTATTGGAGCATCTGTCCGGCGTCGCGTACATCCTGCCAGGTTGGCAGAAGATCACCGGGTAATCGTCGCTTTGCCATTAAATAGATGATACGTCCGAGGTGATATGCGACTTCCAATGCCAGCACAACCGCAGCAATGTGGTGGATCTGGCGGATCAATTCAATCCGGTCGGGCGTGGAAAGCAGATCCTGGCTGATGGAAAATTCGCGATACTTTTGCGGCAGGCCAGTCAGAAGCAAAACCAGGCCACTCAATAACAAAATGGCATGTTCCCAACGTTGAGCAAGTGAAAAACGCGGGAAAGTCTTTTCGTGCTGCACTTCCTGCGGTCGGACGGTACCGGGAGTGTTTTTTCTCTTTCCGCTCATTGCAGGTTTCTCCTCACGCGGTCAACAGTAGCGCGGATGATTTGAAGTACCACATAGATGATACATGCCCACAAAACAAACGGTGTGAACGATGTGTAAAACTTCTCAACATAGAACAGGAATGGTGTGCGCTCCAGACTTATTTCGTTATGACCGGTCCAGGCATCGGTCCAGTTTGGCCCGGCACTTGGGTGGCATTGCTGACAGGTCGTGAGCAGGTTATCCGGATTAACTTTGGATAGAGGATCGTCCGTCGAACGTATGTCATGGATGCCATGACAGTCGGAGCATACCGCGCTGTCATGCCAGATGGTCGGCCACTTTGCTTTGTAAACAGAGATATCCACGCCATGCCACGAGTGCTTGTAGATGCTATACACATCAGAGGATAATCCATACTTGCCCATGAGTTCTGCATTGGCATGGCAACCGGCACATAACTCCGGTTCAGCAACACGGAATTGTGCGGTGCGCGGATCTTGAATATTGTGAACGCCATGACAGTCCGTGCACACCGGAACATCCGGATTTTCATCCGCCATTAGTGCGGCACCATGAACACTTTGACGATAGGTGTCAACAATCTCAGTATGACACTGACGGCATGTCTCAGAAATGAGGGAACGGGGCTCATCCGGCGGGCGGACATCATGCGCGCCATGACAATCTGTGCATATTGGTGCATCCAGATTGCCTGCCTCTGCCGCCTGGGCGTGCATGCTATCCTGCGCCTTTTGATAATTTGCAGAATGGCATTTTTCGCAGGTCTGGTAGAAAGCACGGGAAAGCTCCCTCGCACTCTGATATTTCAATTCAGGGTGTGGAAAGGTCGTTATATCATTATGGCAAGCTTCACACTCAATCCCTTTGGAACTATGCACTGAATGATCGAGATTATCCTGTGAGATATATAGTGAAAGGACCTCTCCACTCGGGAGAGTCATGCTCAAGTCTGTATCGCCGTGACAGGATAGACAGTATTTCTCAGTCTCTTGTGCCGGAGGCTCTGCACCGGCGGGTGAGACCAATAATAAACTGAGCAGCAGGACGAATGCGCCTGCCGCGATCAACCAGAAAGTCTGACGATGCGGGTTACGCGTTGCCATGTGCTAAGACTCCTTTTTATTTTTCTTAAGAGGGGAATTATCACCATTCTCATTGTCCTCGTTGGGTGGTTCTGGAGTTTCAGCAACCAGCCCCAACCTGCGGAGTATGTAGGATATTCCAAAAAGGATGGCAAGTGGCACCAAACAACGCAATACGAACAACAAAGCCACAAAAACTGGGTTGACAGAGGTTTCGTTCATTGCTATTCCCTCCACGGCAGGTTGTTCCAACCGCTCGCAACGAATGTAATAGGCATTTCATCTCCGGGGATAAGAGTGGAATTAATCGTAGCTAAGTATAACCTAAACCTGTCGCGCAAGAATATGGATGAATGTCACCATTTAAACCTGAATAGCGAAACTAAACAAGTTTCGCTATTCAGGTTGTTACGATCAGACTAGTGTTCTTGTTTCTCAAAAAGTGGCAGGAAGCGTACAGCCAGCGTAAGCACCGTCAACGCATAACCGATCACGAGAATGGCAATTCCCCATTCGATCGGAGCAGGGAAATATTTTCCGATTGGGAGTTCAAAGGCTACACCCGGCGAATAGGATAGCGGCACAAACAAACCACCGACCGTTACATTCCAGCGATGAAGAATAATTCCCACCATCGCCGATCCTGCACCCAACACAGCCGCCGCAGGATTCTTGTTGAAGCGCGGCACAAGGAACATGACCGCGGGAACAAGAATTCCCAGGATCACCTCCCCAACCCAAAAACTAAATGGATATGGGGTTTGCTGTTGCAGAAGTGAAAAGGCAGAGCTGACGCCGGGCGTACTTCCATAATAAGTCACTGCCGCCATATCCCAGAACTTGATGTAACCGTAAGCCAATAACCCGACTCCACTGAAGCGTGTGACAATTCGCAACACATCATGCGGGATCGTGCGTTTTCCAGTGATCCATTCCAAAACATAAGCAACAGCCACCGTGATGGCAGGACCTGCGGCAATCGCAGAGAGAACGAACATAATGGGCATACTCGGCTTGAACCAGATCGGGCGTGATTTGATCACCCCATAAGCGGCACCCAACGAGGATTGATGCAATAGGGAGATTACCAAACCCAAAACTGCAAGATAAGGTGTTAACTTATGGATGAAGTGTCCAACCTTGCGAAGCATTGGCCAGCGATCAAAAAGCTTCGTTTCGACGATGACAGGAGCAAACTCAGCGACTAGGATCAGCAGGTAGATCGTGATGCACATCGTGACCTCCCACAATACCGAGTGAACATTCCAGAACACCCAGGGATGCCAAAAACGATCCGGTCGCCCGATATCCATCACCAGAGTAAGGAGAGCCGATGTGTATCCAACAAAACCAACCAACACTGCAAGCCGAATGATGGGTTGCAATCGTTTGATGCCAAATATGTATACGATCGCAGAAAGAGTGAAGGCGCCAGCTCCCAATGCAATGGAGGAGAGATCAATGGTGATCCACAATCCCCACGGTACTGAGTCACTCATATTGGTGATGACCAAACCTTTTACAAAGACTGTAATGGCAGAGTAAATACCGATCGCCAGCAGGATGGTCAGGAACCCTATCCAGGTCAGAAACCCTTTACTGAAGGGAAGTCGGAATGGCTGTTTTTGCGAAAACGCTGAAGTTGTCATTTCTACATCCCTTCCTTTGGTGGAATATAGTACACGCTGGTTTCTGTTCCAAGTTCATCGCGCAACCTCAAGGTCGGGTTTGATTCGATCAATTGCGAAACCTTGCTGTGGGGGTCTTTCAAATTTCCGAACGTGCGCGCCCCCACTGGACATATGTTGACACATGCAGGTGTTGCGTCGCGATCTTCGCCGGGGATGAGTCCTTTTTCAAATCCGGCATCAATACGATGGATGCAAAACGTACATTTCTCAACCACGCCACGCGGACGGCGTTCCACTTCGGGATCGCCCCATGCTGGCACATATGGATTTTCATCGGTTCGCTCTTCCCAGTTGAACTGGCGCGCATCATATGGACAGGCAACCTGGCAATAACGACAACCGATACAGCGGTCATAATCCATCACAACCAGTCCATCTTCGCGATGATAAGTCGCCTTCACCGGACAAACTTCAACGCATGGTGCGTTCTGGCAATGCAGACACGGACGACTAAGGAAGAATGTAGCTCCACCCGAAGTTTTCTCAGGTAAAACAACATTCCATGGATCATCCGCCCGGACATCATTCGTAGCACAACAGGCACGCATGCAATACTCGCATCCAATACATTGATCCAGGTTGATCACCATACCCCAGTGATATTCTCCGGTTTGAGCGCCATGACCGGACGGTTCTACACCTTCCAATTGTTGTTGTTTCAGTTGTCCAAATGGCGAAAGCGGACCCGTTGTAAGCAGAGGCGCGGCGATGATTGACCCAACAGCCGCAACGGCTACCTTGAGAACATCACCGCGAGTTAACTCGACAACAACTTTTTTCTTATTTTTTTTCTTCTGTGTCGTCATTTTCTTCGACCTCCACAAAACGAATGCGGCGACTAACAACCCAGGCCGCGACACCACCAATAACCAAACCGACGATGGCACCCTGCATCAAACCTGTGTAGAGTCGGACAGAGCTCTGCGACTCAAGACTTTGGATCGTCTGCTCCTGCTCGCTTACTTTCATTTGCAATTCTTCTGAAGTCAAAGCGACACCGATCTGCTCGCCAGACAATTTGACAATGGTATCGCGAGTATGAACTGTATCTTTATGGCAATTGATACAGGCCTCAGAACCTACGGCAAAAGTATGTCCTGTCGCGAACAACCCGCCTGTCGAAGTTGTATGTGGGGCAGTTGCCATATGACAATCACTGCATTGCAAACCGGAGTTGGCATGTGTACTATGTGTAAATGAAGTGCCTGTATCCTTGTGGCAGTTTGTGCACAACTCGTTCACAGTCTCTGCTCGAGGGGCCTGTGAATGCGGGTTATGGCAGGCTTCACAATTTAAATTGATCTGACCATGACGGCTCGCACGCCATTCATCTGTAGTTGTCTTGTGACAGCGGGCGCACAATGTATAATCTGGTGTGACGGGCATTGGCTTTTCGGGATGCCCTTTTTGCAAAGGACCATGGCAGGCCTCACAAGTCACCCCTTCCTCTGCATACTTTCCAGTTTTTGAATCAAAACCAGTGGTGTGACATTCAAGACACGCGGCGGCCGAACCTTGCTTCGTCCAATCTTCTTGAAAGATAGGCGATGAAAACGCCTGCGAGTGCAAAGTATTGGACCATGTTTCATGTGTGTCTTCATGGCATACAGCACAAGTCACCGATCCTGCATATCCTGTTCCTGTATCCTGTGATTGCGGTGCAGGATTGGGAGCCGCAGACACAGGCTGGGCAAGACTGATCGCCACTCCAATCGCGAGACATATCGCAAATACCAGGGAAAATGTTATCCAAACTGGTTTTCCAAGGTTTTGTAGGGACATCTTCATTTCACATTCTCCTATCAGGTGTATTCTTGCAAAATACGCTCATTTGAGCGAAGTGTAATCAATGAGAACAAAAGTGATATTTATCACTATATTTATTAAGCTCATTCTAATTTATTGTGGAAATTTATATAGTGCTGAATATCATAAAATCCATGTGATTTACAGAAATGCTACCATCCGGACTAATACCAGAAAATGTCGCTTGCCTTATAAGGATTCTATAGATCCATATTCTTTCATTCGTTTATTTGTTATTGAAAATCAACCAATAGGCAAACAATCAAAAAAAATCGAGCTGGTAGAATGCATTTAAACGGGGACAGACTCTCGGGAGTCAGATGCGATGTTTGGGAGGAGATCATGATTGGGATCCGGCTTAGCCAAAGTCTTGGATGACTTTATGAAGGGCGGAAGCAGCCAAAAAACGAAACCACTCCCAAATAGGACAAATTCGGGGAAGTTTTATGACATTTATCGGGAGACCTTCTCAGCGGCTATTAATCTGTACATGTAAAATGGATGTACATAAACTGATATTCAAACACATATGTCAGTGTATTGGAGGTAACATGCAAATCAATAAATTCATGATCGGCGGCATACTCATCCTTGGAGCAGTGGTCTTCCTGATCTGGAGCTCCACAGCCGCAACATCAGAATATTTTTTGACCGTCAACGAGCTCAATGAAAAAGGAGCGGGCATCGTGGATAAGAACCTGCGCGTCTCCGGCGCAGTGCTCGGTGACTCGATTCAATACGACGCCCAAACCCTGACACTGACCTTTGAAGTGGCTCACGTTCCTGGCGATAACGCGGATATCGAGGCTCAAGGTGGCCTTGCAGAAGTTCTTCACCAGGCAGTGATCGACCCATCGCGTGAACGTATGAAAATTGTTTATGTGGGTCCGATGCCAGATCTGCTTCGCCATGAAGCCCAGGCGATTGTGACGGGTCATCTCGGCGCGGACGGCATTTTCTATGCAGATGAACTCCTGCTCAAGTGTCCAACAAAATATGAAGAGGCTGTGCCTGAACAGGCTGGATTAATAGCGAACCCTGAAGGTCAATAGACCTTTAGGGTTTTTGCCGCTTTTACAGTATTTACTGAATTTTCTGCAGGAAATTACAGACAAAATCAAATTTCTAATTTGGTTGTTTATGCGGCACTAGGCAACGAAGGAGTTTTCATGATCGCTCAATTCGGATTTGGCGTTTTAGTCGTATCATTTTTAGTAACGCTTTACAGCGTTTTTGCCGCGGTCTATGGTGAGTACAAAAAATCCCCATCGCTCGTGGAAAGTGCGCGCCGCGCCATGTTACTGACATGGCCTCTGCTCACTCTTACAGCCGGGGTTCTTATCTACCTGCTGGTGACCAATCACTACGAAGTTCAATTCGTCTATGAAGTGACCAGCCGCTCGATGCCTACGTATCTTAAAGTGACTGCCTGGTGGGGTGGACAAGCCGGCTCGCTTTTATTTTGGTCATGGTTGATGTCGGCATTCGCATCAATCGCTACCCTCCGCAAATGGGACCGTGACCGCGAATTCCTGCCATGGGTGATCGTTGTAGCATGTGTGACGATGGCTTTCTTTATTGGTATGAATGTGTTCTTCGAGAATCCGTTCGCCCAGCTCTATCAGGGCTTTGATGGGATCAATGCGCACACCTTTCAGCCTGCGAATAGTATTCTTATCACTCCTGACGAGGGGCGTGGATTGAATCCGCTCCTCCGCCACCCGGGCATGATCATCCATCCCCCGATGCTTTATCTTGGCTTCGTATCTTTCGTCATTCCCTATGCGTTCGCTCTGGCTGCATTGATTACCGGGCGAACAGATGACCGCTGGATTCGTCTCACACGACGCTGGGCGTTATGGGCGTGGCTTTTCCTCTCTTTCGGACTCGTACTTGGAAGCCGTTGGGCCTATGATGTGCTCGGCTGGGGTGGATTCTGGGGCTGGGACCCGGTTGAGATCGCAGCGTTCATGCCATGGTTAACTGGGACGGCGTTTTTACATTCAGTGATGATTCAGGAAAAGCGCGGCATGTTAAAACACTGGACCATGTTGCTTATTATTTTGACATATTCTCTTGTCATATTCGGCACATTCCTGACTCGCTCAGGCGTTTTGTCATCCGTTCATGCGTTTGCACAAAGCGCCATTGGTCCGTTGTTCTTCACGTTTATTGGACTCACGCTCATCACTTCAGTTGGATTGATTATCTATCGCTGGGATCGTTTGAGATCAGAAACACACATGACTTCCATGCTCTCGCGTGAGGCATTGTTTCTGTTGAACAATCTTTTATTCATGAGCGTATTGGTTGTATGCTTCTGGGGCGTGATCTTCCCATTGATTTCGGAACTCTTCACGGGACAGAAAGTGACGGTGGGACCCCCATTTTATGAACGTGCAATATCCCCATTATTCGCGAGCTTGATGTTGCTGATGGGCATTGCCCCCCTCTCCGCATGGGGACATTCCACAGTAACGACTCTTAGCCGCGCGATCTGGAAGCCGGCCATCGGCGCGATCATCATCACCGCTGTCACTTACTTTACTTATACAAAAAATATCTATGCATTGATCGGCTTTTTCCTGGTCGCCCTCGTCATCCTTGTAACCCTCTATGAATACTGGCGCGGCGCGTATGCGCGCCAGAAGAGCCAGGGCGAAAATATTGTCACAGCCTTGTGGAATCTTACCGGGCGCAACCGCCGCCGCTATGGAGGATACATCATCCACCTCAGCATGATGTTGATGGCGATCGGCATCCTCGGCATAGAGCTCTTCCAGACTGAAACGCAGGGGACCGTTGCAGTCGGCGAAAAGATCAGTATTTCGGATTACACAGTCGAATATAAAGAACTTGCATCCTGGGACGATAACCCCAGGGGTGTGAATTACACGCGCGCGGTCGTTGATGTTTATAAAAACGGGATCTATCTGGGCGAATTGCACCCGCGCAAGGACTTCTACTTTGACTCACAGCAGTCCATGACGATCCCCGGCCAGCGCGCCACATTGAGGGATGATCTTTATGTTCTGCTGATCGACTGGGAACCCGCGTCAACGACCGGTACAACGTTCAAGATCTACGTCAACCCGCTGGTCAACTGGCTGTGGCTTGGAAGTCTGCTATTCCTTGCCGGAGTCTTCATTGCAGCTTGGCCTGATAGTGATCCGGAACGAGTCACTGTACGAGCGGGAAGGCGAATTCAGCAAACAAGCGCGGCAGATGATTAAGCCAGATGTCAAAAGTTGAACGTTGGCACCCCTTCGACTTTTTTGCTGGAGCAAATATGAAACGCTTACTATTTTCACTAACACTTGCTTTCCTTCTAACAAGTTTCTTCGCTGGCGCAGTTTTTGCCCAGGGCTCCACACCCACCGATGATGAAGTCAACAAGGTCGCCAAACAGTTATATTGTCCGGTATGCGAAAGCACACCGTTGGACGTTTGCCCCACCGAAGCATGCCGTCAATGGCGTGAATTGATCCGCGAGATGCTGGCGGATGGTAAAAGCGAAGCAGAGATCAAGCAATACTTCGTTGAGCATTTCGGTCCTTCAGTATTGAACGAACCGCCGAATCGGTTTGCATCTTATATCGTCCCTGTTGTTGCCTTTCTTTTGGGCGCACTCATCCTCTTCCGGGGTTTTCAGATGTGGATGAAGCCGTCCACAACGGAAGCAGGCGCGGCCATGAAAGAAGCGAAGCCAGTCCAGGATGAATACATCGCAAAACTGGAAGAAGAATTAAAGAAACAGAAATAACGAAATTTTGGAAGCCTTAAAAGGCTTCCGAAATTTGACTGGGAGAATGTAATGACTGAAACATCAACATCTGCTCCGCGCCGCGGGGTACCCATCTGGGCGCAGATCATCGTCTGGGTATTTTTGCTCGGTTTGCTCACCATCGTTGCCCTTGGGCTTAACAAGGCACAGAACAGAACGGTAACTGTACAACCAGGCGTAGTCATCGAAAACTTCACAGTACCAATGTACGAAGAATATCAATACAGCGGCATGAGTGAGGTGAGCTTGCAGGACTTGCGCGGCAAGGTGGTGGTCATCAATTTCTGGGCATCTTGGTGCAAACCTTGTGAACAGGAAGCCGCCGAAATGCAGCAAGCCTGGACAGAGTACGAGCCGACGGGACAGGTCGTTTTCCTCGGTGTGGATTATGTGGATACTCCAACCAGCGCTTTTGTATATCTCAAAAAGTTTGGCATCACCTATCCAAACGGTGAAGACCTCAATGTGAAATTAAAAAGGCCGATCTCCGATTATTTCAACATTCAGGGTGTACCCGAAACCTATTTTATTGATCAAAATGGCGTATTGCAGTATGTTCAAGTCGGACCGTTCTCTTCCATTGATCAGATCCGCGCGCAGATCGACCCATTGTTGAAATAGAGGAACACATGCAAATCGCCGCCATCTTCTTCACGCTTGCAATCTTCATTCTCGTCGCTATGTATCTTTACGCCCCTTTCATGGAACGGCGCGCGCGCCGTGTCACCGAAGAGGAGCATGAACTCTCTGCTCTCATGGCAGAACGTGACCGCGTCATCAACGCCTTGCAGGAACTCGATTTCGATTTCAATCTGGGAAAGATCCCGGAAGAGGATTACCCGGCCCAACGTGCAAGTCTCCTGCAAAAGGGCGCGGATATATTAAGGAGCATCGATTCATTCGCCCCGCAAGTTGCCTCCACGCAGGATACAGAATCCCGTCTGGAAAAAGCCATCGCCGCCCGCCGTGCAGACGCGTCCACCGCGAAACTTGAAGTCAGTGATGACGATGTGGAAGCAATGATCTCCAGGCGCCGCAAAGGACGCAAAGACAAATCAGCCGGCTTCTGCCCGAAATGTGGCAAACCGATCACAACCTCGGACCGCTTCTGCCCATCATGCGGAAAAGCATTAATGTAATTGGTGAATGGTAATTACGAATTACAAATTACCCAAAGGACTCTCATGAAATTTCGTTTTGCACTTATCGTTGCTCTTTCATTTATCCTCTCGGCTTGCAACTTCACCCTGGCCGAGGATGTCACGCCTCCGCCAAACTACGTCCCGCCAACACCCGCGCCGACACTGGGTCCGTTGTTCCCTGCGCAGGCACCAAACGTTGAGAACGGCGCGGCGATCTATGCTGAAAAATGTCTGCCATGCCACGGCGCAACAGGCATGGGCGATGGTCCACAAGGGATACAACTCGGCGTGACTGTAACCGCGTACGGCCTTCCCGAGATCGCGCGTTCTGCGTCGCCTGCACAATGGTACGAGGTTGTCACGCGCGGAAGAATGGATCGTTTCATGCCTCCATTTGCAAGTCTCAACGACCAGGAACGCTGGGATGTGGTCGCATATATAACGACATTACACTTTTCACCGGAGGAAATTGATAAAGGAAAACAACTCTTCGAGGCAAATTGTGCAGGTTGTTCATCAGATTTCTTCAAGGACCAGGAGAAGATGTCCAGGTTGACCGAGGTGGAATTGGCGCGCATCGTCAAACAGGGGAATGACGAGGTCGCGGCTTTTGGATCGAACTTAACAGATGACGAAGTATGGGCAGTGGCCGCGTATTTACGGACTCTGACTTTCAGCACCTCATCCACTTCTGTTGCTTCATCCGCTTCGACTTCGACGCCGGAAGCTGTTACCGTTGAAGCGACTGTCGTTCCTACCGACGCGGGGACGCCGTCAGTGGAGGCGACGCCCATCGAAAGCACGCCGCAGGCTGAGGTCACGAGTGAAGCGACTGCCATCCCACAGCCCGGGTTCGGAACAGTGAGCGGGGCCGTCGAAAATAGAACAAAGGCCAGTCTGCCATCCGATCTAAAGATCACACTACGCGGCTTCGATCATGGCGCTGACCCGAGTACTGGTCCACAAGAGGTGGTGACCCTGGATGGCACGTTGAACGCGGATGGAAGAACCTATTCATTCGGTGATATCGAGATCCCCACAAATCGAATCTTTATTGCAGAAACAACCATTAATGGCTTTCCTTTCCAATCTGAGTTTGCGATCGTTGAAGAAGGCGCAACCATTGTGACCCTGCCAGCAATTTATATTTACGACACCACAGAAGATACCTCTGCGCTGGTCGTTGATGAGACACGTATATTCTTCGAATATTCCAGTGATAACACCATTCAGGTATTTGGTGTTTATTCCTTCCGCAACACCGGCGACAAGATCATTCAGGTGCCCATGGATGCAAGCGGAGAGCTGCCTTTTATCAAAGCGCCTGAAAGTTCATCAGGATTCGGTTTCGAACCGATGCAGGACAGTGAGAATCTGATTTCCACAGAAAGTGGGTTTGCTATTCCTCCGAGCGAAGGTTCCTATGGACTGGTCACATTCTCCTCTGTGACAAAAACGGACGAATTGGATTTCTCACAAAAATTCATCCTTCCTGCTGCAACAGTAACAGTGTTCATGCCCGAAGGTGTTGAAGTGAAGAACTCGCAAATGGCTGATCTTGGTGTACAGGCGGTACAGAACTTCAATTTCCAAATCTACGAGGCGGGATCCATTGCCGCAAATTCCACCTTATCATTCACGATCACAGGAGAACCGAAAGAGGCAACCGCTGCTACAACACCTGAAGCGGCAAATCCGAACGATAACATTTTGATCGCCGCAGGCGCGCTGGGCATAGCACTCATCCTTGCAGGATTATGGATGTATCTGCGTGATCGCAACCGCGTCGATGAAGATGAAGAGGAAGATAATGGAGACGAGTTCGAATCATCCGAGGAGGTAATGGATGCGATCCTCACCCTTGATGACCAGCACCGCGCGAAGAAAATATCCGATGACGCATATCAAAAGCGACGCGCAGAGTTGAAAGAGATTTTGAAGGGAATGATTTAATTCGTCATTGCGAGTGGCGCTAAGGCGCCAGGAAGCAATCCCCTCATCAATTTGGAGAATGCTTCTCGAAGACTCGCAATGACATGCAAACACCATGATCACCGTCAAAAAACTTGTCAAACGCTTTGGTCTCAAAACCGTCCTGCGCGGCGTGGACTTTGAAGTCCAGCCGGGGGAATTCGTGGCATTGCTTGGCCCGAACGGTGCCGGGAAGACAACATTCCTGCGCATCCTTGCTTCGTTGTCGCGCCCGTCATTGGGTGAAGTGAGTGTGGCCGGATATCGCCTCCCACATCAAGCCGCGGCTGTGCGCGCCAGGCTGGGTGTTGTCTCCCACCTCCCATTGCTATATGGCGATCTGAACGCCGAGGAGAATCTGCGTTTCTACGCGCGCATGTACAATATTTCAAACATGGAAGCACGCATTACAGAAGTACTCGAAATGGTCGGGCTCGAATCGCGCCGCCGCGACCTGGTCCGCACATTCTCGCGCGGTATGCAACAACGGCTTGCCATTGGGCGCGCGGTACTTCACGATCCAGACGTAATGCTCTTCGATGAGCCCTATACAGGCCTGGATCAGGATGCATCATCCATGCTTGATGAGGTACTGAAAACCGTCGCGGTGCAGGGACGGACCGTCGTCATGACATCGCACGATCTCGCCCGCGCAGAGGATCTGGCAACCCGGTTTGACATCCTTTCACGCGGCGTGATCGCGGCGTCAACGAATAGGAAGCAATTAAAGAAAAGCAACCTGCTCACATTTTACAAACAGGCACTGGTGGGTTAACATGGCAAACAATGTAAACCAGGCCACCGAAAAACCCATGACTGCGGACCGCGGACTGCGATCCAGTGCCAAAAGTCAACCAAAAGGTAATTTCTTCAAAGCAGTAAGCGCGGTAGTATGGAAGGACCTTCAGGCGGAATTCCGTTCACGAGAGCTTTTCTCTGCCATGCTGGTCTTCTCATTGCTCATCATCCTCATCTTCAACTTCGCGCTTGAATTGGATATCAAAACGCGTCAATCGGTAACTGCCGGTGTGCTCTGGGCTACCTTCGCCTTCGCAGGGACATTGGGTCTCAACCGCTCGATGGCAATCGAAAAAGATCGCGGCTGTCTCGATGGTCTCCTGCTTGCGCCGGTGGACCGTTCAGCCATTTATTTTGGCAAGGTCATCAGCAATCTCGTCTTCATGCTGATCGTGGAGATCATTGTCCTGCCGATCTATAGCGTTCTTTACAATATCAATCTATTCCAGCCCGGTTTGTTACTGGTCATTCTGCTCGGCTCGATTGGATATGTTGCGGTCGGCACGTTGCTCGCCGCCATGTCCGTGCAAACACGCACGCGCGATATCCTCCTCCCCATTTTGCTTTTCCCGGTCGTGATCCCTGTTTTGCTGGCGGCGGTCAAAGCGAGCGAAGGATTCCTAACCGGCGCTGATTTCCCGGAAATTCTCCTGCCGATCAATCTTCTCATTGCGTACGATATTATTTTTACTGCTGTAGCCTTCATGGTTTTCGATAATGTTGTGGAGGAATAAACCCTCACCCTACCCTCTTCCAAAGGGAGAGGAATTATTGAAGGAGTACCTATGCAAGCCAAACCTGTAACACTTAAAGTTCTTGATATTGTCTCCATCGTTCTGCTTGGCGTCTCGGCATACCTCGCCCTCGTCTTTGCTCCCACTGAACTTGTCATGGGAGATGTTCAACGCGTGTTTTATTTCCATATTGGCACGGCGTGGACCGCCTTATTGGGCTTCATCCTTGCAGCAGTATTCAGTATTGTCTATCTTATCAAAAAAGATTTGAAGTGGGACAGGCTCCAGGTCGCGGCAATTGAGGTGAGTCTTGTGTTCTTCTTCATCACGATTGTGCTTGGGTCGATCTGGGCGCGTCCTGCCTGGAATACCTGGTGGACATGGGACCCGCGCCTCACGACTGCCGCGGTCACTGAGTTGATCTACATTGCATACTTCATGTTGCGCCAGGGCATCGATGACCCAGACCGGCGCGCACGCTTCGGTGCTGTTTATGCATTGGTAGGCGGGATCAGCGCGCCGATCACTTTCTTTGCCATTCGATTATTCCGCACCATACACCCGGTCGTTATCGGTGGAAGCAACGCAGAAGCAGAGGGCAGTTTTGCCATGACAGCGGATATGCGTGTCGCTTTCTTCTTCGCATTATTCGCTTTTACCGTCCTCTTCATTGACTTGTTCTGGAACCGCATCCGCCTCGGTGACTTGCAGGAAAAGGTCGAGCAACTCAAACTGAAAGTTACCATGTAAACGGAGAACAAAATGTTTTTACAGAACTCAACCCCCGATACATCAGGATACATGATCGCCGGCTACGCGATTGCGTTCATTGTCATGGCGCTTTATGTTGCCAGCATTTCGCTGCGCCACCGCAACTTAATACAGGACATGACCACCCTCGAAGAAATGGATAAACCCGCAGTAAAAGTGGAAGCAGTCAATAAGCCAGGGATGCCCCCTGCAAAAACTGTAACCAAAAAGAACGGGAAAAAGTAACCCTAAAGAACGAGAGTCCGCTATAATGATAGCGGACTCTTTTTTTTATGCGACACGAAGACGGGAATCGGATCGGGCATAGACTGCTGCCAATAACGCTGGGACTGCTTCTGGCTTTGGCAGGAACCACATTCGCGTCCTTCTCACGAGGGGGTGCCGCGCCTCGCTTTGTTCCTCCCGGCCCTGACAGGTTCTCCGTCACAACAGTTGATTACACAAAATATTTCTGGTGGATGCTCCCTTGGGGCGAGAAGAATGTGGTGTGCGAAATCGAAGTCGACCATGAAGGCATGCCGACGCCGGGGGATGTTTATGTCGATTGCGGCGAGGATATTTACGATGATTGGGTGAATCAGCTACCATGTACAGAGTACGATGTCAGACTGTGCAAAGGGTTTTATGTTGTTTTGGTGGATACCCAACCCGCACAAAAACAGATCTCCACAAAACTTCCCGCACCGATTGTACAGGTAACGCTGGAAAATTGTGACCCGGTTTACACGTCATCAACGAGCATCTGTGAGTTTGAACCGATCCTGGTTCTAACGGGCATAGAGCCTTTGTCTGATTTCCAGATCATCGGCATTGAAGGGCTTTACGAGGACCAACCGTTCAACTGTGGACCTGTATGTCGGTTAAAACTTCCCGTTACCGGGGAAGAGGGGCGCAACATTCAATTCTGGGCATATTCGAGTTATGGGGATAGCAGTGAGATCTTCGACGCGCTGGTACGCGTTGCAGAAACCGATCAGGGCGACCCTGATCGTTCGTTCTGGTATGTGGATGTATTGAGCAGTCAATGGGTTGGTGTGCCTGTTGCCAGTTGTGTGGAAGCATGGGAAGTACTGCCGCCGGTAGGCGGACCACCTGAATGGTTAAGCACCCCCACTCAAAGTGAATCTCTCGGGACAACGGTGCCATATAACTACCTGGCCGCAAACCTGATCCGCGGGGGCGTCGTGGATGCGAGCATGTGTGATGACAATGGATTACTCCCCGATGGAGGCGCGAACAATTGCGGGATGGATGCCGCGCGTACTGCGGTCAATGACTGGCAGAATCAGTTCGATAATCTCATTTTGAACGTTGCCAAAGATTCAGGAGTCCCTGCTCACTTGCTGAAAAACCTTTTTGCAATAGAGAGCCAGTTCTGGCCCGGGAGAAGCCAGAAGGATGATGTGGGGTTGGGACAGCTCACTGAACACGGAGCAGATACCACATTGCTTTGGAATCCCCCATTCTTTTATCAATTCTGTCCGCTCGTGATGGATTCGGGTGAATGTGCAAAGGGATATTTGCAACTGGATGACGGGCAGCAGGAATATGTGCGTCTGGCTTTGATCGACGCTGTGAACGCGACCTGTGAGAATTGCCCACTGGGAATTGATGTGGACCGCGCGAATTTCAGCATCGGGGTTTTCGCCCACACTCTGCTTGCGAATTGTGAACAGGCAGGCCAACTTGTTAAGAATATCACAGGCGGGTCAGCTGGGAGATCCGCTACTTATGAAGACCTGTGGAAGTTCACACTTGTCAATTACAACGCAGGGCCCGGTTGTTTAGGCGACGCACTCGAAGTCACTAATGATGACGATCAGGAATTGACCTGGGAGAATGTCTCCACCCACCTTACGCCTGCCTGCGTAGGTGCGGTGGATTATGTGAACGAGATAAGTAAGTAAAGAAATAATTTTTACAGAATATTTTAGCCAGCTGATTTTCGGCTGGCTAATTTTATTTATGGGCCTCAGGGTTTCTCGCAGGCAGTCCGCTTCAATAACGACAATTACACCTATAGATGGCACATATTCATCAAACATGAATCACCTCAGGTTTCATCATAAGTAATACTTATCTATAAGCAAATCTAATATGTGCATATTATTTCCATCACTTTCAATTACAGGAGGTATAACATAAAATTATTTGTGAATAAATACACAAACTAGAGGATAAGCGTGAAATCGAAACTTCTTCGCACATTGATCGTAGCCACTTTCGTTCTTTCTGCATGTGCACAAGCCACAACGCCATCCCCCATGGAGGCTGAGACACCCGTCGAAACGGAAACAATTGTCGAGGTCCAGCCTGAAGCGGATGAATGTCTTGCCTGTCACACCGATAAGCAACGTCTCATTGATACCGCCAAACCTGTGGAGGTGGCAGAATCCGAATCCAAAGGTGTTGGCTGAGGGGGCGATGTGGCTCCGTTGGAGCCATGGGAGAAAGTGCTCGTCAATAACGAAACGTTCGCGCGGACAACGCATGGGAAGCAAGCCTGCATAGATTGTCATAGTGGCGTGCAATCGCCTGAAAAGGATGTTGCACATGAGGGATTGGTCGCAAGCCCAAGTTCGATGCCTGATAAGTATTGCAGTGATTGTCATCAGGAACAGACCGCGACTTACCCATACGCCCTTCACTCAACACAACAGGGATATTGGACTGCCATCGAGGCGCGCAGTGTGCCGAAAAATCACCCTGTGGTGGAAGAGATGTTCGGCAATCATTGCGCCACCTGTCACACCACCTGCGGCGAATGTCATGTGAGTCAGCCAAAGAACGTGGGCGGTGGACTCTTTACGGGTCATGTCTTTGAGAAAACCCCGCCGATGACGCGTTCCTGCACGGCATGTCACGGAAGCCGCGTGGGTAATGAATTTCTCGGAAAGAATGAAGGATTTCCTGGCGATGTCCATTTCCGCGAGGGACGCATGAATTGCGTGAAATGTCATGAAGGCGCGGACCTGCATGGTTCTGCCACAGACGCGACAGCTGCAGATGCAAGTCGCTATGCAGCGACGGAAGACCCGAAGTGCGTCGACTGTCACCCCACAACTCTGCCCGGTGGCGATGAGAATCCGATGCACCAGTCACATGGAGATAAATTATCCTGCCAGGTTTGCCATTCGATCACATACACAAGTTGTGATGGTTGTCATGTGGCAATCAGTGAGAAAAGCGGAAAACCTTTCTTTGAAACCCAAGCCACATATTCGACCTTTTTGATCGGACGCAATCCAAATCAATCCGATGAGAGACCCTACGCATACGTACCAGTCCGCCATGTGCCTGTGGACTCAAACAGCTACGCATACTATGGCGAGAACCTTTTGCCCAATTTCAACGCCCTGCCGACATGGGTTTATTCAACCCCGCACAACATTCAGAAGAATACACCACAAAATGCCTCCTGCAATGTGTGTCATGGCGGCGATGTGACCATCTTCCTCACTGCGGATAAAGTGAAAGCGGAAGAATTGGAAGCAAATCAATCGGTGATCGTGGGAATGCTCCCACCGCCCATTGAAAAAATCTTTAGCGCACCTGCGATGCCAGCCTCACATTTGGAACATGTCTCAAATTCATGCACGGCATGTCACACCACAGGGATACGCAATGCACCCGTCAGTCCTGAAGATCACACAGGATACACAGACGATAACTGCTCTGGTTGCCACAAGTTACAACAGTAACTTGATAAACAGGACATCTTGCGAAAACCTTTTTGCCACAGAGGACACAGAGAAAAGGAGTTTTCTCAAAGATCTCGGTGGGCTCTGTGGCTAAGCAAAAGGTAACTTATGCAAGAAGTCAACAAAATATCATTAGGAGAATTACCATGTCCAAAAAGTTGCAAAGTTTGTTTGGTCTGCTTCTCGTCTTCAGCATGATCCTGGCCGCATGTGCGCCAGCCGCTGAACCCACCGTCGAAGCGACCGAAGCTCCGGTTGTTGTAACCGAAGCCCCAGTTGTGGAAGTTGCGCCCGATGCGCAAGCGCTCTTCACCGCCCTTGTGGCTGAACTACCAGCAGATGCCGGATACGGCACTGTCAAACCTGCCACATTGAATGAAGAGTTGGCCGATAAAGCCCCGTTCCTGCTCGACGTACGCGAAGCCGCTGAAGTTGAGAAAGACGGCTACATCGAAGGTGCAGTGAACATCCCGGTGCGCGAAGTGCTCGCCAACCTCGATAAACTCCCCGCCACCGATCAACCGACCGTGATCTACTGCGCCTCCGGTCATCGCGGCGGCATGATGCTCTCAGCGCTCAAACTATTGGGCTACACCAATGTCCGCAACCTGGCTGGTGGACTCGGTGCCTGGATGAAAGCCAACCTGACCGTCGTTACCGGCTCCATGCCTGCGGCGCCTGTTGCCATCAGCAGCCCCATCATTTCTGACCAGCCTTTGTTCGAAATGCTCAATGGCTTCTTCACCGCCATGCCGGATGATTTTTATGCTGTCAAATCCGACAAATTAGCTGAAGAACTCACGGGCACAACTCCACCTACCATTGTTGACATCCGCACTGCAGAGGAATTTGCCAAAGACGGTTATATCGAAGGCGCAGTGAACGTTCCCATGCAGGAGATCTTCAACAATCTCGATAAACTCCCTGCAAGGGACGCGCCCATCATCGTCAATTGTGTTTCCGGCCATCGTGGCTCGGTTGTGGCGATGGGCTTAAGGCTCATCGGTTACACCAATGTTAGAAACCTCGCGGGCGGGTTGAACGCCTGGAAAGCCGCCAACCTCCCCGTCGAAGGCTGGGTCAATTGGCCGACCGTTTGGAATGAATACCTCACAGCGATGCCCGAGGGCTACTTCACCATCAAGCCTGCCGACCTCAACACAGCCCTCACAGAATCAGCCCCCTTCCTGCTCGATGTGCGCGAAGCCTCTGAAATCGAAAAAGATGGCTATATCGCCGGCGCAGTCAACATCCCGGTCCGCGAAGTCCTCAACAACCTCGATAAACTTCCCGCCAAGGATCAACCCATTGTCGTCTACTGTGCATCCGGTCATCGCGGTGGAATGCTCATGGCCTCCCTGCAACTGCTCGGATATACCAATGTAAAGAACCTCGCCAGTGGACTCGGTGGATGGAAGAAAGCCGAACTCCCTGTGGAAACCGGTACGCTTCCCGCTCAGCCGGTAGCTGGCACCGCTCCCGAAGTGGACGCGACCCGTCTGGCAAATCTCAACACCTTTATCACGAACCTGCCTGAAGGTTTCTCCACGGTCAAACCTGCAGACTTGAATGTCGAACTAACCGGAACAACAGTCCCATTCATCCTCGATGTTCGCACAGCCGATGAATTCGGCAAAGGCTACATCAATGGCGCCATCAACGTCAACATCACCGATGTGCCTGCCAATCTCGCCCAATTGCCCACTGACAAGGCCGCGCCCATCGTGGTGCTCTGCCAGTCTGGACATCGCGGCGCGATCGTTATGATGTACCTGCAAATGATGGGATACACAAACGTCCGTAACCTGGGTGGTGGCATGAACGCCTGGGTTGGAGCTGAACTACCGGTATCCAACGCCGGATAAGCAAACGCTACACACCGTCCCGAAGGCTGGGGTAAATCACAAAGTCCTTCCACAAGAGAGCCTTCGGGACGGTTACTTCGCCGGGTGTTTATCCCATCTCTGTCACGCGCATTTATTGACATACTTCACTGGTCACAAAAATGACAAACGCTTATTCTTATATCAAAGACACGTCAGCGTTCCTTTTTACGGAGAGGAAAATGGTCGAACTATCTGCATTACGCGTTTTTCTAATTGCGGCAGAGGAACGGAATTTCAGCAAAGCCGCCCAGCGGCTTCACATGTCACAATCCGCCATCAGCCAGAATATCCAGACTCTTGAACGGACCTATAAGATCGATTTGTTTGTCCGCCACGGCAGGACCGTTGAATTAAGCGAAGCCGGGCAGACTATTCTGCCAATGGTCAGGGAAGTTCTGCTCGCCGCGCGCCTGCTCGAAGATGGATTGCAGGAAGTCAACAACCAGATTGGTGGGGAATTATTGATTGGTTGTTCCACATCGGCGGGGAAGTACATCCTGCCCACACTGCTGGCAGAGTTTCGGCATGATTACCCGGCAGTGCATCCACGCGTCAAGATCATCAGCCGTGATTCAGTGGTCGAAAGGCTTCTCAGCCGCCTGATCCCGATTGGCATTGCCAGCCGCCACATCGAGCATCGCGACATCGAATCTGTTCCTTTGTTCGATGACCGGATCATCCTGATCGTACATCCCTCTCACCCCTGGGCAACCTATGGACGTGCCTTCCCCTCCGATTTGCTCGACCAGCCCTTCATCACACGCGAAGATACATCCGGCACTTGTGAGACCGTCATGGAGGGACTCAAGCCGCAAAATATCACCATCGATAACTTCGATGTGGTCATGGAACTCGGCAACACGGAAGCCATTGAAATGGCAGTGGAACGCGGCGTGGGCATCGCCTTTGTGTCTGAAATGGTCGCGGCGCGCGGGCTTGCATTAGGGCGGATCAAAAAAGTGGAGATGGAAGGTCTGGATCTTCGACGCCGAATCTACATGGCGCGGCATATTGGCTTCCCGTTCACACGCTCACAATCCCTGTTTTGGGAATTCGCAAAATCACAATACGAAAAATTGAATAACGAGATCTGGAACAGCCTTGTAAACTTTGATGTAACCGTGTAAGTTGTGCTAAACTAAAGGCATGATGTCGTTGCAGGCATT